>Ga0209671_1002099_pt1 | contig 17796 bp, 17 predicted proteins | sample WorMetHERISLAND2_2_FD_187401 | JGI IMG/M metagenome (GOLD analysis project Ga0209671, IMG submission 187401) | Marine gutless worms symbiont microbial communities from Max Planck institute for Marine Microbiology, Germany - Olavius geniculatus... | ecosystem: Host-associated > Annelida >...
TAATTAAGTGATAATTTATAAACAAAATAAATTACTGTTCATCAAAACGTCACTGTGACATCATCGGCAATAACGTGGTAACCGGTTTTTGAATATTAAATAGCATTTTTTGCTCGAAAATTTTTTAATGCTTAAAAATGGGTAGGCAGTCAGGTTAAAAAGTCTATAACTTCGTCATTTTTCAACAGAATCACGTTTTACTCGGCTGTTATACGTAAAAGGTTTTACGAAATAAATCTGTAAAATCTCAAATTAAAATTCCAAGCGGTTGCTGAGAAAACAACGAAAAACTTTGGGAGGCTACTTTTTTGCAGCATCCTGTATGTACGGCATAGTGTAGATAGCCCAGTCTGTGTTGAGAATGAGGCTGACACCCTGGAGCACCCAGTGACTGATGGTGATAGCTCGCCAAAGCTGTGGATGCCTTTAACTGTAGCTGCTCAGTGCCTCTGGCTATGGCAGGCCATTACTGTTTTCTTCTCTCTCACTCTTGTTCGTATTGGAAAAGAGCTGTTAAGTTACCACAACAACAACTGACACAGTCATCATAATTTTGTGTCATAAGACTTGCGTGATATAAACTACTGTTAATGAACTGTTGTTTGCAGGTAAAAACGGAGAGTACAGTTTGGCACGCGACGTAGATGAGGCATTCACTCGAGCACTCGCTGACGTCTCCAAGCCGTTTGCCGTCGACTCACGAGATGACAGCTTGTCATCGCACTTCCAGGCAACGTCTCGGCTGCCAGACAGTGTGCCTAGTTTGAACGATGAAGAACTGATGAAGCATCTTGCCAGTGTTCTGTTCAGTCGGAGTGCAACAAATGCAATGGAGGACGAACTGGCTGACAGCATTGGTGATTTTTCCACCAGTGACCTGCATGGTATTACGCAAGCATTACCGGCATCGTCAGCTTGGGGAACGGTATCGGTAGACTGTGATAGTGTGAGCAGTGATACAAAGTCGACACACCGTAACCCAGAGTCTGTTGGTATTCCGAACGGCATCGTTGATCTGCACACCCATGTTACCACATCATCGGTGTCATCAGCTAACAGTGGGACTTCTGTTGTGCTGTCATCATCGGCAGTCACGACTTCAAAGCATTCTGTCTCTGTGTCACTGCCATCACTGAGCGTTGCCACATGTAGCAGCTGCATGTCTGTGAAAGATGGTACTGTGTCCTCGACTGCTCAGACTGATGTTGGTGGGACGTCATCGTCATTTGACGGTCTGCTGACGCCGGTCTTGGCGTCGCCGTTGTTACACGTTGGTTCACTTGCAGCCCTGCCGCAGGTGTTGGTCAGCGCTCCGGGTGGTTCACTGTTAGTATCAACCACACCGGGCTTGCAACAGTTAGCCGTCGGACTCCCGTCATTACAGACGTTGCCTGATGTTCACACGCTCATGAAACCGGCTCGGCGTTACGTCGTCGACAGTCGCCCGATGGTCACCTCTGGTCTGTCGGCTTTGCCACTTGCAAGTATTTTCACGCCATTCTCAACCGCGTTCTGCCCTCCCCCTCCCATACCTCCATCATCGTCCGTCATCAAAATGGATCACCCACTGGCTGCTGCAACTGTTCTTGCCACTGTGTCTGTGCCTAGCTGTAGTCCGTTGACTGTCTGCTCACCCGGCATTGCCACTGTGAGTTCAGTAACTCCCTCTGTTTCAGTGGGTCAAACTGTCTTTTTGCCATCCACCCCATCATCTAACTCATTTACCATCAGCTGTCAGACCTCGTCATCAGGCACATGACCCTCCCCCTTAGTCACAGTGCATTTTGTATTTCTGTTAATTTTGCTCGAATAGACCCACAGTATTTGCAGCGTGCAGACATGTGTAGATAATTTTGTTGGCCTGTAGTTTAAGTATTTAAGAAGGAAGGCATTTCTTAAGCTTAGATAGACCAGTGGTGCACAGCTTTTTTCAGGCAGCGGTCATTAACCATCTTAAAGTGATTGAAGGACAGACCAATGTGATGAGGGAGTTTGTGAGTAAGTCCATGTGCTGGAAAACATACGATAATATTTTTTGTTGTTTTTCTTCTGCATGATGCTGTGCACATGTCGGCCCTTTATTGTCTGGGTCTACTAGTAATGCACCATTATTTAAATTGTATAGCTTGTCCTATATACTATTGAGGACTTAGTCCTTGAGTTGAAGCGAGTTAAAATATGCTCATGGTGATTTATCGGCCAGTGGTAGTTGATACGAGTTCCTCAATGGGACTGTGGCATAGATCCTTCCAGCCTTGTATTTATGTCGGTAATTTTATGGCAGCATGCATATCAAATGATTTTGTATTTTAGATTTAATCTCCAAGCTGATGTATCTAGTCAGAAGCTTAAACAATAAATGCTGAATGTTCTGTTGGAATATTTTTGTCAGTTAATATTGTCGGGTGTGAAAATCACATTAATTTGTTTTCTAAAAGAATTTTTTAAACTATGTGTTGTCTTAAAATTTATCCTGGGATTTGTCGTCATTTTAGTTAATGGTTTTGACAGTCAAAAAGCAAATGGTGAATTACTGTTGCATATCTTTTTGGCAAAATTTATTTACACTTACTCTTTACCATGTGCTTTTGGAAGATTTTGCAGCCATATAATTTTGTTCTTTATCATGGTAACGTCAGCAGTAGTAGTAGTAATAATAACTGTATTGTTGATATTATTAATAATGATAATTTTTCATTTTGAATCCGGTATAATCATCAAGGAAAGGAGATTGCAGCATTGTGAATTTGTCAATACTTAAATTAAATTATTAAATATTATTAGATATTAAATTGGGTTTTACAAAGATTATTTTATAGGCCTTTGCTGTAGTAATTTGCTCTTCATTTTGGCAGTCTTTATGTGGTGTACGGCATGGATTGTGAAATTGTCAAATAAAAGAACCTGTGGTTGAATTCATGGTGCAGTTGGTGTCACTGGTATTTGGCCAGTGATGTTCTGTGGTTCTGACATGTTCAGTTAATTAAGGAACTGATTGCGTCATTTGATCATGTAATGTAATCTTTCTATTGGTATTTGTAATTTTATGTGTTGCGCAGTTTTAATTTTTGGTTACTATTTGTTGGCATTTTCGTGCAAATGGTAAATTTAGTACAGCATAAAGTCTGATTATCTGTTACGTGCAAGCCTAAATAACACTGCGGTAAAAAATGGGGTATTTTTGATCAGTGGTTGTGTATCATAATGAAGTAATGTAACAGTAGTAATATTTGATAAGAGGGCAGCTATTTTATCAAAACAGTACACTGTTATTGACACTGAGGTTTGTCAGTGGAACCGTGGGTTGACGAAGTAAAGGTAAAAGATAAAGGTAGGTGTATAGCTCTTAAGGAGTGCAACAGATTCGGCAAATTTCTGACAATTTGGACTGCTCCGAATTTGTGATGGAGGGGATTTTGGGTGCTCAGAATTGTATTTTGCCCCTAAATTTTCCCATAGTGGTGAGTTTTCTGCTTTAAATGGACAACAAATTTCCAACAAGAAGAAAAATCAGACAATTTGCAAATAGCCTGAAATTTAGGGGCAGGGACAATTGCCCAATTGTCACAGTGCCACTGATTTTCACTGTGAGAGTGGTCTCGTTTGTTTGACGCTTGCTTGCATTACTGAAATGTACTGACTGCATCACCTTAACCAAAAAGATCATTTTAGATACAACTGTTTGGGTCTGTCTCTGCACACTTCCATCTGTTTTAGATGGCATAGTATTCAGATGACTCATTTCAATTTATATAACTTCAAATAAATGACTTTTCAACTGTTGTAACTTAGCCATATCAGTCAGTTCAGACCTTGTTTTTTAAAGAAATGCCAAGAAACACTTTCTGATGAGAATGTAAGAGTGATGACAACACTTCATGTTCCTTAATAGCAGCACTTGTGTTGCATTTGTAATACTTTGTTGGAAGTTTAACTGTGAATGTCTTAGTGTATTAATGATAATTTACTTCGATCTGTGGTATTTGAGAACATGAGCATATTCTGATAATAGTGGTATTACAACATTTCATCCGTGACTGTTGCAAACATAATAGTTATCATATACGGATGCGGTCGTCTGTGACAACCAGTAGTTGGTATTTTCATAGTTTCCAGTGTCTTTGTACATGGTGCGGAAAAAAATAGCCCCCTAAAGTGCCGTCCTGCTAGAAGATGAACCCGATGGACAGCCAATAATTTAGTAATAATTTATAAACATAATAAATTACTGTTTATCAAAACGTCACTGTGACGTCATTGGCAGTAATGTGGTAACCGGTTTTTGAAAATTAAATAGCATTTTTAGCTTGAACATTTTTAATGCTGAAAAATCGGTAGGTGGCCATGTTAAAAAGTCTATAACTTTGACGTTTTTCAACAGAATCACATTTTACTCGGCATTTTGATGTAGGAGGCTATAATAAATAAAGCTGTAAACTTTTGAGTTAAAATTCCAAACGGTTGTTGAGAGAACAGTGAAAAACTTTGGGGGGCTACTTTTTTGCTGCACCCTGTGGATTGTCTGTTGTCCGTTGGCTCAGTTGCTGGTACGTCCGTTGTTTTCTGTGTATCAGTAGTCTTAACTGATGGTGTTTGTATGTCCATGCATGTTTGTTGTCACTTCTTTATCCCGTCATTTTTGTACCGATATTCAAGTGTAAATGACTCCTGAAGGTTGTTAATTGACTAATGGCAGCATTGTATTCTAACTCAAGTCTTCATATTATCAAGTGTTTGAAACAACTGTTCACGGAAGGCCACTGCACATCTTGTGGCTGCATTGACAGCTGTTTGATTTTGCCATAGGACCGATCATTTAATGGTGTCTTTCAGTCGCTACGTAAATTGTAATTGTTCTTGTTTTCCATGTATTGCATAAGTGGTATAAATATGTTAAAAACACAGTAACACCTATGTGATTGTTGTTGTTGCTGCTTCAGAAATAATATTTGAATAATCGGCATTACACTGACACGAAACTTGATGTGGTATATTAACAGCAGTAGTTTAATTGGTTGACAGATGTCGTTCATTACATTCACTAGAAAACTTCTCACCCTATGGGCCGGTCCACTCCGTTCCGAACAGTCCACTCCATACCCGGTAACTCAACCGTCCGCTCTGCCTCGGGCTGCCCGTGGGTTAGAATGGGTGCACGTACCTAAGGCCCAAGGACTCAAACGCCGCTTTCGGGGTCCGCGACTGTGCAACACAGAAGGCGACAGAGGGTATGACAGACAGACAGACAAACAAACTGTCCGTGCATTATGGTAAGATTACTACCAGTAATAATGGTTTAATGTACACTGTTTGTTAAGGGCTGTAGTATCTCGTAATTGCGTGTAATTTAAACAGGAACAGTGAGAAATGAGTGAAATGTTAAAACTACTACTAAATGTTAACTGTGAAGTATTGCACTCATTATTCTTAAGTTTGGTTTAGACTATTAAAAGCTGTTTGTGTCTTTGCACTCATTTGTTAGTGGGGGTATTTCCACCAAGTTTGAGACTCGTCAGACCATGAAGTTTGGTATGCTCAACCGGCATAGCGCATCGCAGCATTAGCATTGTACATTTGTAACAATCGTTATGTACTGTTCCAAATGAATTGAACTTTAAGGAAACCGAACTGATGAATAGGCATACTACTAGGGACAATTAAAGACTAGTGTAGTGTATTGGCGGCATAAGATAAAGTGTACATAATTTCTGTGTGATATAATCTGTAAGCCTTATCCCGAAAAGGGGATCCTGCATTTATTTTTTTTTAATTTCGCATCCTGAGATTGAGAAATCAGTTCGGGATTGGGCTGGATCATCTATGAGGCTGGTGAGGCTGAAGCATCTGGGCCCGTAGGGGCCCGGACTGCAGTCCCCGAAATTTTTAGTGAGAAAATTTGCGCTCTTCTAGACTAAAACTTTTGCTTATTCTGCGTATTCAGGAAATATATGTACGAGTGGCCCGCAGTCATTTTCAAGAGACCATGATCCGGCCCTGATTGCAATCACTAGTTTTGTAAGTACTTGTACAAAGTCATGGCTAATTTTTTACGAAACTTTATGCGGAAAACATTTCAGCATGTCAATTTTTTGCCGATTCTGCAGAGTTTCCAGATTTTATAAGCAATGGTGACGACAGTGATGATTAGGGTCAGTCTCTCTGGTAGATTAATCGTTGCTTTTCAATACTGTTTGCTGAGTCCGTATGCTATTCATTTCTTGCCAATATAACGTCAGACTGCCAGCCAGTGGGGTAGCCTGATATTAGTGGGACATTACGTTTGCACTTGCAACTTCATTTCAAACGTTCGTTCCATTTCTTACTGAGCCGTTAGTTACCGACCGCTGATACTACAGGTACTGACTGGTCCGCTGAGAATCGAAGACGCTCGCTATTGGTTTCAGATGCTTGCTAACGCAGGCGCGTACTGCAGCAGCATCAGCGTCGGCTGCATCACCTGCACCTAGCGCGCTTGCTGCGGCAGCTGAGCGGTGCCTATGCAGCGCCAGGCGTTACAGTCAGTAGCCAGTCGAGTTTCGAACAGTGAGTAAGTGGTAGCTTTCTGCGAACTGCAAGAGTTTTCATCCGCACATCCGTCCATACGTTCGTTCGTTCGTTCGTTGATTACGGTTCGTTGCCGCCATTATACTGAAGCAGTAGAAGATCGTTCGCTGTCTGAAGAAGCAGTTTTCGTTGACGAGAGAGTCTGACCACAGGCCGCTACTAGCCTAGCTCGGTCGGTCGCGCTCCGTGTTCGGGCGCGGTCGGTCATCCGTGACCCGATGAGAATCTTCGACCTCGTTTCGACTACGACGATTAGGCCTACCTCATGATGTTGTCACAACAACAGTCACAGCAGCAGTACGTGGACCAGCAGTCGGCGGCGCTCATCTCTACTCTGGCACAGCAGGGTGCCGCTGGTGCTGGTGGTATCCGCACCGAGCAGCATGGAAACCAGATCGTTCACGTCCGCGGTGACTCGGACTCTGATCTCGAGGCTCTGTTCAGCGTCCTACACAACATGGACACGAGCCGCGGCCCGCCCTCGAGCTCGTACAAGAACCGCAAGCTGCCGGCCAGCTTCTTCCGACCGCCCGACCACCACAAGACGAGCTCGGCGGGGGGAGCGAGTCACGGACGGTCGGTGTCCTCTCCGGCACAGCTTCACCATCCAATGCCGCCCGGTGCTGGGCCCCCTGCCGGCTCCATGACGTCAGGACAGTCTCAGCAGCAGCACGGCTTCAAACCTGCCGGCAGCTCAGACGCCGGCACTTCGTCGACGTATGGCGACGAATTCAACGCTGCTCAGTCGATGCAGTGCAGAAACTGGGATACGACGTCGAAAAACTGTCCACGCTATTTCCTAAAGTATGTGATATAGTTTGATATAGGCCGATGTAATAGCTGTAGGCCTATCTATTGTTGTCTCTCCAGTTCATATTTCACAACATTCACTGGCCTGTGCTACAACATATCGTCACAAGTCCTATTATGCCTACTGTCTACATTGGTTTAGAGACTTTTCTCGAATCCTTTGGGTATCATTGTGTCCCTTGTCTGTTGTCTGTCGTCTGTCTGTCTGTAATGCATGTAATGTGGCTAAACGATACGTCGTAGGAGGTCGGCGAAGGTACTTTTAGATAGGTCGATGACGATTTCCTATATGCTGTCAGTAGTAATTATGTCTATATGCAGCGGTTTGGCTGCAATTTTGAATGCAAAGTTTCTGCCTGCAGCCATCACCCACGTCACCCACGTCCACCGAATTACCGTATCGTGGTTTAGCGTTGATTGTAGCGTTCAGTATAGTAGCGTTACCGTAGCGTGCAAGGGACTGCAGTTACTCTGGAAAATCGCAATCTTTCTGCGACCGGAAGTCAGACGTTGGCCTTTGGATATAGGCGGTACGGTCGACTCACCCTAACGACAGCTGGGCTTCTTGTCTATGGTACACACGTGCAAGAATGTGCGTCTGTTTATAACGTAGGCCTATGATGTGCTTTAAGGCCTATAAAAATTAACTGAAGGCAACAAAGTTACAGAAAGACAGTAAAGATATGCGTCGCCATCATGTACTTATTTACGTACTTAAGCTGTTCGTTGCCTAAGAGCGGGTATTATAATCATCTCGGTCATTGTTATTATATGCCATTCTAATAGGCCGCAATACGGGACATGCCAGTCGGTCTGTCCGTTCGTCTGTCCCGTACGGATTTTAACCCGAAAACAAAAAGGCATAGAAACATCAGCATGAAGCGAACGTTCATATTCGTCAGGAGTAAGCAGTAGGCCTATAGCGGTATGCTAATTTTCACTACGAAACGTCAAAGATCAAGCTTCCCAAATGTCAAAAAAAACTCAAGAAATAAACGACGCGTGCATGTCACGCGTCAACACAGCCGTGGCAGTGCAAAAGTAGACTTTCCGTTGAAATTGAAATATGAAGTCAGAACAACGGAAAAGTGCTCCATATCATTAAGTTCTTTTTGGACTTATTCCACTTTTCCGTTGTACTTTTCATGTTATGTGTTATGTCCACTTTTTCATTGGACCCTTAATATGTTAGTGCTGTGCGTGAATAGTTAGTCCAACTGCTGCACAATGTGTCGTCACCGAGCCGATATACTTTTTTAGATAAAGTTACTTATGGTGCCTATTTTATTTCCACATGCAGGATGTTGCGTGGTTTATATACAGTACGTGCCGGTATACTTTGTGTGCAACATTTACGCTATAAAATTTTCGATGATATTCTTGTTAATCTTGATTTTATTTGCGCGTTCAATGTTTTCGGGTAGTGGATTTTATTCAGGCTGCTTATGGAAACTTGACGTCTTTAAAATTCGGCTGACTAAGTGACGAGGCTTTGTCTCTTTTGTATTACTCGTGTACATACTGTTTGCATGACTACAAATTAGAAAGATCATTTTTTGGTTTATGACTTATAAATGTCGGCGGTGAATTCTTGCACTCGGCATACGCGGCATACGTCGATGCGGAAGAAGTTGAAAGCGGCTGTGAGCAGTGAACGAACAATACGGCTTCAAGTTGAACAGACACAGACTGCAACATGGCGCCGCTTTGCCTGTGCTCAGATTGCTTCTTTGACTGCATCTCTGGAAATATTCTTTTTCTCCGCATCGCGTTGAACCGGAACAAACCTGCAGGCGGAATTTTCGGTCGTCTCGCGCTTTGTCTCTGTCTCTGTCCGTCCGTGTGTATATTTTCCGCGCTGGTTTTCGGTGCACTTTCTGTAGGCCTGTACCACGAAGTGTCCGCGTTGCACTCGGTGCCATTCTGCCGGGCGCTCGTTCTAGCGGACGTACGCGGTGGCGATTACACCGTGGCGCCGTGTAGGTGAGCACCGCGAGCGGCGTGGACGTGGCCTTAGAACCAACCCAGACACCAACAGCAGCAGCAGCGCCGTCACTCGCTTGATAAGCTTCTATGAGTTGCCAATTTTGGTGATGTATGGTCCACGTCAGGCGCGCCTGCGGTTGGGAAAGAAGGTGGGGAAGACAGAGAGAGGAGAGAGAAGTTAGGCGTCGGTCGGTCGGTCGAACAGAGTGTGAGTAGTGAGTAGGGGCTACGGAGGAGGATGAAAAATCAGCCAGCGCCGCGCCGAGTGCCCATGGCAGTGCGCGCTTCTAGGCGCCGCCAGGCTGTTGGTACGCAGGGCGCCTCTGCATGGGCGTCGGCAGCTGAGCTCGGACGCGATCGCGTAGAGTTCCTTCGTGCGTACAGCAGCAGCTCGTCGTATCCACGCACGCAGCAATAAATAGCCAGCTGGCATCAGCGACGTTGAACCTGCGTGAATGAGGGAGCAATGCAAGGCGCCGTCCGCAGCGTTCACTCGTAGTCCCAGCGGTGCAGCTGCCCCGGCCACCGGCCGGCCCGCCGTGAAGTTCGACTCTCGGCCGCTGCCGGGCCCTTACCTCACGGACAGCGCGCCCGTTCATCGTCAATATCGGCCGCGCCTCCCGCACCCAAGCTGAATGATGCTTCTAGTCTGCTGCTGCTGTTCATTGCCTCCAGGAGCAACTGATTCGGGGAAGCTGGGAGGGGGCGAGGCAATCGCTCATCAGTGTAAATTTTGAGCTGTCGGAAAATTGTGGGAAAGTCTTTTTCTTGTTGGAAATTTTTTCGTCCATTTGCGGTTCCTGAAAACCGCCTATTTTGGAGGAAATTTGGAGCAAAGTTAAAATTTTCTGCGTCCATAATTTTCTCTGTCGGAAAATTGCACCTTTCTAGTTCTTGCTTGGCCTACTTTTTTAACCCATGACGACGTCACGACGTCACTCAGCTGACTCGTGTCAGGCTAGGCTGACTGACAACTCTAACCGCGTGATTGACAGCCAACTCGTGCTACAGCGACTCAGCGCATTGACTCCGCAATGTTGGCAGATCTGTGATCAACTATGCTGCACCTGTATGGGCACCAGTAATTTGTCTTCATGGAAGTGTCTTCAAACTGCCCAAAATGAGGCTTTGCGAATCGCAACAAGATGACACATTCGGACCACTTACACCAGGAGACTAAGATGTTTTCTGTCAAGTCACATTCTGAATTACTAGCTAAACAATATTGGTTATCCTGTTATCACTCACACCATCCCGGCCACCATTTAACATCTCAGCCAGCCCCAGCTAGAAATATGAAGGGCACGCTTAGTAAGTTTGACAGGGACGTTGTACCACTCCGTGATGACGGCATCTCTAAAGTTGAGCAATATGAAGTAATAATAAATTTTATTTTTTTGGAAATACCTCATAATATGTGCCATTTGGAATGTGGCTGCAAAAATAACGAAACTTGCACAGACGAATAAACCTCTGTCGAGACACAGCGTAGACTGCAGATAGGCTATGCCTGTCCATAATGGACGCTTGCGGTCGGAGCACTACAAATTACGAGTGGCGACGACATGCGCGTTGCACGAAGAGCGTGTTTTTGTGGTCTGTGGAATGTGTCTAGGGTATAGACAGAGTGCATGAGTCAGTGGTGAACAACGGGTCAGACCGCTCGCCGTACATTGTCTGTCTGTCTGGACGTAGACACATAGGTCCAGTAGATCGTCAGCCGCTGACAGTTTGAACTGCAATGTACCGCCGCTGACTCCCGTGTCCTCTTTGTGCCATAGTAGCTGCTATCACACAGGATAAAAAAAGGTTTCTTGTGGGTTTTGAAAGGGTTATTGTCCGTTGAATGCAGAATACAAGACAGAACATAATGTTTCGGCAGTGAGCTGGCTGGTTGGTGGATGACCCGACTGAAGGCGTGCTCGAGGTTGGCCTCCCACCACCTGGATTTGTCAGATATGCCGGGACAGAGAAACTGGTGACCGACGCTCTGGATCTGGTAAAAGACAGATCGTTCTGGTGATAAATCGCAACGGCGGAATGCTACGACTGAACGCGGTTTCGCGTCACGATGATAATGATGATGATGATGCGGGTGATATTAAAGTTATTGATGTGTCGTTGTGTATTGCAGTAACCACAGCGGCGGCGGGGGCGTTTGGCACCAGGACGTGGCTCGCATGCCGCCGTCACACGCCGGACCGGCAACTGGCGCGGCGTCGAACGTCTACCAGGCTCCCACTCGCACCACACAGCAACTGCACGACTATCACGGTCACCCTGCAGACCTCGGGCCTCTACCGCACGGCTGGGAACAAGCCATGACCCAGGACGGCGAGCTCTACTACATCAACCACATTGAGAAGACGACCAGCTGGTTCGACCCAAGGCATCGTAAGTCCCGTTTGATCGTAAAAGTGATGACAGTCTGCTTCTTGTTTTATCGTTGTATTTTTGGTTTTTATTTGTTAGTTTTCAGTGTGTTTGAACTATCACGTATTTCAAGTTCTAACGTGGTCAAAAAATGTTTCTACCTATACCACGCTAATTCTGTCGTTAAGATATGAGGATGTGAAATCCAGTGTGTTTTGTTATTTTTTCAAAAATTTATCATTAACCATTTTTTTAGTTATTGTACTAAAGCTTGAAATACCCTCCCTTTTGCAATAGGCCTACCTTCCTCTTGTCATTTGTAGTTGTCCTCCATATGCTGTCTTCGTCGCCAACTGAAAAACATTTCTGTAACCCAGCTTTCGGCCATCTTAATGGCCCACTCCAGCAATCGCGGCTAAGACCATTAGGTTTCTCTCGATATAGTGCCCTATACAAATTTACATATTTACCGTACTTGTTCCTTGTGACCATATAGCGAGACACATTCGTCAGTCGTCGATGCGGCTTGGTGGACACGCGCTGATGGGTCATACCCAGCAGCAACAGCAGCAGCAGCAGGCTGGCGGACAGGTGCATCACACAGCAGCGCACCTGTCACCAAAACAGCATCATCACCATCAGCAGCAGGCGCAGCAACACTGTCAGATGATGGGACATGGACACCATGGCAGCGTCAACGGAGGTGGTGGTAGCACTGCTGCTGCACCGCCGCGACCGTCTCCCAGCGAACACTTTATCTGTCTCGAGCTTCAGAAACTGCACAAGGAGAAGGAGCGACTGCAGCACCAGCAGGAAGCCATCTCGTGCAGGGTCAGCCAACAGTCGTGTGTTGATGTATCATAGAGACTGAACTGAATGATGATTAGTCAATCGAGTGAGATTGATCAATCTGCATATTTGTAAAGTACCTATTAAACAAAGTTCTCAGAAGTGCCTGTTGTGGGGTAGGCACGATCAAAAAGCCGTGCCTCGAGATGTAATTTGAAGCACCGTCTACTAATGTCACTGTCTTTCAGTTCGTACGAAAATTCGTTCCACACAGTTGGTGTCGATGAACAGAGGCTGTTCCGGTTTTTCTACTTGTACAGCACGGTTAAAAAGCCGATCGATTCTACAGATACTCTGAACATATTTATAATCGGTTATTGCTTTTTACAAGGTTTTTCATCTAGCAGTACAAAACTGAGTACATAGTACACGTCGGATTTTTAGGTTTTGGAGATGCAGACAGTTTTTTTCTCATTATCTTTGTGAATGAGTGAATGAACTGAACGTTGCGTACGGTATGTACAGGAGATGATGCTGGCGGAGCTGGTGCGTCAGACGGGTGTACCGGCAGATTGTACCGGTGTCGGCGGCGGCAAGGCTGAGGGTGCTCTGGCAATGATGCACGCCATGCAGTCCATGTACGGAGGCACCCCTATCGACCCTTTCATTGGACAGTGTCCAGCGGCAGCGTCGTCAGCCGTGGTCGAGGCACACGCGCGACAGAACAGCACCGACAGTGGCCTCGGTATGTACTAGATACCGCACCGCTGGTCTGGTTAAGTGAATACGCAGTACGAACTTATAATACCACTCCTTACAGTGCGGTATCATACACCGTCGTTTGCCTTATGACGCACGTCTGCTGGCTAAAGTTGTGAAAACAGTACTAGTGGTTTAAATACGCAGCCTGCACAATTCTTTGCTGCTGTAACATTCGACGAAGTTTTAACTGATGTATTTAATATTAAATTGTACTTGAAGAAACATATCAAAAACATACACAAGCATACGTGCGCCAACAGAAAAAAAGTAATTAAAACGGCAACTACATCAACAAAAACGTCGCAGACGTCGGTACTCCGTACGACGAAAATTCCGGTCGCATGACTACAAACCTTGTATGTGGAGAAATACAGAAATATCTCTGTGTCATATAGCCTATGGAGACAAATAGATTAAACTGTCACGATCGACATGTCCTGATAAGGTTTATTAAATAGCTGGCAGCAGATGTACCGGATCATTTAACGCTGCCGAACAAGCAATCGAATTTTGCAGTGTACTTTTGTTTCGTTTCGTGATAAATCTAATTTTTGTTTTGTTATAGCTTTGGTTTAAATATACTGCACATAGTTTTCGAAGTTCTGGAAGTTTAGTTTGTAACTTGACGAGAAGAGAGCAACTTTGGAGTTGTGGGAAAGGGCAAAGATACAACGGTAATGCAAGAAATAAGCCACAAAACTCACGACTGTAGCTAGTTTACGTTACTGAATGAGACAAGACAGGAAGCTAACTTTAAAAAAACGGAAGAAAAGTCACTGAGTGTTTGCTATGCTTTGTTTCAGGCGGTATGGGAACGGCATACAGTTTGCCGAGAAGTCCCGATGACTACCTCAGCAACGTTGACGAAATGGATCTTCAGGAAGACTGTAAGTATACGTAGAATATGCTGATAACTGTAGCTCGATTATACCAAGTAAACTAAGGCTTGATGTTGATAAATTTATATTGCGTATACAATTATACCATTGTTAGATCGTTATTGTGAGAAGTTAATTAGCTGATGTAACGGACGACTGCATGTTCTTTACGATATTGGTTAAATATGTTCCGAACAAATTTGCATCATATTATATTCGAAACTATCCAGTGTATATGCATGGCTTTTTGGCACCAAAAGTCAATATTTTATACTTTTTAACTCTATACTTTGCGCCTGTAAAAATTGGTGGGGGTATGCTAGTTAGTGTAATAATCAAAACGAAAATATTTTTTTCTGATAACGTGCATTTCTGATAGTGTACATTTAGGCTCAAACTCCACTACTTGGATTTGTTGTTGTCTTGCTGAAGCCTACACATCTTGACACGGCAGGATGTTGCGGATTTATTGTATAGGCCTTCGACAGCATGTTATACAACAAATTAAAGTAACGACTTTGAACGAAAGCTGTACCCAGCGGCTTCTATCCCTATACCTGGTGGGCGCACCGGCGCAGCATGCGCCCAGTGCAAAATAGGGGGAATTATGTTAAGGGTGTAATAAGATCAAAACCCCACCCCCCTTATTTTTCACTGGGCAACGAAAATGGGATTAGGGAACGCGGAGGGAAAGGGGAATAAAGCGTAGGAAAGGGTAGTAGGAAGATAAAGGGGAAGGAAAGGGGGCGGATAGAGCGGAGGCAGGGAGGGAAGGAGCCCGTAAGAAAGTGGGGAGATTTGAGCCTCATTTCGATTCCAGATTTGGGGGATAGAAGCCGGTCGTACGGCGATGCTTGCTAAAACCGTCAGCGGGCATTTTTCGAGCGTTAAGATTATTGCCGCTGCTGTGGTTGGTCGTTTTTGCCTGCAATCCGAAGATGGTTCATGGCTTAGCGGTGATGATGTAGTCGTGTGCATGGATTGCGTTATCTCTCTGATCGCCTACTGTTCGTCCTGCCCCCCCCCTGCGATTTCATTTATTGCTTGTTCGACTGCAGCCGCAGCAGAACTTCCACTGTTGCCTGCATACGTGCGCTTTTTGTTGCGTCTGCCGTCCGTTATTTTTGGTTATTATCACTCCATTTATTTTATCTCGGCGCCGGCCGGATAGTATATGAAGGTAGCGGGGCATGGCGGAGCGAGCAATGGAGCGCTACGAGAGGCGCCAGGTCGGACAACGTTACGGCTTGGGTCGGTCCGACCTGGTCTGCTGGTGGAGACTGCATGGAGTACACTGCAGACACGGACGCAGTCTGCGGTTGCTGCTGGCATGGTGGCATCGCTGGCTGCTTCGCTTCGCCGCGGCGCCGTTTATCGAACTTTATCCGATCTCTGGCTGGCCGGAGTCCTCGGGCGCTACGTAGGTCCGCGCCGGCACCGCTATATTTAGAATCATAAAAGGGCCTGATGGGTGTGGTTGTGAAACGGTGCGGTGTGATAGGGTCGAGGACGCAGGCGGCGCCCCGCCGCTCTCTGCAGGTGCACCCAAGATGCGAGCGAGACGTGAGTTCGTGAGTTCGTTGAGTGAACGACGGACGGTTGGGGTTGAGTGTTCGTCGCGTCGAGGCACAGCTTGCAGCCCATAGCTACGTCATCGCCGGCGCCCGCCCGCTGTATTTCTTGATTCCTCCTCCTGTCTCTCGAGTCTGCTGCTGCACAGATGCTGCTGCTGCTGCTGCTGCATTGGCGCCTCTCTGCGCCCGCGTACATCAGCCCAGCCCGCCCGCGCCCGGTGCAAAGTCGGTTAATGAGGTTCGACGGCTGAAAAATATGTTTTCCTTTGCTCTATCCTGGCTGCGTTGGTCGTCTGTGGCCTCTGGTCGTTTTCGTGGTTGTCTCATCGGCGCCGCTCTTGCGTTTATGGCTCAAACTGCGTCATGGTTTACATGACATGTCAGCAAGGCTAGCATATGTTACCAGACTATGCGCACAAAGGTCATGCAGATGTTAAGTACAAGGACAGTCTAGGTAGGGAACGCAACAGACTGATGCTGAACTTGCCTCAACACAAATAAAATTCTGTAGCCTAAATTCGTCCCGAAGCAGAACTCTGCTGACAGCGATGTTATCCGTTTTCATCTGACGTTCGAATGACTTGCAGCCCCCTTGTTAAAGAAAATCCGTTAACTCAAACTCAATATAGCATTCCGATCGCTTAGTCCATGACAGTGCATATCTGCCTACAACGATGTTGAAATAACGTTACCGCATAGCAGGCCAAGGTCTAACGTATTGGCCTACATTTGACTTATAGGGACTTCATCCTACTGTATTCAGAACATCCGCATGGCCAGTGTAGTTGATGCAACATTTTTTGTTTGGCCGGTGTCAGTGTTATGTTCCTGCAGAGTCGTTTTTAAACTTTCTGTTCACTGCAGATCGTAATAAACTAAAATTCCGGCCCAATGTCGACATATTTTGCGGCCATCTATCTGAGAAACCTTAATCCTGTTACACTAAACATGAACTTTGACCTTTGAACTGAAAGTTGCATTTATGATTTTTGTACTCTTGCTCTTACCAACGTTTACACAAATTTTTAACCTACCGTACTTAAGTATCGGTTGAGCTTATGGTACAGTTGTCGTCTGGCCTTCGTCATTTATCTGTAACGAATGTATTGCGGCTAAACGGTGCGAGATGAGGCCTAGGTTGCTATTGATCACTAATAGGAATTCGCAAATTGGCCTTCAAATGACATGAAAGTCATTGACCTTAGATGACCTTGAAGGGTAATAACGCACTATGGTATGCCAATTGTGCGGTATTATGGCTAAATGGTAAGTCATAGGAGGTCGGCAATGATGCCATCGAATAGGGCGCTGGCGACTTTCTGCAGGCGGTCGGTAGTAACCGTGTCTCCATCTACGGCGGTTTGGTCGCATTTTTCAATAAAACGTTTCAAGCTATTGGTGCTCGTATCTCGGAAATGGTGAGAGATAGGGCCAAGGCTACTATTAATCACTAACAAGAAGTGGCATACGCTATTTCAGATGAGATGAAAATCATCGACCTTGGTTGACCTTAAAGGTCACTGACAACCAGTACGGTCGGCTAACTTAGCGACAGCTGGGCTTTTTGTAGTTTTTCTCAGCATAGTGATGCTGCACCACGACATGTCTGCTTATCTCTACTTTGTTACTACGGTGCTTTCATCATCATCATCATCATTTTATTTTGTTCATAGACACGTAGCATGACATTTTAAAGGTCACAAGTAATGAACTGGAACGACAAGGTTGAAACAACACTGACAGCCGCCCATAAGCCTAAATAATACAAAACACATGCAAAATAAACAAGCAGTTAAAAACACTTCAAAAATACGGCAAAATCAACAGAGCCTATAGACTGTTTAAAGGTGTTGATACTTCTAAAGTTAACACTACTTGGTAATGAATTCCAAACGTTTATAATGCGCTCACAGAAGAACGACGAGCGTGCACTATGATTTGTATGATGCTTGTAAAGTTTAAACTGATGACCGCATGTTGACACAGCAGAACAAAACTCAAACAAATTTACATCTAGATCCACATGACCAAAAAGAATCTTGTAAGTTAATATTAAATCA
>Ga0209671_1002100_pt1 | contig 17793 bp, 8 predicted proteins | sample WorMetHERISLAND2_2_FD_187401 | JGI IMG/M metagenome (GOLD analysis project Ga0209671, IMG submission 187401) | Marine gutless worms symbiont microbial communities from Max Planck institute for Marine Microbiology, Germany - Olavius geniculatus... | ecosystem: Host-associated > Annelida >...
GTCAAAAATTGGCTTAAAATGCAATAAAGGAGCGCTTATAACTTAAGAGTTAGAAAGTGTAGCCCGATGAAACTTTGGCGTTTGACGTGTCTCTAGGTTGGGGTGTTAACGCACGTACAACTTTTGGAGGCACCGCCCCCTTAAAATTTGGGAGGGCAAAAAACATGCAAAAATCGGTGTGATTTACGACAACTTTCGAGTTTGACCGCAAATATCTCTGGAATGGATAAAGATATCGACAAGCGGTAAACGGCATTATCAAATACGGTTAATTCGGCGTTGAATAAAAAAATTCTGTGAAATTCCGTCCACTATGAACCAAGTTATAAGCGCTCATTTTGACCTACCCTAAGTCGCATTTTTCGGAAGACCATATTTCGGCCCCTATGGGGTGCTGCGCCTCCAAATTTTTACACCCACTAGAGAATGACCGACTCTTACTAGCGCACCCCCACTGGGGACTGGGGCCCCCTTACAACTTGTTTCAAAAAGGGGTCAAAAAATGGCTTAAAATGCAATAAAGGAGGGCTTATAACTTCGGAGTTAGGGGGTGTAGTAATTAAGAGTTCTGTACACAGATATGTCATTTAAAAGCTAATATAAGGGTTTCTTAGCATGTGTTTATTGTTGTGTAGCGTACTATGCCTTTACTGATAATGGCCGATGCCATCTTTACTCACAAACCAAGATGGTGACTGAACAACTGAAAGTAGTACCCCGGTAATGAGTTTGCTAGTTCTATGGCAGTTATATGCAGCTGTAGTGAAATGCAGTGAGGGGTCTAATGTTGACATGGCACTGGGTGTAATAAATCCACTTGGTTGATATTGCAAGGATATTTCAGTCTCAGATTGGAATGTGCATGTGGGAAATATTGTTCGACCTTCCTTGCCATGACTTTGATCTCTCACCTCTGAACCTGAAAGTCACAGTGGAACTACAGTGGTTCTTTCCTCATCCTTTGCTCCAGTGGCCATGAAAATGCTTACTGCTACTGTTTTTCACAGGCTGACTGTCCCAACTGAGGATGTTCGTGATGCAGCAGTTTTCTTACGTGAACAGCATCCAAGCATAACAAACCAGGCTGAGTTGCTGTCACTTATGGGGGAGACACAAACTCTTCGTCGCAGATGGATAAAACAAGAACATCCAACGATTAACGAGATTCTCAAGCAGTATCCTCATTTTCGGAATATGCCTGAGAAAGTATTCTCAACAGTCAACAAGTAGTAAAATTTGATTGTGCTATAATGTAGCAGTTGCAGCATAGATAAAGACTTGCTACGTGTACCGATAGTTCGTTTGTCTTGTAGGTTGGAATTCACAGTTGGTTGCTTAACCAGGTGGATTGCCGTCGAAATAGCTACAGCCTCGTTTTACACATTGACTACTGTATGTATTGAAGTTGCCGAACACCGATGGCATTTTGTCACGAGGTTACGCACAGGGGAGCAGTTGTTATATGGCTTTTATGTGACTGAAGGTGGGGTGTAACTTATGTCAGTACCTAACTGTTCACATGACATACTTATTTTGTGCATGCTTTGTTTTGTGCTATAAGTATCTGTTGGTAAATTAAATAAGATGTGTATTAAATAAGATGTGTTCCAAGATAATAACGATCTGGTGGAATTACTAATCTCTTTGGGACATCTGCCCCCCCCTCTCCCTGTCGCCTCATATAAGCAGCGCCTGACGGTCTTGTCATGTCAACGACAACAACAAATTGAATCAGCTGATAATATATTCTTGGCATGACTAGCTACAAATGTTTGGACTGTGTTAGATAAGGCAGGAATTCAAGGCTATGACCCAAGCCACAAAACGTCTGCAGGTGGTCATGCAGGAATACAAACCAGCAGTCCTAGAGTTGGCTGCTAGCAAAGCGTCTCTGGAGAATATTGTGTCATTACTCGATGACACTTTTGATGAAGGAAATATCTAGACTTTTGCCCTCACAGTTGGTCTTGTTGTCATCTGCCACATTCTCATCTGCACTCAAAGCAGAGCTTGGACAGATCTAGTTTCATGCCATTATGGGTCATAACACATCAGTTTAACAAATTTTTTGGAAGGATATTTCAGTCTGTGATTAGGCTGTGCATGAGAGAAGTAGAAGAAAATGTACAGAATTTCAGGATGATATCTTCAGTAGTTTCCAAGATGCATACATCTACATATAAAGGACCCATGTAGGTGAGATTTTGTGAAATTTTTAACAATCTTCAATTATTTAGTGACTTTTGATGACTGACATACCTTCTGTAATATTGTAGGTAGAAGCTTCATATTTCACTGTTACTTGAACATTGTAGATCACACACAAGAGTACACTTCTGTGCATTGTCAGTGCAGTGAGAGTGGCAAAAAATGTTATTGTTTGTGATGGATATTGTATTTATTTTCGGAGCAATACTGGTTAAAATTGTGAATACACCAGATAACAGGTTAGCCACATTAGTTTTTTTCCATAGTTGACTGAATGGCTAGAAACTTGGCCAGAGCAGGACTTCAGCATATTTCTGAAAAAGTGCTAGATTCCAGATTTACAAAAAAATCTGGTTCAATTTTGTGTACAATATATGTATAATATACACTAAAAATAAAATGATGGAGTAACAGAAGTATGACAGTCTTTATGTATGTTAGAACATTGTGTGCACTTGCTATTGCATAACAGACAAAAAAAGTGAAGCTGCTTTTCGATGCCTGATCAGCTTGCTGCCAGCTCCACCGTTACACTTTACAACCAAACACATTATCAAATGTCTTCTGTGCGTTCGCAGATTGCCGACGCAGATAGATCGTGACGTCACCGTTCTGGTCCTGCAGATCGGCAGTAACGACCTGACGGACGTCAATCTGTCGGCCAACAACTACGTCCAGCGCCTGATTGCATACGCAAATCATGTTCTGCGGACATCCCACGCGATGTACATGTACGTCATGGAAGTGCTGCATCGGCAGCAGGTGCAGCAACAGCCTCGCCAACGGCATGTGATGCGCAAGTCCTTTGATGCCTACAACGCCAAAGTTGACGAGGCGATGCGGCTGGTGAGGTAGAGGGCCGTGCCAATGTGCCAGGGCAGGGGACTCTAGCAGAAGTGAGTGAGTGAGTAGTTTCTTAACGGCACATAAGCACAAAATAGGCCATTCAGTGCCATACATGGTTAAAATTAGTTAAAAGCTGTTGATATATGTATTAAAAGTAAAGTTAAAATACTTTTTAAGATCAAGGCTATTAAGCTAATGTAAAAAAACAACATTATATATGATTGTAAAAGCCAATATCTTTAACATAAGCGATGATGTTGCGAGATGCAACATTTTCACAAACGTCCTTGAGTGTGTCCACTCCAAAATATCTCTGACATGCTGCACTGTGGTGGGTGCAGTCTACCAAAAGGTACTTAACTGTGAGCGGAGAATGGCAAATTTCGTCAAAGCCTGAGGGTTTGCACACTAAACACAAGGACCCTTAACTTCACTGGAGCAGCTACACTTCTAGACCAGGAACTTCAAAAGTGGAACATCCAGTTAGCAGGTCTCCAGGAAGTGAGATGGCTGGATAGCGGTGAGACCACAGTAGAAGACACTACATTCCTCTGGTCAGGAAGGAAGGACAGTAGGCATCAGGAGGGTGTTGCACTAGCCATTCATCAGAAGACATTGTCAGCCTGCGTCTCATGGACTCTCCTATTGGCCGTGGCCGTTCCAATTCACTTCCTTCCCCTCCCACCTGTCCCTGCCGACTCCATGGTCGGCGTCGTCATCACTCACTCTTAGTCTATACGTACCTGATGAAGCCTCACAAGGCGAAACGTAGTACTTTAATGTTATAGACTTGTTCTTTGTGGTATTCAACTCGTAGATTTATCGTGACTTATGATGTCGTTGCTGTTCTGATTTTTTAACACTGATAGACTGCTGAACTACTGTTCTCTGCTGATGATCTATGATGGTATACTGCTGTTCTGATTAAATATTGTACACCACATGCCGTTCAGTTACTTCCACCAGGCACGTCGAGGAGACACTGGGGGCTTCTGTGGCCGCGGTCAACGCCGAGGACAGGGCCGCCGTCGGCTGTTTCCGTCCCGCTCTGCCTCCAATAGACGAAATAATCACGTTCAGGATACGCACACAGCTGTGCCGACCGTTTCCCACCGGAAGTTGGATGGTCATGGGGACCCCTGCACCAGCTCTTCTCGAGGCTCAGGGATCCGTGGTCGGGGATACCAACGCTCCCATAGCACCTCAAACAGACCCCGAAACAGAAACTTGCAGTCTTATCAAAGGGCTAGGCACCCTGATCAGTCCCACAGTAGGCGACATCGGTCACAAGAACCCAACGAAAGATACCCTAGACACAGAGATGATTACGATGGAACTACGGACCATCGCTTCAGGCGATCTAGGGACTATAGCGGTCCATCTAATCACCAATATGGACCCCAAAATCAATTCTCAAACAGACCTGCTCTCTCCGAAAATCCGGACTTCTGGAATCTAGTTAAAGCAACCAATAGCGGAGCCAGATTATTGAATCATATGGATAACTGGCAGCACATCCCTGTGCCGATTAATAGGGCCATTGATGATCTAACAGATTCTATCAGACCACCACTGATGGACCAGGACTTTCACTCTAAAATCCAAAACATCAGTGAGCAATTTAAAGCTAACGTACACCGTACAGTGAATCAGCATTTGATTATAAAGTACGCAGAAACACGCCGTACTTTATCGGTCTCAGATGACACTGATATAAACCTAGCTAGACAGGTGGCACGAAAACAACTGCTGCGATCTAATCGCAGAATTAATGCTAATAGGGCCGACAGTCTTATAAACTCTTGTCATTTTCGATACGAGGGATTGCCTTTCTTCTCAACTTCGGCAGGCATCCAGAAACCCAGTTTCCAGCAGACAGATTTCCCCACTGCCCCCGTTCCAACTAGCAACAGATTTGAGGCGTTGCAGGACTTAGGGGATGTAACCGACCAGATGGAGGTGGATACCCTCATTGATCTGCTGGAAACCACCATGACTGAGCCAGATTCAGAAACAGTGCCTGCCACCAATCCAAATAAGCGCCCAGCTAGTCGCCGATCCCCCAACGTGACCTCACCTGCTAAAAAACTAGGGTGATTGTGGAGGCGGACAACAGTTTCACCAGACCAACGGATACTGTATGGAAAACCAGGGGGCTGCCCACCCCAGGACCATCCACCCGCCTCGAGGGAGCACAGCTACCCCAAGCCCGAATGACCGGACCGGAAGTCGGTCTGTCGGACCATGGCCCTCTAAATAGAACAGGCCGTACACTAGCAGTGCTATATGCCGGGTGACGTCACGACTGCCAGCCTAAGCATGAGGACAGCGAAAGTGAAATTGATACTGCTGCTGCAGTATCTTACTAATAGTCCCAGCCTATAGCATGTGCTCCGAGCTGCCTGTACAGTCATGCTTGTAGACTTTGGACTGCCTAGTCGGTCGTATGTTTGAATGTTTCGTGTATAGTGTATAGTGGTCGTCGTCGTTGTATAATCTCTATCTGTGTTCGTTTGTGTCATGTAACGTTCGTATAACTTCATTCCGTCGAGTTCGTAACTTTGTCAGTTGTTGGATTACTCCTTGAATTACTCGTATAGCTACAACTCACCATAGAGCATCTGTTTCGTTGAATAAGGTTCATATGTCTGTTTTCTGCTCTCGTAGTAAATTAACGAAGTCCTTGTAACTGTATTACTGTTTCATTGAACGTTAATTTCTTCTTAAAATTACTGTGCATTGAGCCTGTTGATAAGAATTGGATTGCTGGTGATGAAATTATGCACTGATATAACCAGTACTGTTGTGGCCATGCTACTGTTGTAGGCCTAACAATGCAGTATAATTTGGGTGTACACGTATGGGAAAATAATTGTGTGTGTTGTCGTTTTAGGATGCCTGAAAAGTGCTGCATCCCTGGCTGTCGCGGGAATTACCAGGCAACGGCGAAACATGAAGAAGTGAAGGTGAGCGTCTTCAGGTTTCCGAAGGATGCAGAGTTGCGTGCGAAGTGGGTACGCCAGATACCATGAGCCAACCTTGAGATCCACGACAAGACCGTTGTGTGTGAGAAACACTTTGCACCGCACTTCATAATTCGAGTGGACACTGCAACTCGTTCTGATGGCACCATTTTAACTGTACCTCGAAAAAACCCAAAACTTGCACCTGACGCCTACCCCACTATTTTTCCCAACACTCCATCATACCTCAGTTCAGAACCAAGTAGGAAAAGAAAAGCACCTGAAGAAAGATGCCTGGAGATGTTGGTACGCGATGAGCAGCAGTTTGAACAGTGGACGTCTGATGACCAGATCTCGTCATTCGTTGATTTCTGTGACAAAGTTGAGAGCCTTGTGTCGAATGTAGATAGTCAGTGGGTTCTTATTCGTTCTTGTGCGTTTGTAAATATTTGTATAGTTGACATGTCGAATGCACCTCAGTTTGTGTTAGTTTTGAAAGTACAGGAGAGTATGGTCGTTGAGGTGTACAGAGGAAACTCGCGTCTGAGTAATTGTAGTGTAATGTGGGTTCTCGGTACTGATTGTAAACTAGTTTGTTGGTCCCAGCTCTCTTCTTTACTGAGTCACTTTGTGTCTGTTGTTGTTACTGTGCATGAGCTGTCTGTAAAAGTACAGGCGGACACAATTAAACAGCAATTGAATCAGTTAATAGATCTGGTAAACGACAGTGACGACTATGAACCAGACGTGACCACTAGGTTGAAATTTCTGGCTGAGCAGATATCTCTCCTGTTCATGTCACAGTCTCGCTATAGTTCGGAAACAATGCTGATTGCATTTCGTTTTTTCGCGATATCTGCGTCCGTGTACGGTCGTTTGCGTTTGGTTTTAACGCTGCCACATGTGTCGTATATAAAGCGTCTGTCTAGTGTACTTTCGCTGTCTGGTGGCCTGGATGAGAGTGATCACGCTCAGTATTTAAAACATAAGGCACAGCTGATGGAGCCTCATGACCGTCAAGTGATTCTCCTCCTTGATGAGATATATGTAGAGCCAAAAACCACATACAAAGGTGGTTGCTTGACAGGTATGGCCAGTAACACGCCAAGTGAACAGGCTAGTACTGTACAGACGTTCATGATGTGTTCGTTGCTGTCGGCTAAGAAGGACGTCGCAGCCATGGTGCCGGTGAAAAACTTGACTGCAAACTATTTGAAAGTCTGCACACTGAAGGTTATTGAAATGTTGGAAAATGCTGGATATTATGTATTTTGCCTGATATCTGATAACAATCGTGTCAATAGAAATATGTTTGCTGATTTGTGTGGGGGTGACCTCAGGCCATTTGTACAGCACCCGTGCGCCACCCAGTTGTTTGATTCAGTGCATTTGTTGAAATGCATCCGAAACAATTGGCTGGGCCAGTCTGATGTGGACAACACGTTTGTGTTCCCTGACATTGCGGACAGGTCAATTTGTAAAGCGTCTTTGTCACATCTTCGTCAGCTTTATGCAAGTGAGAAAGATAATTACATTAAAATGGCGCCTGGTTTGTCATATAAAGCACTTAATCCCAGTAACATGGAACGCCAAAATGTAAAATTAGTCCTGAAAGTGTTTGACGAAAAAACCATCACTGGCTGTCTCTAACCAGAAAACAGTTCTTATAAAGCTGTCTGTTGAACGACTGATCGATTGCAGCGTTGTCATCGGTGAATGTACTTGCAGTGCATCAATGCTCAGTCTCGCTGAAATGGCACTGTCAAGCACTTGTAATATATTTCTGAACAACTGCTGCAAGAATGCAGCCGACAAACGAAGCAGTGGAAAGCATAAAGGGAAATGCAAACTTTCTACCCTAACTAAGTAATTTCACAGACGAGCGGTAGGCCTACTTTACTGGTCCCATTTGGCATTAAAGGCATCAAAGTAGGCCTATTTCATGATAGTAATTCCAAACAACTGCAACAACAGACTGTTGTTACAGTTCATTATTAAAGCGCCCTTTCAAAAACGTCCCTCCAGCAAGTAATAATGTAGGCCTATCATTCATCAGTTCACAGTTTCTGCACGCCATTATCACCATGTTCCACTGCTTCTAAATGTGTTAATATACTAAGTTATTACTGTTCATATTTTTGTTTTGATTTATTATTATCTGTATGGTGTTGCTATGTGGCTTACATCTGTGAGACCAATAGTTGAACGTGTCGCGTGTTGACGTGTTTTTCAACTTGTATTGTATACAGTCCGTCTTGTCTTCTGTCACGTTGTCCCTTGGACGAATAACGTGTGCATTGCTCTACTGTACGCTAATATTGTCAGCGGTTGAGCTAGACAGTTTACATCGTTCTGTTGCTATAACTTTGAGCCGCACGCGCTACAGTAGCAACAGCAGCACTTAGGCCGGCAGCTGTGACGTCACATCTCCCAGTGTACGGCCTGTGACTAATCTAGAGGGCTGTGGTCGGACCCCCTCAGGGGGTCGCTGGGCTTATCAACGAAACCGGATATGGAACCACTGGAGGTGACAGCAAACGTGATCACCGAGAGATCGACACCAAACACACACGGCACCCTTTAAATCAACCATTAATGAACATCTGCTGTCTGCAAGATTTAAGCACAGTGCTGGTCACTTAACGGCCGTTGTAACCATGCGTCTATCTTGCACCGTTACGGAGATATGGAGCCCCAAAAATATTGGGATCATGACCATGACCTTTTGGGATCACGTGACGTCATCGGTCACGTGATCATTTGACTTGGCATATGTGGTTTCCTATTGGTGGTCCATTGGAACCATGCGTCTATCTTGCAGCGTTAAGGAGATATAAAGCCTCAAAGTTGCATTTGCCCATGTTAAAGGCCAAAAGTTCAGTGCGCATGCGCCGTGTCACGTGACCTATATGCAGGGGGCCAAAATGACCACATATTTGGAATTCCCAAGTCTATATTGCCTATTCATTATACAACTTTTATGAGGCTACGATGACGATTAAGGGTCGTTTGTAGGTGAAATTTTTATACAGGAGCGTTTTTGGCTGAGAACTTCTAAGTCCGTTTTTGGGCCCAATTTTCGACTTTGGGGGATTTTTCAGGGGTTAGATATTAACTTCGAATTTCGGTTCCAAAAAAGGTTTGACCTTTGCATGAGGCCGCGTTGTTCGAGCCATCATGCGTGAAAATCCGCCGGGCAGTCTGACCTGTAGGTCGGTCAACAAAAAAAAATTATATATACTAGAAAAATTTTTGCTATATTTCACCCATTTCCGAGAAGCTCCCAATGGACAGATTTGCACGAAATTTTGCACAGGGGGTCGTCTCGAGGACGCAATCACCTGTTTCAAATTTGAAACCAGAAAATGACCTTGGAGGAAGTGGAACTCTCATAAAAGTACTTGTACTATAATAATTCCCCACGACAGTAAATTAAAACAAAGCACGCACAGATAAAAAATATTTCCCCAATGACCATAACAGAAAAAACCCCAGCCTGTATTCACAACATTTGTTTGCAAAGTGCAGTGCTAACTGCCAGCCACGATTCTGCAGGTTCGGTGAAGAAGTCAGGTGGCAACGGGGTGTGTCGAAGAACAAGTTAAACTACTCCAGCCCCACAGACCAGGCTACGTCATCATCACGAGCTTCTGCTGGTACTGTTGTACCACTTCATCTGTGCCAGTCTGAAACGAATACTTCTTCGGTTCGCCGGAGGAAGTTGTCAATGTTGCCGTTGATGAGGATGTTGATGCCAGAACTGCTACAGCATCGAGTGCAAACAAAGACAATGTCACGCAGGCCGAAGCAAGACTTTGTCGCTCAAGCCGAAAACCCCTGTGGTCGCCGACGCTTTCGGTCATCGCTGAGGAACTGGAGGAGTAGGAGAAAAAGACTTCGCCAAACTGTTCAGATGACCACGAGTATGAAAGTGACCATGACTCTGCTGGTCAGCACGTTGCTGATGATGTCTCAGTTCTGATGCTGGACCGATGCCTAGTCACGGACATGAATTGAAGGGTATTCTGAAAGGCCCTGGACTTCGCGCTGGCTCCAAGAAAGTTCATTTCAGCTCGGTCTTGGAGCAGCGACGGGTTTTCTTCTATTATAACAGTAAGTGTTCAGTTTCTTTTACCACTCTTTCCACAAGTGACAATGCACCGATGACATAAATTAGGCACAAGCTCTGTAGTGCTGAGGGTGAGTGGGTGAGTAGTTTCTTAACGGCACATCAGCAAAAAATAGACCATTCAGTGCCATACATGGTTAAAATTAGTTAAAAGCAGTTAATATATGTATTAAAAGCAAAGTTAATATACTTGTTAAGATCATGTAGTGCTGAGTCTCATTGTATGAATTACGAACAATGGTATAAAGTATGGTGGTGCACTCTGCACAGCGTTTTGTCAGAGGTCCATGTCCATGTCCATGCTCTGCTTCTACAACAAATTACGATTGTCTTTAAAGTGGCTTGGCGATGTCACGGTATGGTGTTGGACTAACAATCAATAGGTCGTGGGTTCAACTCCCACTCAGGTCACTATCAAGTGGTTCCTACTCAAATGAGTGACTGTCGGCAGACAGGTAAACCATTCAAGTATAACTAACGCCAAGGTAAACTCAGCCTTCCATCCCTCCTGGGATAGGTAAACTAGGTACTGACTGGTTTGGCAGGGGTTGAGGTGGGGTGCATTCACCTGTGTTGGGTGACACTGTGATCCTGTACTGGTCCGAGTATGCACATAAATCCGCATACCTAAACTAATGGTTGATTAATATGAAAGTACCGTGGTGCCACGACAGTCACGTGATTTTAGTATATATATACCCATGCAAGCAGAAACACGGACTCAGCAGCGACGGAAGACAGAGCAGCACCGCAGTAGTTAGTCTGCGAATAGCGGTACGCCGCTGTTGACTTTCGAGTTTATAAGTCTGATAATATTGACTACGTTTAATTGAATTAAGAATAAAACAGTATCTTATACGTATACATATAGTATCAGTAATAATGGCTCCAATAATTGCAATAGAGATAAATATATATGAAATCAAGAATATCTGTTTTTTAATTAATATATTTATACGACTTTGGCCATATCCACCTAATTTCAATAATACTGCTGCTAATACTATAGATCCTGCTACAGGAGCTTCAACATGAGCTACCTTCCGAAATAATGCCTGGAGAGCTGAGCAAAGTACATTAAAAGACCTGAATAGGGTGAGGTTTTCACTTTTTATGGACTAACTGTACAGGCAAAGCTGAATGCGCTTTCAACTCTACTCATCCACTCACCACCGCCGGCACCGACTGCTCAACAGCAGCCTGTCAGCTTCCCTGCAACACAGCTCACATGCAAGCATGAATCCGTGATCAAAGAGACTTTAAACTCACTGCATGCAAAAGGTTAAGGCATCTGCTCAGCGGGCCCAAAGCAAGGACTATAATAACGTAGCCTATAAAAGCCGAAGTTGGCAGTTATCCATCAATCGGAATATATCATCTGCAATGGAACATTCAAAGTTAGTCCCCATACGACTTACCTGCTGTATACCCTTCATAGGCATAAGGAAGGCAAAGGTTCGCAACAACGAAAACACAAAAAAACACACAAATCTGCACCTCACACCACCGACCCTCTGTAACTGGCAGTGTGACAGTCCAAGAATGTGTGAAACTGGCAGTGTGATGGCACTGGTGAGATTGTATCATGAAGCACCAGTGCCAGCTTCATGCCTAAAGTCAGAAGAGGAACATCCACAGTTATAGATTGAACCAAGCTTACCTGTACACCTGCCTAAAGACAGCCACACAAAACAATGGATGTGCAATGTGCAATGTGCATGGAACAATACAAACAGCCAAAGAGAATGCATCCAGAAACCAGAGACAAGAATCTTCTACAGTCTATTACTCTGTAAACATCAACAGTGTTTTTGTGTACTGTATGGGTACAGCTGCTGAGACATGAACAAGGACACAAGCTGATAGAGAAAGACAATTAGTGTTTGAAATGTGGGTCTGGAGAAAAAAGCTGGGCTGAAATGGCAATGAATGACGAAGTTTTGCATAAAGTCCAAAAACAACAAAAGCACCTTGGACACAGTATGACAGTGCAAACTCGTATGCGTGGGGCACATCTTGCAGCATGACTCACTGCTGCAGGATATAATGGAAGGCAAGATGTTGCGCAAAGCAACAACAGGATGTAAGTGCCTGCAAATGCCCAGTGACATCACAAGCAAAAACTACGTCACTCTGAAGAGAGATGCAAAAGACAGAAGCAGCTGGCAGAAGAGTTTGTCATACATCTGCCACTCGGGCAGAAGATATAAACAAGACAGATTGGTACAGGTTGTAAAAACTGGCTTGAATTGCATCAGTCAAAGGTACAGTATTGGCGATAGATCTGACACAGAGACAACAGAGCAGCAAATACTTAGGTCTGATGAATAGATGCATCAGCCGTAGCCAATACCATTTCTGTTGCACAACCAAGGCAAGGCTAGACCAGCTTGCTGTAAAATCAACTGTTTCTTGATTCATTGACGATATCATTCACTGCCACTAAAAGCGAGTACAGAGCAATGTAACTGAACTGAACTGACACGGTTTAGTTTTGGACAAAATGACCAATAGGCAAGCAGGGCAAGCTCATTAGCTCATTGACTGAACTTGACGCATACGTGATCATAGACATTAGACGGTGCCTACTGTAATGCATTACTGCTCGCCCATTTGGTCAGTTCGTCAAAAACTAAACCATGTCAGTTCAGTGCAGTTCAGTTACGCCACTCCGTATGAGCATTAAATGTCACCAAAGCTGCATACAGAGCAACAGAAATGCACTGAAATAAAATGAAAGCCAAAGTGCACAGGTTTCTTTCATTCCGTTTCATTTCCACACTTGAAGAAATTGGTCTGCTTATAGCTTGGAAGACTTGTTGTTGTTGTGATGACAAGCCTGTCAGGTGCTGTCTATATGTAGGGGGTAGAGGAGAGGGCAGATGCCCCAAAGCAATGAGGAATTCCACCACGCTGTCACCATCCTGGAACACATCCAATATCTTGATGAAGTCACCAAAGTGTTGTCATGTATAACACCAAAATGTTGTTCCTTTCATTGGTTTCAAGTGCCAACTAAGTTCATGTACCAGTTGGCAACTTGGCAGAAACTTCATCCTGCCAAATGCTGAAAATACCCAAGTCTGATGAATAGATGCATTGGCCATAGCCATTACCATTTCTGTTGCACAGCCAAGGCTAACCTAAGCCAGCATGATGTAAAATGTCTTCTTTGCTGTTTCATCAATGATATCATTCGCTGTCACTAAATGTGCATACAGCGTGATATAACTGAAATGAACTTTACTGACAGATATTGTTTAGTTTTTCACAAACTGACCAAAAGGTAAGCATTACAGTAAGCAACATTAAACGACCTACGCGTCAACCAATGACCGATAGGTTTGTCCTGCTCGCCCATTGGTCAGTTCGTCAAAAACTAAACCATGTCAGTGCAGTTCAGTTATTTCGCTCTGTACGCACCTTAATAAACATCATAAATTCATCGGCTAGTAACAACCTGAACCGGCATTTCACACTTTCTACAAAAAACTGACTATTAGCCACTACACAAAATAAAGCATGCCATACATACCTCTGCACTATGTGATTTGTATTTTTGATATTTTCTTTTTGATATTTATAATGGTCAAAAATTCCAAGCAGATCATTAGTTCAGCATAGCTTCATATAGCATTGAAAACAGCCAACATGGGCTATCATGTTAATGTCATTCAGAGAGGATGTAACAGTTGCAGAGCAATGTCAATATCACCTGTCAAACACAAACAAACACATCACTGCATACAGAACATTGATGACAACTGTGAATACAAGCAAACACAAAGCACCAGATTATAACAGAACACACTCAAACTGACCACTAATTGTATTGGGCAGCCATACCCCTCAAATATTTACATGCACTAGGGTTGCTAGTGCACATCCCACCAACAATATTTACGCATGACAGCAGGCACTGCTGTAGCACATCTTAGCCATCACAATTCTGTCTGTCTTTCTGGCAACGTCAAAGATACTTAGAGTCAATTCAAGACTACTAAATGTTGCAGCAGCAGAAAAAGTGGCAGGTCGAAAAAGAGGTTGATCTCGGACACAATATGGAAGGCCACAGATGAACGTAAACAGATCAAGAAGCAACTATCTCAAGGTCAACCAATGACAAAGATCCACAACGAATTAAAGTGCGAGTATAAAGCAAAGAACGAGGAAGCCAAAAGACGTTGTGCCAAAGACAAACAGCACCGGTTCGATTCAAAGACTAGTAAAGCATGGTATACTGTCAACAAATTTTGCTTACGTTGACGTGGTGATTGATTAAAACGCGAGACAAATATTTATTTCATTACTTATTGTCTTCAGACAGAAAAAATAATTTTAAGATCAACTGACAAATTCGTGAAGGTGATATGATATAAATGTACAAAACATCAGTTTACACACTTGTTAACGGCGACATGCAATGAGTGACACATCGAAAACAGCAAAAATCTTAAAAAGGTGATATTATTCAACAGCACGTTGACAGTTAGATGATGTGATGGTGAGTGATATCACCTTTTTATGATTTTTGCTGTTTTCGATGTGTCACTCATTGCATGTCGCTGTTAACAAGTGTATAAACTGAAGTTTTATACATTTATATTTGCTGTTTTACTACAATAACAAAGTTTTTATGTTGATGGTCAATTATAAACCATCTGCTTTACATGGCCATGAAGACACTGAACCTTAAATATTTTGGGGTCAAAATTTTGATCTTTAGGGGTCATGTGACGTCATCGGAACATGACCATCGGACTCAGCGTGGGCACTTTCCTATTGGTAGTCAATGATGACCATGCGTCTATCTTGCACAGATACGGAGATACGAGACTTCAAAGATTTTGGGGTCACGAGTTTGACCTTTTGGGGTCATGTGACGTCATCGATCACGTGACCATCGAGCTGCATTTTGGACGGTCTAACAACCATGAACAAGTTTAGCGCACCACAGATAAATATATTATAAATATGCTAATGACAATAATACTTTCAATAGTTTTAATACTTTTAGCTAATAGTTTTAATTTCTGTTTGACGGCACGGCAGACAGAAAATTCGAAAGAGTTTTGTTTTGTTGTACTGATGCAATATAGTAGTAAATTTAGCTGCATTTTGGATGGCCTAACAACCATGAACAAGTTTAGTGCGCCACGGATAAATATATTATAAATATGCTAATGATAATAATACTTTTAATAATTTTAAGGTAATTGTTTAGAATAACTACGCCACCTCAAACGGCTGTGACAGTGATGACAGTAATGTGTATCAGTAGAGTGACTTTCCTTATGCATGTTTTTAGTTAACATCTTGCCGAATAGTGTTAGTTACCTTTTGACGACTGATTATAAAATTTAATGCAAACGTTAACGCTAGTGTAATAGATGTGCAACAGTTTGTTTATTTTTTCCGTTTATGTCATGCTTAAGTAACGGGAAGTACCACAATTTTCGGGCGCAGTTGTGCAATGTAGGCGTTTTTATTGTGAAAATTCCATTTCTATGCCGGAAGCGGGTGTGGCGGGCGGGAATCGTGAGATGTCGCGTAGGATCAGACAATGACCTTCATGACCCGTAAAGCATGCTGAGGTGATCATGTGCACTATGTTGGTGGTCAGTGGTGTTGTCTAGACCAAGCACGTTTTTGTCTGTTACGGCGTGCGTGTTATGGCGTCGAATGCGAATATAGTCAACTTTGGAGCATTTCGTGCTGCAGTATCAGTGTGTGCACTACTTTTTTTGGCTGAACAAAGTAGGTGTACATTTGTTTTGTCGTTTGTTTTAATGTTGCTTCAGAAGTGACCGAAATAGGTAGAATCAGTGTTGTTATGCAGGTTTCAGACTAATTCAATTATGGGAAACTGCAATTGACTGACATATTGCTACCCGAGAATAAATTTGGGGGTTTTGAGTGGAGATAAGCAATAACATCAATTCCTTCATTATTTATATGCTGCTTATTCAGTATCTGCAGTTCGTTGTTTTTTCCCAGGGCATGGCAGTTTGATTTTGCTGTTTTTTTGTGACTTTTGTGTTCATTTGTGAGTTACATCGCTGCTTACTCGGATTATTTTTTTCTAATTTTTTTGGTACAATATTCATTCAATATGTGGCGCCACTAAGCTGTTTTAACTAGTTTTATCGGTTGTAGATGCGCCTTATTCAGCTATAAAATTATTTTTTTCTTATTGAATTTAGTACATGTTTCATTCCCCAGGTTGTGCCATTAGTGTTTTTTCTTGTTTTTCCTCCAAAAAAGAACTATCCCCTTTTTAGTCCCCATCACGAAAACCCTCTTTAGAATGATGGAATTCACCTAAAAACTGAACTTTGTTCTCGTGTCTCAATAGTCAATTATTTGCAGTTTCCTATAATTAAATTAGTCTGAAACATGCATAACAACACTAATTCTACCTATTTCAGTCACTTCTGAAGCAATCTGGGGTGGCGGAGCTAATGTAAATTTTACCAGTTTTAATACTTTTAGCTAATAGTTTTAATTTCTGTTTGACGACACGGCAGACGGAAAATTCTAATGAGTTTTGTTTTGTTGTACTGATGCAATATACCAGTAAATTTGTTTTTCGTGCTTCGGAATAGAGTATCTAATTATCTGTGGCACACTAAACTTGTTCATGGTTGTAAGGCCATCCAAAACGCAGCTTTTATCACCACCTGCAACCGGAAACACAAGAATTTATTGCAGGGCAAAGTTTGTAGATGTTAAAACACACGAGAACAGGCGCAAAATTAGTAAAATAATTCCCATGTTGCATGAAATACGACATATTTAACTATTTTGAACTTTTCCCGCTGTAACTTTGCACGCTGTAAATTTCAGTTTCACATTTCCTCCCACTGAGCACGCACGATGTTTGCACACACACTCGTCTGTTTCCACAAAATATTTCAATTTGTTTTATTCTTCCAACCTCATTTTGACATCATCGTGTGCACATTGTAATCTGCTACTAACAGGAGATGTCTTTAATCTGATTCTTTGCCAAATTTCCATCATTTTGTTCGATTTTCTGTCGCAAAACAACTACCAAAATCAGCAACCACCAGCAACCGCGGCAAAAAGGAAGATCCAACTAATCACCAAACTTCGTAAAAGACAGAATTATCTTAGCTTTCTCGGACGCAGGCTTACATGTAATGTTTTAAATGTAATGCTATGCATTAAACGATGTTGAATTAAATTTATGTACGTAGCAAAAAGCCCAGCTGACGGTAGAGAAAGCCGACCATACGGTTTAAATTGCCAGCCACAACATTTCGTCTGTCGACACGGAAGCGTTACTTCTTTGTAGTTTCAGTCTCTCTTCTACTTTTACCGCAGTTGTAATGCGTTATTATTTCCGTATTGTTTTGCATTTTAATAAGCATTTATATTGTATTTACAAGTGAGTTACATTTAGTGTTCGGTGGTTTACAAAACACAATATAATGATGGACGATTGGAAACTGAAGACATCGCCGGTCGTTAGACTGGAAAGACCGAATGAAAGGTTTGTACCTGGCTTCTTAAAGAATGTTCTTCTGTTCTTATTCCTACTATCACTAATATCGTCAATCTCTCCCTTAGCTCTGGTAATTTCCATTCCACTCTAAAAGAATCTGTTGTATCTCCTCTACTCAA
>Ga0209671_1002101_pt1 | contig 17792 bp, 2 predicted proteins | sample WorMetHERISLAND2_2_FD_187401 | JGI IMG/M metagenome (GOLD analysis project Ga0209671, IMG submission 187401) | Marine gutless worms symbiont microbial communities from Max Planck institute for Marine Microbiology, Germany - Olavius geniculatus... | ecosystem: Host-associated > Annelida >...
CTTTTATTTTGGATACGTAATTGATTCTAATAGATTAGGTGCTACGAATGTTTAACGAAGTCTGAGTAGGAAAAGTCGTTAGATCGCTGAAGAAAATGACAGATACGACGTCATCGTCGTTGACCGACGACAAGAAGTTGAGGACTCGTCCGAAGCGGAGCTCTGTCTGGCTCCACTGTACTGATTTGCAGAACGGAAAGGCGATATGCAACATATGCAATGCGGGGCTGGCCTACCACAGCCATCTGAGTACGTCTACGTACAACCTGAAGCGGCATCTTCGACTGAAGCACCCAACTTTGGCGTTTAACAAGAAGAAGCGAAACGCCCAGCGGAAAAATCAGCGACGCAGCACAGTGTGGAATAATTTTACCGTTATCAGTGATCACAAGGTAAAGTGTGACATTTGCGGAGTTGAGCTAGTGTACCTGAATGCCTCGACGCACAACCTGAAACGACATCTGCAAGCTGTGCATACTCTTGATGAGCTAAATAAGAGCAACAGCAGTAGCACACCTGTTGCAGTTGTCACGAAGAATGAGAAAAAGTCGTCAAAAGTTATTTTGTCGTCGGCAATTACAGTTGCTCTGGCAAACGGCGGCACTGACGCATGTGTTGCAGATGCTACTACTATCAGTGTATTTTCCGATGATGATAGTGATGCTGAATTTGTGGAGCATAAACCAACACTGTCTGGTACAAAGCAGCGAATGTTTGACGAAGCATTGCTCGAGATGATTACTTTGGACTACCAGCCTCTGTGCATCGTCAACGATGTTGGATTTCGCGACTTCGTCACTCAACTCCAGCCTGCATATTTAATGCCACGCGACCGTACAGTTAGTGTTATGCTGCCACAACGATTTGATCGTCTGATGAACCGGCGTAAGATTGAAATGCTGAATGTCACTGCTGTGTGCTTGACAATTGAAGGATGGTCGAGTGACGAGACAATGCGGAAATATTTTGCCGTTACTGGTCATTTCATCAGTAGTGAGCTGGAACTGAAGTCGTACCTGCTGGACTGTTTGGTATACACTAATCAGCATACAATCACTTACCTGAAGGATGAACTGATGCGTGTTGCAGAAGAATGGCGTGTACAAGATAAAGTCATAGCAGTGGTGACAGATAACATTGGTGAAGTGCTGACAGCTATCGAACTGATTGGCTGGACTCGACTGCCGTGCTTGACGCACACACTGAATTCCATTGCAATTGATGCACTTGCAGAAATTGACGAAATTCTGATTAAAATTCGTTCCATTGTTGAATACTTTCGATACAGTGCAACCGCATCTGCATTGCTGCATTCTATCATGAGTCACATGGAATTGCCTGAAACTGACTTAGTGCATGATGTTGCACCGTACTGGACGTCTACATACCACATGATGCATCGCTTTCTTGAAGTCCGTGATCCAGTGATCAATACGCTCAGTTTGCTTCTCGATCCCAACGTGCAGGTTCTGTCCTGGGCAGACTGGGATGTTATTGCAAGGGCATGTCAGCTGCTAATGGCACTGTATGAAGCAGCAATTGAAATCAGTGCGGAAAAGTACATATCAGCCTCTAAGGCTTTGGTAATGATCAAAGGACTGTTGAAGCTGTGTCAGGAACAGCTTGATATTCCCGATCAACCACCAACCATTGAGAAAATGGCCAACATCATGATGTCGTTAGTGAGCACTTGGTTCGGAAACCTGGAACTAAAACCTTTGTTTGCAGAGGCAACAATGCTTGATCCAAGGTTCAAGCAAAGTGGATTTTCCGATAGCAGTGCTGCTGATCAGGCTTTGCGTGGCATCACTGAGGCTGCCAATCAAAATTTGGATGAAAATTTTCAGCCGTCTGATACAGCTGACAGTTGTATTAAGGTGGTCTCACAGCCTCAGAAGAGAGCACCTGCAGCTTCAGTTTGGGACGATTATGATCAACTAGTGTCACACATGGTAGCAGAATCTGCTGCAACATCGAAACCTCATGTTGCTATCCATAACAGTTGCTCTACAGACAGTGGCAGCAGCATTCAACCAGCTGCAGTGTCTTCGGTTTGGTCCGACTACGATCAGAAGGTTTGCAGTATAGTTTCGACTGTGAACGTAGATACAGACGTGGCAAAACAGATTCAGCGGTTCTTGGATGAACCACTGCTTTCCCGCCAGGAAAGTAGCTTGGACTGGTGGCGTACTAGGATACCCGTGTATCCATGTCTGGTGCCTGTTGTGAGAGAGCGACTTTGTCTGGTTGCTACATCTGTCTCCAGCGAGCATATCTTCTCGTCAACAGGCTTAGTCCTGAATGACAGGCGAGGACGTTTGAATGCTTGCGAAGTTCGTAGACGTGTGTTCTTGAATGCTAATTTATTGGTGTAATATTCTGTAAACATGTATATTGTACAGAGTGGGCCAAAAATTTACTTACCTTATATGTATGGCACGATGCATGTTTCGAATTTTATTAAGATTTAATAATCGTAAATAGAATTTACAGGTCAAATTATGACAGTCTCAGTAAAATGTGGTTTAACAATAGTCAGTGTTCACTAGTGAATTCTCAATCCTGGGATTCGGGTTTGAGAAATTCATGATCCCGTTTTGGGATTAGGTTTTTAGATTGGTCGTCATTTTGGTATCCCCAATTGACTTATTTCATGCACAGGATGTTGTGTAGGTGCCTACGGAAGGTATGTCTGAACTGTACGGAGTGACGATGACTGTCATAATACAAATTACAGTAAGCAGCACAGAGTAGTACTCTGGCACTCATAAAATATTTTATTCATCAGATGGTTAAAATTCTTATCTCTATCATTTGACATGCGAAAAAAGTGTCCTGACCCCTGCACCACTGGTTAAGCCACCCCCACCCCCCGTCTTCCAGTAGACAGCATTCTGAGATTGATGACTGTCTGGAGGATAAGAAGGAAGATTTTAGACTTGCCATTAATGTTACATATGCCACACTTATAATGGAGTTCTTACAGTTTTACAATTTTGCCTGGAAAGGCTGTCCCCGAAATGATATCGGGTGGGATGTTAAGCCATACTCACTCACTTACCCACTAGTTAAGACTAGTGTCTTCATATAGGTAACGATAACATCATTTATTGTTTCTTGGCAAGTTCGATAATAGTTACATCTTGTAAATGAGATGGCATTTTTTATTTTACATTACTGTTTCATTTTGTGATTAATGATAATGGCATTCTGCCGAGATGCAAAGCTCGCTGATCTTACCCATCACTCATGGTAGCTTTAAAGCCACATTATGTAGCCCTGTGCTGAAAAAGTCGGACTTCTGATTTGTACCGTTTGCTAACTGTTGTTTTTTGGACCACGATTTTTTTTGTAAATTATTATTAGAAAAAGGATTCATTTATTAATCAGTTTGTGCAGAAATTTGTGTGCTCTTTTAAAGTTACTAAGATTGATATATTTCACGAATTAATTTGCTTTGTCGTGCAAACTTGGCTCACTGTGTAGCTGTATACATACTGTTCTCTGACAGTGTTTTTGTTATTGTACAGTGTACATATTAGTTACAAGATATTGTCGTTAGCAAATGCATGTTAGCACCACATGTACTGCTTGTCATTTTATGAAATATTAGGGATACTTTTTTGCATTGGCAGCTGTTACTACATGTTGTAATTTACATTGTTGCATCACGTTCGGTTTTGTATTCCTTCAGTGGCTGTTTGTTCTGTAACAGTAAGGGCATCTAGACTGTAAATGTGTCTAATTCCACACCAAAATATTTTTGGGTATCAGCCTAATGTGACGAAACTCCGGATGATGACAAATTCCTCCATTTATGGTATCACTTAATATCGGTAATAAAATAAAGAGGTCATTTTCTCATTTTCATTGTATGCCATGCTATACAATGCTCATGGTTCGTAGTTTGTACCAGTATCATTCTGCAACCCGTTCTTGCTGGGTTTTTTATTGTCATGTGCAATGTGCATCCTCTTTGCTACGTTTGTAGTTTAAAATAGTCACTTTTGACTGTTGAAAGCAGCTGCACAAACTGCTCATAGATGATAACCAAGCTGAAAACAAATATTTACTGGTGACCGAGATTTATTAACTAGACAAATGGTGAAATTTATCACTAACTGTGAACAACCATCATCAGAACTGTAAAGTGGCGATCAGCCTACATCAAGATGCGTCGACAACAGAACGTGCTGCAACAAGGCAACACCATTATGCATCATAACACATTGTGACCCTGTTCCCTAAAATAACGCCATCATCTGTACATCATCATAACGTCATCGCGACTTGGGTTTATACACATATGGCTCACAAAATTATGACAGCATTCTGGCCATTGGTGTAGATGCAGTGCATAGGAAAGGTATTATTAACGATAAAATTATTTATCTAACAATGTGGACAAAACAATACAGGTACCATAAAACTTTTGAAACTCGTTGCCAGCTTCTATTAGAGCAAGTGGCATAGAACACTCGGTTTGTAACATACAGGGTGGGCCAAAAAAAATGGCACTGTTTTTTGTATACCTCATAACTTCACCAAATATTAACCGATTTTCAAAATTCTTTCACTGTCAGAATTAGGAGACAATTTGCAATAAAACTCTCACTATAAATCCTACCAAACCCTAAGTGTGTCACTACACTACCTTGTGAAATGTCAGTGTCTTAAAAATAACAATTAAAACGAGGACTTTTGTAACGACACATTTTAAAAAATTAACAACAGAAACAACGCGCTTGTCTAAAAATCACATCTTTACAGTTTTCACATCAAATTTCCAATGTGTCCGTTTCGCTGCTAGACGCATCGAAACTGGCGACGCCACTGACCAATGGCGCGATCAACTAAACGCTGTGGCACTTTGCCCCACTTGGCGACAATGGTTATTTTTTTAGCTAATTGACTGTCGTAAATCGTCAACATTGATAGGCCCTCTGTTGAAGGGCATCCCGAACAGCATAATCAACTGAATTTAAGTCTGGGTTGTTTGGGGGCCTCATGCCAGGCTCGATCAACGTTGATCACGCAACCGGTCAGTGGCGTTGCAAGCTTGAGTGCGTCATCTGATATTTCACGAAGTAGTGTAGCGACACATTTGAGGTGAGGTGGGATCTGTAGTGACAGTTTTATTGCAAATTGTCTCCTGATTCTGACAGTAAAAGAATTTTGAAAATCGGTTAATATTTTGTGAAGTTATGAGGTATACAAAAAACTGTGCCATTTTTTTGGCCCACCCTGTAGACCCGCATTACACAAAAACACTGTCACCTTGCCCTATTAAAGTTTGCTTCCACATGAGACCCAGCTTGCATTAAAAGTTTTATGGTACACAATATTTTACAGGAAATCGTTTAGTAAACTCACATATGCATGATAATACTAACATTAATGCTCTCAGTATCGTTTGGGATTTATGAAAGTTACATTTAGAAAGAACCTAACATCATTGAAACTTAGCTGGTGGTTAACAATAATACATACATACGTATCAATCAAGCAACATATTTACAACTGACTAAACTGATCCTTACGATCACAAGCTAACATTAACTATTTAACCCAAAAGAACCATTCACAAACATAATGTACATTAAACAGTGAAGAGACTTAAAATTTATCTGCAGATAAGTTTTTGCAAATACCCAATCAGAAGCAGAGTTGTAAATAGAGTTGTCAAAAGCCCAATTTTTTGTGTCTTCAATTTAACCATTATCTATTTGTGTCAAGTACCAACTACATGTAGCCTGTTGTCTCAGTATAATGCAGAATTCATACTAATAAAAAGCCAAGTAAACTTCTGTTGTTGGGCAAATATCAATGGATCACCTAGGTCAGGGGTCTCAAACTCGCGGCCTGCGAAGGCGTTAATTGCGGCCCGAGACACATTATCTGAAATTCCCAAAATTTAGGATAAAAATAAATAGTTTTATTCATTTTACAGCATGTTTTTTCAGTAATTCAGCGAAACCACTATTTTTTCTCATTTGCGTTCTCATTAGTGGAGCCACATGCTGATTCTGGCAGCGACCAAATCTGGCACTGGCAACTTGGACCATTTCTCATCTCTTCAGGTGGGAGGTCTAAGTGAAGTCAAGCCACGGTGCCTGAAAGATTATGCAGATATCATTTCTTGATTACTTGCAGAGTTCGACCGATGTTTTCAAAAGTTCAATAATTTTAAACCACAGTTTGCACTTTTTGCCGCTCCGTTTGATGTTGACGCAGAAAGCGTTTCCGAAGTATTCCAGATGGAGGTATTGGATTTGAAGTGTGACAAGGAGAAGCAAAAGTACAAAAAGTACAAAAGTGTCTTCTGTCATTTGTATTAATTACTGCATTTAATGCATTTTGTCGTCTCTAAAAACAATGCGGCCCCCCAACTGAGTGATATCTTGGAGTGTGGCCCGCACCCCAAAATGAGTTTGAGACCCCTGATCTAGGTGGATGTATTGATGTTTATTAACCGTTTCAATACCCGTGCAGTTACTTAATTCTATTGGATTTTATCTGAATTACGGCACATGACAATACCATTATGCATCATAACATACATTGCAACTCGAATAATAATTACAACTCTGAGGAAAATGCATAAGATGGTCAAATAATAACCGCTGAAGTGTGCATCCAGATTTTTCGCAATCACAAAATTACAGTTAACGGCATCAGGAAAACATTAGTGGGAGATTTATGTAACACGGTAGATATAACCGACCACCAGAACTGTCAGCAGCATGCACATAATATACACTGTAGATGTGAGTGTGTGGTACTAGAGATTCAATGACCAGTGAAATAAAACATCAAAACTCTCATCACTCATCAGTTTACATTGCTAGTAGACGATTACAGCTGGCGGAAAACGGTCTAAATCGGTGATGTGCAACCTTTCTGAAGTACAGGTCCTGAAGTCACTGGAGGCCAGGCCAATGCAAAATGCTATTATTATCAACTGATGAAAAAGAGCAGCATGCATAATCGTAATATACATGTTTCCGAGTTCAGTGGCGTGTAGGATGGGATTTGAAATCGGAGATATGCAGTACAAGTACTGTACATTTAAAAGAAATAACTAAGGCAAATGAATAGTTTCAAAGCAGACAACATTTCTGGTGCTTTTCTGTTGGAATTTACGGGTCAGACAACAACTTGTTGTGGGTTGGACGTGATCTACAGGCTAAAGGTCGTGCACCACCAGTCAGTCTAAGTAGGGATTGCAATCTCGGGATCTCGGCCATTTTCGCCAAGCCCTAATGCCAGTATATCGGGGTTACAAACATTCGCTAACATTGTACTTTTTTGAGTGCTAAATAACAGAAATAACAATTCTGGCCATTTAATGAATAAAATATTTCATGCATGCCAGAGTCCTACGCCTTGCTGTGCACTGTATTTGTATCTTGACAGTCACAGTGGCTCCCAAATACCTTCTTTAGGGGCCTACTACATTCTATGCATAAAATAAGTCTGCTGGGCATACAAAAATAATGACCAATTTGTAAGCCTAATCCTGAAAATGGGATCCTGAGATTAAAAATTCCTTAATCCCAGATCCAGGGATTGAGAATTCAATCCCGGGATTGCAATCACTAAGTCTAAGTCAACTAATAATGTGGGGCAGTCAGCTGGCATCTGCAGGACGCACACATACAACAGTAACATAACGATGCTGACTGGAGTAAACCACCGCAGAAAACGAAAAACTGAAATGCAGTAAAATCACACAACAACTTATCAGTTGCACCACAGTCAACGCAATGAACGTACGAAGCAAGATCCCCCATGTTCAAACTTCACAGCAGTTATATCCATCAGTTCATGACACCTAGACTCCCATTACGTCTACTCTACATAAACACCACATACGCTGACGTAAAAGTAACATAAAATCCTCAAAGCAACTGAAGCATCCATGCTGATGATAACTAGTATTCTCTGCATTCAAGCACTGCATGGCTGAACAAGCCTCATATATCATCTACCACCCAACTGTACCAGTTATTACATAATGACTGTGTAGCAGATAACTGAGAAACATAAGCACACATATGCATATCATAATGCAATGTAATGACAGTTTTAAAAATGCAATGTAGGCGGGCAAAAATGGAAGAGGAGAGTGTCAACAATTTCCAGAAAAAAAGCAGCAGCACACAAGGATGAGAGCACATAATAAAGGCAAATCTGCATTCAGGTGGATGGAAATTGCTAGACGATGTGATCACACGTCGTTGTTCACTGCTTGGCACAGCAGTTTACGAGAGATCAGCTGTGAGCTAAGGATCATTCATCACAGTTCATTCTTCATTCGGTGTGTTCTTTGCCAGCTGCTGCTGCTGCTGCTGCAGCTACTCCACCGAGGGATGCTCGAGTCACCTCTTCGCAGTCGTACTGCATACAAAGCACAGCGAACATTCCATCATTAGAACACCATTATGCACAGACATCCTGAAATAATTATTATACTCGCCATCGAAGTTTAAGTCATCTGAAATCATGCCAAATTCTGCATGTTTTTGGCCCCAAATTTTTTGGAGGGAAAGGCACCCAAAATTGTAAACCAGGATTATAAAATCGAACACACTTCCCATCATCTGTGAAAGTTTTGCAGCAATTGGCCGACAACGCTTGAAGATACCACGGCGTAATAAAAAACAGAAATGCCAGCAAAATATAAGCCCATCGTCAAGAAAGCATCGTTTCCGGATAGATTAAAAAAGTACATCTAAAAATTAGTCAAATACAGTAGGTCCTACCCCATACTGACACATTTAAACAACAATTAAAAACTCTAATTAACCTGCCTTGGCACTCTACAGTTAAATGCAGATAGGAAACTGAACATCTGATGTTTCACTTACCAGAGCCAACTGTCTACCGATGTTGCCCATTGTGATTCCGCCGGAAAAGAATATACAAGGAAGCCATGACCGAACATACAGAAAATCTGGAGCAGTGTACCTGAAAACATATTTATGTTTATCTGTCAAACAGACTAGCATGATAAAACAATCATTAAATGCTGCATCACTAGTTGCTGCATCTTTTAGTGCATAGTCTAGATACCATTCATTTTAACAGCGTACTTGACACTCTATAAAAAAATCCATCTGACTTTTAGAGTTCACTATCGTAACAAAAATTGTATGTGCCATTGCAGTGATACAGGATGGTCATAACTCATGATACAGCTAAAGCCCAAATTCCATTATGCCGAATTTCACCGAAAATTCCCTGCGGGGAAAGTTGCAGACACATATCATAAAGTCGCAAACTCAAATGGTGACAAATCATGAAATCACGAAGTTTCGGTGAAAGTCACCGACATAAATCATGAAAGTCGTGGACACAAACCATCTCGACATGTTAAGATGTTTGTGACGAAGTCTGCACAACAAGTCCGCGACAAACCTGTTTGTGTCATTCTAATGGAATTTAGTCTGTTACTATACACGGGGAAAGTCCGCGAACACAAATCATGAAAGTCAGCGACATGACTTGTGTCACGGACTTTCATGATTTGTGTCTGCAATTTTCCCCCGGGGAATGTTCGATGAAAGTCGCGAAGTCGGCGTAATGGAATTTGGGCTTAACTGAGTTCTCTACCTTTCAGCTCTGGGGTAGTGGAGAGTTTAGTGTTTAACAAACCAATACAAAGCAAAAGATTGTAAACATACCTGTGTGCAGGGGCTTATATCCCTATACCTGGTGGGCACATCTTGCACCAAGTGAAAATTTGGGGAGAAGCTTCATTAACTGCATATGCAAAACTGCTATCACCAGAAGCGCTGTTTTAGCTCAAAACGCACCGCAAACTGTTTGGCAGCAGGGTTCCGCCTGGACCCTCTAGGAGAGCTTAACACATTCCCACAGATCCTCTAACTGGACTAAAGTTGTAGGGCCCTGTGGGGGATGATGGAACACAAAGGGAAAGAAACAAGAAATCCGAGCTAATGCTCATGATATGCGCGAGAGCCTATAGCAGTTCCTGTTCGCAGATAATCTTGGTCTATCTCCATCCATTTTGTCGCAATTCACTCTTTTGCAGCCAATAATCGCAAAAAAAATCACTAAAAAACTATTATTTTTATGGTTTAAGGTCATTCAAGGTCATCGATGTTGACATTTTTAAGAAGCTCGTCACCAGTGCTTGTTACGAACAAGCCCGGGGAACTAGAGCCTATCTGCAATCATTTTCATGCTCAACAAGCCAACAGCGAACAAATAATCATTTTAGAGGGGTGCCGCAATTTGACACCAGTGTGTGCAGACCTCCTTGAATCTACAGGGTGCAGACGTGGACTGCTGAAATCTACATTCAATGCTGAAAATCTCATATGCAGGTTGTCTTGGTCTATTTCCAGCCATTTCGGCGCAATTCACTCTTGAAATGCATGTCGCAGCCCGAAATCGCGAAAAATTCACTATAACCCCTATTTTTGGGGGTTCAAGGTCAGTCAAGGTCATCGATGTTGACATTCCTAAGAAGCTTGTCGCCAGTGCTTGTTATGATAAGCCGCATGTCTGTGCCTATCTGCAACCATTTTCACATTAGACGATCCAATAGCGGAAAAATAATGCCTTTTTAAGGGGAGGGTGCCCCTCTTTTGCTCCCTCGTTTATGCGGACCTCCTTTGCGCAATGGCATGAAATTTTGTCACAAAATACTAGAGACTTTAAGCTATCATATGGTGAAAACCAGAAGTCTCTATCTCATGTGGGCTCCAATCAGTAAAGGAGAGGTGACGGACAGGACAGACAGACAGAAGGATGGACAGACAGAATCACCGTAGTTAATATGCGCTATAGCTATGCTAGCTCTCGTGCATAAAAAGAAAGAGGAGAGAAAAGGGGAAAAGAAAAGGGGATAAAGGCCAGGAAAAAGGAATGGGAAGAAAAAGTGGGCAGGAAAAAGGGTGGGGGAAAGACAATGAAGTACGGGGAACTAGAGCTCAATTTCCATTCTAGATCTGAGAAAGCCACCGCATGTAACATCACATCAGAAACATCTTTCTCCTAGATTCAAATGATTCTAGCTCTACAGTCTACACAAAGCAAGTAGCTCATACCTGTAGATTCCATGGTAGACGAGAAGCTGTGATACAACGGTGGCAATAACAGCGATGCTAATTCCCAGGCCGAACCCACTACGAGATCGGTCAAACAACCACCACAACCCAATAGACATTGCCGTCAACGTTAACGACAGCTGTAAATTGTTGGCAAAGTCAATTTTCTGCACGATATCCAAGTTAAGGACTACCAACCATCAGAGTGCAGACACTAGTTCAATGTAATATGAAATGCATGCATTATGTGCCTAAACAATGCACTCACAAGACTTCAACTGACTCATTCATACTCATGTCAGTCACCAAAATCCATCAAAAAACAAACTGAAAAAACAGATAGTAATTAAAACAAAAAAAAAATTAAAATCCATGTGTAAGAAGTGCCACTTTAATGAGACATCAATGACACACTTGACAATAAGAAGATTAGGAACTGCACGCAAACCAATTGCATGAGTATACAACAAGCACCACCAGTTGGCAGAAAAATGTGCTATTTACACTGCCACCGCAAACTTCACAGGATGCCCAGTACTTCACAGGTCTGAGACTGGACAGTGTAAATAACATAGATCAGAGCCATGTATACAGCCAGTCTGAAAGTCCACCAAGTCTACAAACAGCTCTGTATACCGGCCCAGTATGCTAGCTGCTGCTGTTGTTGACTCTAAAAGCTGTTCAAAAGGTCAGTGACTACCTTACCTCTCTGAGCCCACTTAGTCACTTACCCAAGGTGGGGTAGGGTGGGGCAATGGGTAAGAGAATAACACAGCACTAGAGTTCTAGTGCAAGTTAGCATAACAATCACCAGCACTGGTTTCTATCACTATACCTGACGGGTGCAGGTTGCACCCAGAGAAAAATATGGGGGGAGTTTTCTTAAAGGTGTAGATCAAAACTTTCCCACCTTTTTCACTGTGTCTACATGCTTAACCAAACATTCCCTCCAATTTTTTGATTCCCCTTTTTAATCAACACCATTAACAAAAACTTCCCTACTGGAGAAGGAAAGGAGCCCAAAATGGAGTGGGGGTACTTGAGTCCGAAAGTGAGAGGGAAGTTGCGCCCGATTTCGACACCAGATTTTGGGAGGGAAAAGAAGTCACTGACAATCAATGAACAATGAGTGATGAGTGATGACTGGGTGGTGTTGTCACAGCTTGAGTGTGGCAGGTGCACTAGACAAGGCAACCGCAAGGCTGAATATTAGTCATAGTCACACTCACTATTGTGTGCACACCAGTGATATAATGTTAACCTGTTCATCACACCAGCCAGCACTAGCCAATCAGAACTCACTATACACAGGTCAGAGGGACAAAGAGCAGCACAAGCACAACACTTGAGAAGCAGTTTTTAATCTACCGTACACTTATGATTTACAAAAACTCATGAGAGGTCTCACTGGTCTGACAGGACAAAATTTTAAAAAAAAACAACAAACTAAAAAACAGCCGAAAATAAAAACACAGCCTAACACAGCTTGGTTGCCTCATATATCTCAACGGAATATAAACAAACAATTTTTACTAATAACACAGCCCTAAGAACGCACATGCACACACACGTTTTAGACTCAGTTCTGTGCAGAACTTTATCTCATTACCAGTATGAACTGCAAATGAAAATTGTGATGTCAAAATGTCTTTTAGGTATAAAAAATTAATAAGCGACAAGTACAGTAAGTAACTCACTTCACTTCTGAAAGAGCAAAAATCATCAAGGAACAACGGAGAACATCAGACTGAACCATCGAGCATTCCCAAGAATATTCTAATAGCCAAAAACCCTATGTACCTATTCACAAGCAGAAAAAACACCATTTATCTGCTGACATAGTAATTCAACCAAAAGAAAGTTTATTTCTGTACTCTAGCCATAAGACTGAGTTATGACAACATGCCAAGTTTTTTTGGAAATCAGCTAAGGGGTTTCGAGTTACAGGATCCCCCAAAAGCCATTTCGTATACTTAATGCTCACTGCCCTACAACAGTGTCAGCACTACCATGCTGAGCAGCACTGCAACAGAATGCACACAATCAATAAAACACAACAGTCAGACAACGCAACACAAGCAGCAGCAATACACTTATTACAAATTGCAGCTACTGTGCTGCTAGATAAGTAAAGGATACGGCACTTGCATGATTAATGCCAACAAAGACTGCAATACACCGCATGACACTGGACCACTCCTGCTTGCGACCGCGCTTCTCTCCAAGAATGTCGTCGAGATATGGATACAACAGACCAATAACGGCTGCACAACAACCGGTCACAGGCACAAGTTTAATTCTGACCACAAACAAGCACCAAACACCTGAAGCACTCAGTGAAGAGCACCAAGGAAAAACCACGAGGTAGGTCAGGAAAGGCAGTGATCGCCACAAGGCAAACCGCGAGCCTGGACCCGAGATCCAACTACGACCTTTACCAGACTTTAGCTGTAGTAGTTTTAGTGACAGTTACAGTACCAAAAGAAACTGATAAAAATTTTGCACACTGTTGTATTAAACAAGAAGGTTGTGTGAAGTTAAAGGTCCATGGCCACGGTCAAACTCACTCGCGCAATTTCTGTAGATTTAAATTAGACATTTAACCTCGCATATATAATATGTCGATTTAAGCTTCATAAATATATGAAATTAATGTGTGAATTCAAACGAAATGCGGCATTACGTTACGTTATGCGAAATATTCTAATCTATCAGTGCCCGCAGTGATGTCATGACCCTAGCCCATATAGATCATGAATATTAATGGCTAGCCGACGACGCCATCATTCTAGGCTAGGCATTCATAGCCTATAGACGTCATGAATATTAATTCATGACGTCTATAGGCTAAACTCATGACGTCACCGCAGGTCATTATGGCGGCACGTTTTCTACGTCGTTTTCGTAGATCGTCGACTTCAAAGGTAAATTTTTCCGTGTTGACAGAACGCTGGGCGCCGATATTACTGTCAAAGTTATCACAAAATTCTGCACTTTCAGGAAAATGGATAAAATGTATATGTTAATTATGGTGACCACGGACCTTTAAGCATTCATCTAAAACAGTGGTGCCAAGCACCTACTTGATGTTATACTGACTGACCCAAAGCTGTCATTATATTCACCATGTGGAATTCCTATTTCTCATCAAGTAAAAACTGTGCATGTTTGCTATACAATTTCAAAACTCATAAAAATCTCATGCCTCACAACTATGGGGTATTGGCTTAATACGTCTTTCAATGTGTCATAAACTGCTTTATTTGTAAAAAATATTCATGATACAGCAACCACTCAAAAAGTAAAAAGTATGTTTAAAAAGTTTGTATTACCCAAAACATTAACCACCATTATATCGACAATGTAAACCCAGCATACCTGCAGCTGTGCCACAACTTGGTGGTACCCACCAAGCTGATGAAAATACATTGTCTAAAACATCTGGAAACAACGTAATCTGTCGCTGCACTTGTAGTAAGTTCAGCACCAAAGCGAATATTGCACCAATAATGAATAGTACGAAGCCGCGAATGACTAAAGTCGACAGCTTTATTGACATAGCTGCAGCCAGGTGGCTGCAATGCAAGCACAAAGCATCATACAAATTACAGCAAGTTCACAATATCTTTGACTTTGTTTTCAAATAAAACAGATAATTTACAGACAACGGCAAAAGTAAAGTGCTGCAAGAGTGAGTTGATATAAAACATGATGAGCAGATGGGCAGGCCAATGGACAACTGCAGCCAGCCCGTCGTCTGGTCTAAAAGACAATGGGCTGAGCCTGACGATGGGTTATGGTTACAGCCAAACAACGGGCACATTTTCATCACCGTCGATTGCCAGTCCACATCTAGCAGCCCATCTGCATGTTGTCTTGTAGACCAGACTAGCAAGACAAGTGGCAACTGCAGTTGCTCGTCTACTGCACATCTGCACATCGTGTTTTATGCCGACCAACATGAGTCAAAACTCATGACTAGAAGTACTTTAAAATCTCAGAAGTGGAAGACAATTAGCATGAACTAATGATACCACAGTAGCCTTCCACTGCCCATGTTAATGAACAGTTGGACCTGAAATGCAGCTTGCAGACTTGAACCATACTCAGCTTGCACCGGTACTGTTTTCGCAGCTTATGGCTGCAGTCGTGCATTATAAGGCAAATGCCAATGTAGCTTATTCGACCTTAGTGTGGTTCAAGTACAATACTGCAATGTCCAGAGTGGTATAAGCTCATACCGCTCATATTGTTTGCTTCTAAACTTCTTTGGAATGTCTCCGGCTATGGACACATTGCACCCCTTACTCTCCAGTACATACATTACACATCTAGTACATACTACATACTACCACTCCAAGGTTCGAAACTGCAATAGTCTACTATTTCACATGACACACAACAAATTGGAACAGTTTAAGTGTGCACGCACGGTCCAATGTCGCACACAGTGATATAGACCACGTGCGCTCCATTGAAGCCGCGGTTAACTTTCGTGCCTGCTCACGGTCTGAACTTCTGAAGTGGACTGGATGACATCTTGGGTGGCATTACGTCATCTAAAGACGGACACCTTGGTGTGAATTCTTGGCGGTGCTTTTTTCGTAGCAAAGGTCGACATTAATCGAAGCTGAATATCAGCTGTCAACCAAGCCATGCGATTATCTCTAAGTGACCACAAAAGTTATTAAACATAAGCACCCTGCAGTTAAACTGCAGTTGATTATTACCAATAAGCAAAATGCCAAATTGCACTCTTAATTCTGCCTAGTGATGCAGAATATGTTATCGTAGTGGGTGCAATTTGCGCACGGTAAATATAATCATTGAAAAAATTTTGTTCAGATGAGAGCTTAGCACTATGGATAACTGTTAAATTACCGACTTACTTACTTAAATGTGATAAAGGTGCTAAACTGCATGAACAACTAGGGATTGCAACCCAGGTTTTGAAAAACCTGGGGCCCGGGGAAACCCGAACAGTATGCCAACCCCGAAACCTGAGTATGAGCAGTCTGCAAAACCAGCGGGTTTTGGGTTTGCGTTTTTGAACAAAAGTGCTACATTTAATGGAATATTATACCATATCAGATATCAGCAAACACGTTTTTGACTAGTTATCTATAACATACACTATCACCTCCAGCTCTTTTCTAGCCCCTGCATGTAGCAATTACATTATTGCAATCTCTAAAACTGCTTGTTTATCCCTCCCGCATGCTGAGCGGTTTTTTTTCTGCAGCGGGAACTTTGTGCACGAGAATCCTCTCTCGCTTGGAGACGATGCGTTCATTTTATCATAGGTGCTAGAAGCAACAAAGCCATACGATGTTCGTAAAGCCGTGGCTACACGCACCAATTTCCTCGTTCAGGCCCGTCGAGAGAGGGGAAGTCGAGAGAAGTTCATTTGTCATATAGGGAAGTTTTCCCCAAGCCCCGTGACGTGTGGGCCCGCCGTTGCTCAAAAATATAAATTACACCAGAATACCCCATTTTAAAAAGCAAAATTCAAAAATCTTCTCACCAGAAGGGCCACGCAAGAATGTTTTTCCCGGGCTCCATTGTGGCTCTCGACGTCCCTGTCTTCGTCCGAGGTGGTGTCCGAGTTTCTCGGATGAAGATATTCGGACGTGTCGAATGACACGTCAGACGACGCGTCCAATTTCCTCGTCCGATGTTCTAATGGGCATATTTTGGCTGACATATGCAGGCAAAAAACCTCGTCCCAGGAAATCGGTGCGTGTAGCCTAGGCCTATACCTATTTGACTGAGTTAATTTAAAGTTGATCTAAGTCTATAGCTGGGGCCCTATGTAAGCATGCAAAATTTGCTTTAACGAAGTGTTCCTAAAATTATTACTTCCGCCAAGGAGGTTATGTTTTTGCCAGACTTTGTTTGTTTGTCTGTCTGTGTGTCAGCAAGATAACTCAAAAAGTTATGGATGGATCTTTCTGAAATTTTGAGGGTATGTCGGGAATAGCACAAACTACCAGTGATTCAATTTTGGGGGTGATCCAAAAGGAATCCTAGATTCTGGATCACTTTGAAATTTTCATATCAATGCTTTCAATGGGGCATAAGGGAAAATGTAGTAAATGAGCCGCTGCAAAACCGAAGATGGTGCTGCCACCTAGCGAACAACATTGCCTTGGTGGAGGAGTGCGGGCTCTGACTGCTTTCTAGTTAAAAGTTGTTTTTATTGCACTTCAACACTTGTCTTGCTATTATTTTACGACGCAGCGAGCGTAAGTTCGTCTGCCATTTATATGAGAACGTATCGGCTGAATGTCATTATAGCGGTTTTACTTGTATATGGTCTCCATCTTGCCAAACCAGAACCAAACCAAACCCGACGCGAAACCCGGGTTTCGCAAAAAGGCTCCGGGTTTGCAATCCCTACCAACAACTCTATAGAAACAGCTGTACACAAAATTACCAACGTACTTTCACTCATGCAAAATCGACAATAAAACGAATTTAGGTTTACCCCTTTCAGCAAAGTAAGCTTAGCAGTTTGACTAAACACAACTATACAAGATGTAACACATTAAAAATTGAATATACAATATTCAATTTAAATACACAGAACAGCTACTAAAAATACGCTTATGCCTATTTATTCACATTTTTGTTCTCAATAGCAATCACCCGTATCCGTGAACAAATAGTGCATACAATTACACACGCTGTGTCAATATCAAAGTGTGTCGACAC
>Ga0209671_1002102_pt1 | contig 17791 bp, 8 predicted proteins | sample WorMetHERISLAND2_2_FD_187401 | JGI IMG/M metagenome (GOLD analysis project Ga0209671, IMG submission 187401) | Marine gutless worms symbiont microbial communities from Max Planck institute for Marine Microbiology, Germany - Olavius geniculatus... | ecosystem: Host-associated > Annelida >...
CTCATAATTTCTGGTCTGTCGAAATTTCGGAAATTTGCAGATGTCTGTCCGAAAATTTCATTTTTCTTTTCCCCAACGTTGCCACGATGCCGTCCGTTTATGAAGACATCTTCGACAGCGTCGGTATCCATGCGACATTGTGGGGATGGCGGAAGCCGGTGAGGTAAAAATTGGGGAAAAAGGCTTGCCCCAGTCCCGCAAACAATTTTGTTACACTCTTCGCGTTGCATAACAATTTTTTTCGACGCTAAAATAAAACAGCTGCATATCTATCAGAAATTTTAAGTCACCATTCATGCACTTTCTGTAAGAAGGTGGCAAAAATTCGGTTTCGTTATTTTTTTACTTAAAAAGCTGCCCTCAGCCCCAGACCTCTGCGCAACCCCTGAATACGCCCGCATTTGTATTTATGTATTTCTATTCATTTCGCCAGGCGGCGTGTGTGCTGCGCCGCTGTCGCCTGCAGTCAGGACTCAAGTTCGTTGACTGACAGACAGACAAATAACGGTCCGGGATGAAAACAACATGACTATCATCATCATCATCATCATTCCATTGCAGTTCTGTGCGGCGCCATTGTTAGCAAGTCATTGGCGTTTGTATTAAATAATAAACTCTGCAGTCACAACAATAGCAAATATTAAGAAAAACATTTCACTGAAACACTAAAATCACGCAAAACAATAGATAGGCCTAGGCCTACAACGTTACAAGACGTAAAATATACACCATTTTATTTCAGTTTAGGCCTATGTATAAAACTTGTGTTTGCTCATAACAAATCGGGTTGCAATAAAATATTTTTCTTTGGGCATCGTTCCAACAAACAGTTAACATCTAAGTCTACTGTTTAAAATTAGCGACCCAACAGGGGAACCTCATCAGGACGGGAAAAAATTTCATTTGTGGAAATGAATAATTGACAGGGCCTCGACTTGAGTGCATATCGCTGCGCCCCTTACCCACAGCTCAAGGATTTACGGTAGGCTTAGGCCTATGTACTGATTTGCCTGCCTGAAGAACGCCATCGAATGTATTGCTCATTGCCAATACGAGCATTGATTAAAGAGAAAGCTAGCTAGCACAAGCTGTCATTACTGCCGGTGTCACATTAAAATATCTCCCCTATGAGAAAAAATCCACCAGGGGCAAAGATAATGACGGAATTGATATGTCTTCCCCTTGTTACAATATCGCCGGCCTCACAAAATGTTGATTCCCATTATAGGATCGCCCCCCCAGAAAAGTCTCCCCAGGCCGACAATTTACCGGTAAAAATCCGTCCCATCTTTTCTTTGCCGGTAAATTGTCGTCCGGCGGAGACTTTTCTGGAGAGCGGACGGTCCTATAATAAGACACCCGCCGTCGTACCGCAAGTTATTCATTACAGTACGCTGCAGCCTGTCTGCAAACAGAAGCTGCTGCTCAGTTTCCCAGCTTCGCTAATCACAGAGAACGAACACCCAGGGAGCAACTAGACCGACATTTTTACTGCCATTAATGCCTATAAAAATGCGCCCGTGCGCGATTTCGGCTCATTTGGCATTTTAAAACGCTACTGCACCGTGACGACGATTGTTACACGGTGCAAACAGAAGCTGGTCGGCTGAGCTAATCACAGAGACTGGCAGCGAATGAAGACCAATAGACTGTTGTTAAGACGGCTGGCTCTCGTATGTTGCCTTTGAATACACTGTGTAGTAACCTAGCATAGTAAACTGCCCATTGCCGGCGTATTATTTGCCATTTATTAGCCATATCCGTGGCGGATGTAATAGATTTTAGCCAAGGCCCTGACCTGACAGACATTATCTCAGGACTCTCTAGGTTTGAGGTCTTGGGGTGGGAAGTCGGCAATACCCCCCTCCAGGAGCAACATAATTATATCCGCGAGGAAGGAAGTTACGCACGCAGAAGAAAATTTTAGCAATATTATTGTTTTAACAATATTTTTGACAACAGAAATTAGAGCCCGATACTAAAGCGTGAAAAAGGTGCGTCCAATTATGCGGTTAAAGTTTTTTCAGCAATTACACGGTGGTTATTTTGTTTCAACTTTCTCCTTGATTTCTGGCATATATCACGGTGAATAAAGCGGAATATTGAATTGTTTTCGCTCAAGAATGTGACACGCACGCGTCTATGCATGCACGCCACAAGTGAGCAATCGACAACGAAATAACATGCATTATAATTGGAAGCAGGCAACGCATAGAGACAGAATTGCAATTGCAGGGGAGCAGAGAAGAGAAAGATATTTTAAGTGACGCTTGTCACTTGTCGTGATGGGATAGCCTACCTGCAGCGTTTCTACGGGAGTTTTATAGATGTGATTCGGCAGGCGTTAGCACTGCAGTGATGGGCAAATCTCAAAAATCAAATAACGTGTACAAAAGATTGAATCTTTGACAGCGAAGACAACAATTTCGTGTGTGCACGGCCCGTGCCCGAATTTCAGAAATTGCTGAATTTAACGTTAAATTTTAAATATCTTGCTCGAAATCTTAAATTTCGATCACGTTCACGTGCACGTCTTTACTGCACTTTTATTCGAAGGTATACTAATATTATACGCTTAGCAATACAGAGATCAAGGTCGGCAGCTGTTCCGAAACTTAGGCATTAAAACATCTGAATTAGCATTTTAAAAGAATGATGCCGAACTGTTTGGCCACATCAGCAACGGTGGCGAACCCTCCTGGTGTCAAAGTGGCCCCGCCGGTTGAGAAGCTTGTACGTCAATAAAGCAACAATCAGGCATAATCATTTAAGCCTGCAACAGTTTTACTTACTTACGAGCATGCTTCTAATTTTCCCAAATACGCTCACGATAGTCCTCAGATTCGGCCACTGATTCGGACACTGGCTGACACTTTTTTACTTTTTTACTTATTCACTTATTTACAACGTGCAACAGCATAACAATACACACACGATGGACTAAACATACGCAAACTTCAAAATCGAGTTGCCAAATTTTTTGTCATTAAAATCGCGAGTCGAGTCGAATCGAATTTCAAATTCGAGTTTCGTCCATCACTAGTATGAGCAGGTGCCCGGCTTGGTTACTGTTGGTGGCTCGTGTAACGCATATCGATGACAACAATATGTCAGCACAGCATAGTCCTAGGCTATACGGTTATAAATACGCCTCCGAAGACTATTATTCATTTATTATAGAAGAAATGCTACACACGAGTGCGCTCGCTTGGACGCCCTCCCCCACTTTCAGGCGTGCGCCACATCGCCACTGTATTTCATGATACTGGCAGTTATCTCTTGGAGAGTTTTTTTTGCCTTTTTTATTCGCTATTTATTTCTATTTTGTTCCGTTTCGATTTTTTTTCGTGCGCGCATTATAATGTTGCACAATATAATTTTATTCCTTTGCATTCCAATGTACATTGCAGTAGTAAATATGCACAAATGCGGAAAAGACCGTTCTATAAGCTATAGCATTGCAAAAATATGATCAAAGTTGTTGCACTTTTATTCGCTTAATTTGCTACATAGCAGTGTGCTGCAAAAATTAAGATCTTTTGCAAAAACCGAATTAAACCCAACATATAGTCCTAATGCACAATTAAACAGCCGTACAACTTGCACAATAAAAAAAACTGAAATATTAAACTCTTTCATAAGCCTAAGTAGAATGTAAGTGAGCGCCAGATATATCGCTTTTTAAATCGTAAACAAATATTTCCAGTCCGTATATTTTTTCGTTTTCGATTTTTTTTTCGGCGAACTATTTTGCATTATAACGAAAAAAATTTTTGCAACACAACAGTGAACGACATAAAACCGTTCAAAAGCCAAAAAATAAAATCCGATATCAAGCACCTTAATAAAATTACATTAATTTAAAAATTGGTGTTTTCAGACCCGACGGGGCTTGATTTTACATGTAAGGCAAGCCTGCAAAAGGGGCGCTAAAATGGCGAGACCTGACAATGCGGCACCAGATATGAGCATAAAAGTCTTCCAGAAAAACTAAGAAAGTGCAACAGCTGCTGTCGCAGTTCGCATCGACATAATTATGAATGGTAAACTTTAAGGAAGTGTCAGCACGTCTACAGCAACGCTGCATGTGGTTGCCGGGTGTTGGTGCCAATATATACGCACAGGCCATTATCAAGCGCACGAATAAGATCGGTCTGAAAGAATTAAGCGTATGGAAGTGATTCGGACGTCCGGAACGTCGTTCTCTGTCTCCGCATTCTGCCATTCGCTCGATCGATGTTTCTACGGAGTCCCCACAGACGCGTGTCGACAGCAGCAGCAGCCAGAACGAAAAGGAGGCCAGTCAGGCGTCCATTGTCCCTGGAACCGCTGACGTTCGCCGCCGCCGCCGCCGAAAAGCTAACGGTTTTAGCGGTTTAGAGAAAAAAACCAATGTATTGCGCTCACGCTGTTGCAAGCAGAGCCGCCAGAGCGAGTGCGCATGTCCTCGTCAGTCGTCACAGTGCCAGTGGTGACAATCAGTGAGTGAATATTAGTTCTACAGTGTACTATAGGATTTAGTAATGGGAAACGGTAGTTTGTCGTATGTCGTTACGAATCACGCGAAAGTTGTTGCTTTTTTGGTGGTTTCAAAAATTACTACCAGTGACAGACGTCTCAGCGATCGGGACCGCCGCTTAGCCGTTAAGGCTTCAGACCAGCCGTTGAGGCGTTAGCAAACGCTTCCGGAGACAGTGCGCCCGTGCCAGCAGCGATGACGTCAGCTGCGTCGGAATAAGCAACGTCTGCAGCTGCATCAGCCTCTGACGACTGCAGCTGTGAAGTGGGCCTCGTGGCGCCACCTGTGTTGGCTTTTGCACTGGTGCCGTGTGGACATACACAGTTCTTTGAGCGTGTCAGATATGGCTGCGAGATGCCGAAACGACGAAGAACACCATTACAATATAATAGATAGTTTACGTATTATTGAAAAGTGTCAGTGTTATTTTAATTTTGATTCAGTATCTGATATAATAGCTAAGCGGACACATACATTTTTTATGACAACTCCGACAGTTTGTTGTGTTGTGTATGCGATGCATGGACTTGATTATTTTGTTAGTTAAGTTTACTTAAGTTGTGTTTTTTTTATTATTTGCATTATTATTTGTTTCTACCATGTTTTATGGTGAATAAAGCTTCGTGTGAAGCAAAAAAAAACTTGTAATGGGCAGACGCTCGCTCGCTCATTAACACAAGTCTGGTGGTGTCAGGTCTCGCATTTTTAGTTTTCCCCAGCAGAGTCGTAAAATCGTATTTAAGGTTTGAACTATTTCGAAATGGTATCTGTTTTCTTAGACAACCAAAAACACAGCCACCTGCATTGTATATTCATAAACGACTAAAAATGTTGCTTCGAGTCGGGATGCGTTTTGAGAGCCGAAAATGCACAAAAATATAGTTTGCAGGCGTAGCTAAAAGCTTACAGCGCTCCCGATATCCCACATAGCTAAATGTGGGGACGAAAATGACTAAAAAAGGGGAGAGAAAAAAAGGCCAAACTCCTCTGTAGCAAAAATTCTGCCTATACGCTCTCAAACTGTCTATACATTTTCTGACTTTAAATGAACTTAATAGAGTTTTAACGTTTTGTTTTTTTGTCGTATTTTTAAATGTTGAGATCCTAAAATTCCCGCAATAAATGTTTTATCACCCATCATTAATACAGCAATTATGCCTATGTGCGAAAATGACGTAGAAACGATGAAGCTTAATTTGCTTTTAATATCGCTCAGTGATCATTTTTCACTGCGTTGTCTATAGGCAATGCATGATGTATTAGAACTAATTTAATGTTTTGCATAACGAAATAACATTGCTGCATGTAATATTAGCAGACTTGCGGTAGATATGAAATTTCTCATCCATATCCATATCCATATCCACAAATGTTCCGTGGATATCCATGGATATGTCCATGGACATCTATCGATATATCCATATCTACAGACGCCTAACCCGCGTAAGCCTACATGCAGCACCCAATTTTTGCAAAATACAGCAGCGCAAGAGCGTTTATCCCCCCGTAAAATATGACACAAATATTCCCTACTTGACATTGTTAAAAAAATAAATAAGAATTTAAAAAACAAACACACATTAGCATTATTTTAGTTTAGTATTTCCCAAGTTTCGTGAAAATCTGTATAATTTTATTGCCTCTGTTTCTAGGGTACGATATGTCGTGTGTCTTCGTCTGTCTGTCCGTAACACATGTACTGTGGCTAGACGGTACGTCATAGGGGTCGGCGATGGTATTATTGGATAGGGCGACGGCGACTTTACATAGGCTGTCAAAAGTAACCACGTTTTTATCTGCAGCGGTTTGGCTGCAATTTTGAATGCAACATTGCTGCCTGCATGCTGCAGCCGTCACCCACCGTATCGTATTTCTATGTTGATAAAAGCGTTCACTAAAACAATGTCACCATGGCGTGAATAAGACTGAGGGCACTCTGGAAAATTGCTTTCTTTCCACGACCTGAAGTCTGACTCTGGCCTTCGGATAAAAGAGAAAGCCTACGGTGGGCACACCTCAGCAGCAGCTGAGATTTTTGTTTTTCCAAGACGCAGGTTGCATTTATGTACGACTACAAAATATGGGTGGAGTGGACGCTTTTGAAGCGCTTTTGGTTTATACTTCCTATTACAGCATTAAATACAGTAGTAAGCAGAAAAACGTTTGATAAAAATTATAAATAAACCCTCAGATAAATAAACCTTTTGTTGCTCAACGAACAGCATTAAAGCACCAAAAATTAAGATCTGTTGCTGTTATAGTAGTGATAAATTAATTTAAGCTGATTAAATAATAACGTGCTGATGTCACTGATTATTCATTTGACTCAGTAACGTAAATAAAGAGAAAAATGTAGAGTAAAAACGACAGACAAGAAAATATTATAAAAACACAAAGCATATGAGTATTCAGTTTAATTAGCAGGTGCGCCAGCATAATATCCACGGATATATCAATGGATATCCATATCCACGACACGCCTGAATATTAGGAGCCTGCCTGAATATTAAAAACAAGTCAAAAACTAGCATGCGTGGTCCCCGTCTTTCTGCTTCGCATTTTTCACCGATACGGCTTTTTTCCTATACCACGAATTTTATGTTATTTTTAATGTAAAATGCCTGCAAAGCGTTTTGAGGCAGAGTAATTCAAGCAGCTGAAATACTTACGATTTGACGTTGCGTCGTCGTCGCTTCGTCGCATACATGATGACGTCACCAACAACCGGCAGCAGTTGTCGTCGTAGTTGTCGCAGTTGTCGTAGTATACTAGTCTTGTAGTAGTAACCCAAGCCTCGGCAGCGTTCTCTGTATGCGCTAAATCAGTGAAGTTTGCCGCTGGAAGCTGCTCATTACCAGTCAATTGTATTTGTTCGCTCGCCTTCTGATGTCTTTTATCTATTGTGTTCTAACCGCAGCGCCAGCTGGCCGCTGATTGGTCAGTCGTCTGTCTAATCAGCGCCGCTGTCACGCTCTGGCCACGCCCTATTCTACTTCCGCCAGTCACGTGGTCACGTGGCAGCATAAGTGACTTGCATGTCGTGACTGGTGACAGTCGTTGATTGCAGTCTGTCCGGCTACAGGCCGTAGTTACGTGTCTTGTGGCCGTTCAGATTAACTCAGCCTGGCCATTCCTCCTTGCGTACAAACGCAACAAGTACCGGCGAAAGTTAAGACGTAAACGGGCACAGCGCGCGATGCACTATAACCGTGGTTTACTCGCAGTGTAAGCTGGTGTCTGGCTGAGTGCTAAAGAAACGAAGTTCAGCGCCGCCCTGTGAGCCGTATGGTTCGGGAAGGACTTATACGTTCTTGTCTTTTATGCTGTCGTCCAATAGGTCGCATTGCGGGTCTTGCGTCTTGCCCGTCCGTCCGTCCGTCCGCCCGTCTGTTTGTTCCGGCTCTTAACTCGAAAACAAAAGGAGTACAAAAACCGTGACCAGAGTGAATGTTCATTATTTTATACTGCTTACGACTGCTATAATTCTGTCGCAGTTTTTTATAGTCCTGTTTTTTATCATTACAATTACTTATTACTATATTGGCAAAATAAAATGAACATCATACGGTGTATGGTCGTTAGAGCAATTGAAAGCGAAAAGATAAAGTCCAGTATTTGCTATAGCGCTTTTTACAGTAGACAAACTTGTGGCCAGAAACGTTTCGACAATTTCGGAAGTAGCATCTGATTGGCTTGAGCTAATGATACCGCAGCGCACTATGTTCCGGTCGGTGAAATATCGATAAAAGTGATTAATGATGAAACCGGTTTCCGCTATATTTGATGCATCTCACTGCAGAGACAATTCATCAGCGCTGTCGATGTCAATCGGTCGGCTTAGAATGTCGCCATGTCATCAACTTTTTCACACGGCCTGCACCGCGTGCCGACCGCCAACGGAGAGTAACATTGCGCCTTCGACCCCGCAAACACCGGGAGGGAGGCGAGACGCCTGGCTGGGTACACCGTGGTGCTTACGCTATGACTTCAAATTATCATCAATTTATGTACCGGCACTAGCTCAACTCAGCCTTTCATCCTTCGGGGGTGGTGAAAGGAGTATCGCCCTGTCTGGCTGGGATGACGGTAACAGGTAACACTGTGCATGATATTTCACATGACAGGTACTTAGTGTTGAGATGGGTTAGCACGAAAAAAACTGTTTGAAGTTTAGAGAGATATTTTACAAACTTATTGTACAATACGTGCATTCGAAGATTTGATCGCCAAATAGGTGTAAATACTTCCCTGTCATAACGTAAGCCTTTATCCTGATGTCGTTGATAAGATTTCTACGTTTTTAGTACGGCGGATAGCTAAGCCGCGATTTCAACGCCGTATGACTCAAGTGTGCATTTTTCCGTCATATTCCAGTCCCCCATTTTCAGTCGCTCCGATCCAATAACACCAACATGGTAAGATTAAAATTATGATTTGAGGCAATTTTGAACGTACTGTTTCACTGTGATTATATTACATGTTTTTCCGTTATTTTGTGTATTTTATCTTTGTACACTTGTATTTTTCATGCGTGTTTGTATGTCTGATTTTATAATTTGCCTTGTTGTTGGCGTAATAAACGATGATTACAGTGGTGTCATTTAAGTAAATTATTGGAGAGGGTCTCAGTAGCCTAATCTTTAAGGGGGTGTCAGTCTATGCAACGTATTGTTCTTGCAGCAGTAACAATGTTTCAAAGGTACAATAATTTACATTAAAAAGTTAAAATCATAAATCCCCGGGAAGTCCGTAGACCTCTCCAGTCCCTTTCCCGCATAAACAACACCTTTGGATGATTAGCCGAAACGTCTCACGCGAGGGCACGCAGAGTAGCTATATCGTCACGCTGTCGTCGTCCGGTCGGTCGTCACTGACGTCGACGTCGCCGTGGTGTGGCGCGTGACCGTTCCCATCGCTCTACCCCGACGATGAGGGGGTAGCTCGACCTGGGGGAGGGTAGGGGCGCCGAGTGGGTAGGGAAGTGAGCGCTAAATCAACCCCAACATCACCACTCGTCGCTGGTTCTGCACAAGACATCGATCATGAGCATTAAGACACAAGTCAGCGGGCAGTCGTCACAATATACGGACGACCCGTGAATACTGATACATGAACAGGTCACATGATAGGCCGCCTGCCCACCAAACACTCTCCCATACTCTAAGCAGCTACTGTATTCCGCAGCTTACCAAAGAGGAAAAGAGAGTTTGTTTTCTATAACCATCAAAACATAACTTGATAATATAGAATGATGGCCCTGGCCAGAAGGGCTCGCGCACATCAATGCTGGCCACTCATTGTCGTATAAAAACACGCCATTAGATAGTCAGAAAATAATTTTTAAATAATAATATATTTGTGCATTTATAGCAAGCAATAAACGCATTCCATTCACAGTAACAGTTACTACCGCTACCTTAAGCATACAGGTAAACCCCTCACCTTTATGCTTAAGCTAGTGGTATCTAAAAGTGGGGGTTCTGAGAGAGAGAGTCTGGAACGAGCGAAAGTGAAGTCCGCGGGCACAGTTCTGGCAGTCAGCCTCGGAAAGAAGTCACGCAGACTCTGAAAGATTGTAGCGAGTGGCGTCGTATAACGAGGAGGAGCACGAAAGCAAAGAGCAATTGTTCATTTCCTCTAAATCTTGGGCTGTCAAAAAATTGTCAATTTTTTTCTCTACAAAAACTTTTGTCCAAAAATGTAAAATTTGGAGCTGAAACATCCATTTTGAGAAAAAATATGGACAAAATTGAAATTTTAAACAGTTATAGTCTCTTATGTCATAAATTTGCACTGTCAGTCGGAATTCAGTTAGAAAATATTGCAACTTCGTGCCCCGTTAATACCCCGTTTACACGATCGAGCAAGCGTCGAGCAAATGTCGAGCAGACATCGAGCAAACATCAAGCAGGCCTAATAGAACCCCGCCCCTGAGTCAAATGTAAGCCTAGGCTTAGTCCACAGCCTGATCACGTGTTATATAGGCCTTCCAATTACAACCAGCCCGCCTTCCTAATTAGCATGCTAATTACCATAGCTCGTCGAGCTACCTAGATGAATACTAGCAAACATCGAGCAGACGTCGAGCAATTATCGAGCAAACATCGAGCGAACGTCTAGCAGACGCCGAACAATTAGCATGTATATTTTGAATACATTTGCTCGACGTTTGCTCGATGTTTGCTCGATCGTGTAAACGGGGTCGACGCCGTGTAAACCCACGACGCCGCATGGATGGCCGCATAGCGCGCGGCAGTATTATAAGCTCGTGCCAATCAGCTGCAATTTCCGAGATTGTAAAGCGTTTCTGGCCACGAATTTAACAGTACTGATGTAAAAAACGCGAAGACTCAATTTAAAGAACCTGAAAATTACGCACCACAAAACAGCGATGGCAGAACCTTGAAAATGACGAGGACCAAATCAATGAAAACACTTTTGTTCAGATTTCGTCACCTCTATAACACGTCGTGGTGAAATGTAGTCAGCTTTATACTGAAAGTTAACTATACTTCTAACGTTTATTCTCAAGTAGTCAAGATGATTATTTCCCAAGGTAGTGTAGCGACGAGCTACTGATGTGACGGGATGGTTGGTGATCTTTACCGAAAATTTACTGCCAAGTACATTCGTCAAAGAATTTTGAAAATGGGTCAACAGTTGATATTTTTATGAGAGGCCAAAAAAATTACAGTCATACTTTTTAATATTATCGGGCCATTTTCTACGTGACGATGAAGATATAAAACGAAAGGCGGCGGGGCGAAGACGACATGCGCCATTATTGTATACACGATGGCACGATAATTTATGAGCTACAGGATGTATAGGCGACGTGGTGTCAGCACACGTGTGGTCCGCTTGTAGAATATATTGCAAGTTGTAGCCTGTTCTATATAGAGATAGGGCAATACGATAAAGACGTAGCTTGTCTAGGCGGTCAATGGCACCCCGTGCTGTCTGTAATGCTGGCACGAATATAGAGACTGCAGTGAAGAATATGAGATTTATTTATGAACTATGAGGGCAAAGTGTAAAGTTCTACAACCCTGGTCCTATAAGCTACGGTACGGCAGATATGCTGCTAGGCCACCAACATGCCAAGACGCGTGGCTATAGGCCGCCACGAATCAAACGTTTTTATGCAGACATCTTTATTCACTAAAAATATGGTAGCGAAGTACATTTATGTAACAAACAGAACTTCGATAAGAACTACAAATTTATTCATAGCCGCAGATGATTTTTATTCATCGTTTCGCAGTTCACTCTGCTATACGAGAGGCAGGCAATAACACTGACGAAATGGAAGCAAGTGTTTGACGCACTTCGGTATGACACGAAATCGCTGATCGGCGCTGCCCCCTGGTGAATCATTAATATTTAGGTGAAAGTTCTGGCTCGGGGTTTAACCGCGATATATCCACTTCTCTCTAGGAATTAGAGACCCGGTTTAACACAATGTGTCTTTAGACCCCGCAAGTGTACCTGACATATGGCATTCAAATTCATCTAAGGGTTTCACCAGAGTTGCAACACGAATGCGACAGACGACAGACAGACAGACCACGCTACGAAAAACTGGATAGCTATAGGCGAAATCGTTTGCGATGCGAAATAATGCGGAGACCAAAAACAAATTTCAGGAGCCTGAACTCCCACTCAACAAATTTTGTAGGCCTAGGCCTACGCAAATTCCAACCAAACCGTTACAGATAGTGTAGTGATTACCAGGCCTATTAGGCAGGCCTATATCCCTATCCAACGAAACCCTAGCCGATAGGACGTTCGCAGTGATATGCTGCTGTACATAGGCCTATGGTCACGAATCACTTTGGCCGTCATTGTTTGTTTGTTGACGAAGATGGAAAAGTAGTCCGAGTGGACTCCATAGTCCGGTGCTAGGCCACGGAACCAGCAAATAAACTTGAACTCCGTGACCATTTTAGCTCAAACTCCACTTTCCTCGATTTTCTCTAGATTTGTTGAACAACGTGTTGTGCACATTGATCGCAAAAAGTGGGGAGCACATCAGCAAAGTCGCAGGTGGGGGTCAGAGGCGAAGCCCCTTGAACTAAAATTTTAAATAAATAAGTAAGAATAAAATATGGCATTACTACTCGTGTAGTGCGAAGTTATTTTAACGTTATGCGCTATACATTTACGTTTTACTTACTACTTCCTTATTACTTATTACATTTTTGTTGCTTTCTAGTTACATAAAGCTAAAAAAATCTACAGTAAAATATTCGCGTATGAAAAAGTGAGCGGGCAAACAGCATTGCGCATGCGCCACTTGAATATGTGAAGGGCACGTGCTCCCACAAATCGACTTTCCACGACAGACTACGACGTCTTAATCGGCTGAGATATTGAATTAATAATTGATTTCGTACAACTGGCTGCACGACTTGCTATCCCAAGTCCACCGCAATAAATCGCATAAGTGGAACTGAAGCTTCAGTGAACTAAAGTCAATCATCTTTCTTCGTCTGTGTATCTGTGGTTTGTCGCACTTCGTGTTAAGGTTGTCTGCCTGCTGCCGTCGTTGCCTTATAAAGGTCTGTTTTTTCCATTTTCTTTTTTTGCATAATTACTAACATGTATTATAATTAGATGTATCAATATGCAACCTACTACCTCCTAAAAGTGTCTCTCGTAGGTTTAGCCTATAGGCTTATGTACAATAAAATATTATTCATAAGTAGACTTTTTGGTAGTGTTTTTGTCCGTCTTAAAAATGTTGCTCGAAAAGTGAATTTTCGACATAAGTTAAGCGGTGTAAAATAGTTTTCTTAATTTTTTGGTACAGTAGTGGATAAAAATGTAAGCTTTATAGTTTGTTTTGTAACTTCGTGCTGCATCACTATTTTTTTCAATTTGTTACTCAGTAATTGTCCTAGTTCTTACTTCTTCTGCTGATTTGTTCAAAATTGTATGTTGCTGACAGAAAAGTGAGACAATCATCATGTTTGGCTGTCGTTGGAAGCTGGTTTCCGGTCTCAGCCGATGTCTACTGACGAAGAACTGCATCCGGCAACATGCAGAACTGAGAACCAGCTTGATATCAACCACAGCAACTAGCTTTTTCCAGTTATCAACACCTTCTGATACCGATTCAACAGCTAATCAGTACAATAGCTTTACTATTATTATTATTACCATAATTGTCGATGAATTGGCAGTGTAACCGTTAGGACGCTGGACTTGCGATAGTGAGGTCTTGGGTTCGACTTCTGGTCGGGTTGCAATAAGTGATTACTACTTGGACGGGTGACGTGTCTTTAGACTGGTAAACCGTCTCGGTTATAACCGACACCAAGATCAACTCAGCCCTTTATTCCACCGGGGTAGGTAAATCGAGTGCTAGCCTGTCTGGCTAGGGTTAAGGCAAGACGCGTTCCGCACTATCCCGTTTTGACAGACAGATGAATCACTGGTCAGCGGCCTGAGCTTGTGAATTTCCGTGTGAAATGCCATGTCCTACTATCGAATTCAAGCTGACTGTTTTGGGTAGATAAAAAGAATTAGATGATGATGATGTATGATGACGCAAGAAATATTATTAGATTGTGCCCAATCTAATGTACTCCTCGCGCGCATTATTCTCTCCTGTATTCTTCTCAAGGCTTTTTCGTTTTTTTAACTTGTATTAGAAACCCAGCGTCAATTTGAGATCAGTCTAATATTATACTAATAGTAAGTTAGTAACTGGCGTCGAGGTCGTTATTAGAAATTGTCTCTTTGTCTATCTGGCACCGTTATCATAACATGACGCTTTAAAGATAATGAGGTCGCGACCTTGAACTTTTGGAGTCACGTGACGTCATCGGTCACGTGACCATTTGATTCAAGATACCTAATCGACTTCTTATGAGTGGTCCATAGTGGCCATGCGTCTATCTAGCACCGTTATGGAGATATGGCCGTTTGAAGTTCTTCCAGGAAGGCTCTTCTAAAAACAGAGGTCGGTCGTTGGTCGGTCGGTCGGTCGTCAATATCACACTGATTTCATATACTCCTCTTCGCTACGTTAGGAACGTAGCGCGCGAGGAAGAAAAAGATGATCATCCGGCTGTTAGGTTGCTTCGTAGGCCTATTAATTTTTGTGTTATCTGTAGATCGTCCGAGGCAGCAGCGGGTGATGGTCACTTTACGTCAATGTTTGGTACTGCTGCTGAGTTGCCTACAAGTGCCGACGCTGTGATAGTCGGCGGTGGTGTGATCGGCTGTTCAACTCTCTATTACCTCGCCAAGCAAGGACTCACAAACGTCGTACTGCTAGAGAGAGACCAGCTCACCTCCGGGACCACCTGGCATACCGCAGGTTACGACGATACCGTACGGTATTTGCGCTCAAATAGTGGAGGCTGATTTTGAAAAACTTTTCGATGTTGAATTTCGAAAATTGTTAGAAAGAAATCAGAGTTATGAAAAGATTTACCGGGCAAGAAAAATGCGATTTCTAAAAAATGATGAGAAAGACTTAGAAGAAGCTTACTAAAAGCTACGGGTGTGTTTTTAAAAAGCGACAGAAATGAACTGGACTGAAATACGACGTGCATGCGCGTCGTGTGTATGTCGTAATTCAGTTTGGTTCAAGTCTGTCTCTTTGAACACACTTTTACGAAAAACTTACAACTGCTGCTGAGCCGACTTAGGAAAACCTCAAACGCGCATGCATTCATTGTACTAAATGAGAGCGGGGTAGAAAAATTTGCGATTTTTAGCCAATAAGTCGCTGTATCTCAGGAACGGCGCAAGATAGGACTTAGGTTACTATTAATCACTAATAGGAAGTTGTACACGCGTTTTCGATTGGCACCGAGAGCAATAACTTTGAATGACTTTGAACACCAAAATAGAGGTTTTTATAGATTTTTTTTTTGCAATTTTGGGCTGCGAGACACATTTCAAGAGCGAATTGCGCCGAAATCAATAGAGATAGGCAAAGACAAGCTGCATATGAAATTTTCAGCATTAAATATACATTTCGATGGTCCAAGTCTCGATTTTCTAGGTTCAAGCAAACCTGCGCACGAGAGCATCAAAGAACGGTAGGCCTACCCCGTAAAAGTCGTTATTTTACTGCTGTTGGCCAGTCTTTCGTGAAAACGGTTGCAGATAGACATGGATATGCTGCCTATCACAATAATCACTAGTGACAAGCTTTTTAGTTGTGTCAACATCGATGACTTTAAAAGACTCTGAACTTTTATTTTTGGGATTTTCGGCTGCGGCGCACACTTCAAGAGTAAATTCCGACGAAATGGCTGGAGATAGACTAAGACAATTTGCGAACAGGAACTGCTATAGGCTTTCGCGCGTCTCATGAGCATTATCTCAAATTTCTTGTTTCATTTCTCAGTTAACGAGTTCATTACGAAAGTCCAAATCATTTCGTGTAGCCTATTAAAGAAAAAAATGTAATGTAGATGGCTACTATAATGATGTAAGGAAAATAATGAAATCAATTATTTCCAGTGAGTCGGAAAGTTAACTTGGCATGTTTATGTGTGCCGTATTTTTTCACGGCACCAAGACATGCACTTCCGACAGTCAATGTAAACAGCAAAACAAAATACCACGAACGCTCAAGCTTAATGAACTCTGTGCTCTCGATCAGACCGCCGCCAACTAGTAGTCTGCAAATATACGTCCCAGATCTAATAACAGCAGCAACAAAATCAGCAACAGCAACCGGTTTTCACTGGTTGAAGCTAAGTTGAACTTGTCCAGTAAACATTATTCTAGTCACCGCAAAAGGTAAACTGCCAACCTAACCCAGTAGACCTAGCTAGATTATTATAATATTATCCCAGTGTCGGTATACTGTGCGGCCATCCGTTATCAAACTCTAACCTTGACCTTCGAGGCTTTGACATTTTGAGCTGAGAACTGGAACATCAATAGAAACGTTTATTATTGTGGTTGTTCTGGGGCTTTTAGTTTACGACGTAGAGACAGACAGACAGACAGACGGACGGACGGACTGGCAAGATCTGTATCGAAGCCTACATGACATCAGCGGCAAAATAATTTCACTGACACATTGATCGATTGTGTTGTCAATGCTTCCCCTATAAGTTGGAAAAAGACTGATAAACGTACTTTTTTTCTGTGCCATTTCAATTTCTGTTTTTTATGTCTTGCTTTTTACATTAACATTTGTGTTTTATATTTCATGCGTTTTTTTCATGTTGGCCTGCGTGTTTGTGGTTTATTTTACTCCTTAGAGCCGATGAGAATCTTGTTGTCTAAGACAGATGATTGATTGATTGATTAATTAACTACATAATAGGCAGCTTTTTGAGTCATCTGTCACATCTCAGTAATTGCAGTTTTATAAATAGTAAGCTGTTTGTGGTAGTTAAGGCCTATTAACTCGTTGTTTTACATTGTCATTTATTGTAGGCAGGCAACTGAGGTCTGACAATGATGCTGTGTTTTGATTTGATTTTGACTGACTGATCAGGTTTGGTCTGGAGCCTGCGTCCGAATGACATTGACGTGCAGTTACTGGCCTCCAGTCGTCAGTTGATGCAGAACATTGAGACAGAGACAGGAATTCACCCTGGGTGGATCAACAACGGAGGACTGTTTATTGCATCGACCAAAGAACGACTTGACGAGTACAAGCGACTCAGAACGGCAAGTATTCGTAGGTTTAAATATACGAAATGTAGACTACTGATAATACGTATAATTATGTTTGCCGTACTTCCCATGTTCAAAGATCTAATAATAATGATAATGATCATGTCTAACAGTGTCAACTTACAACGGAGCTGAACAGTCTATAACAATCAAATACGGTTGAATAAAATACAATAAAATGACTAAGTCTACATAAAATCATACTCCAAGCCATAAAATTTACAGAAAAATGAGTTTTCAGTCTCCGGTTAAATCATAGATGTAAAAAACGTTTTTACGTTTTTTATTTTTGCCACGTTTTTTAACGTTTTTTATTCTGCTCAACGTTTTTTATTTTAAAAAACGTGCATTGCAAATTTCATCAAAAGCTTTGTGAAGCACTTTTGAGACCATAGAAACGAATTAATATAGGTCAGAATGATGTAGTTTGCTTAGTTAGTCCAAATACACTAAATAAAATGTTTTTAACTAGTATGTTTAGTTAGTTTAATGCTTTTGTCTTATGACCACACAGCTAACTGAAATTAAATGAAGTTCTCTCTATCTAAACTATAATTCCAGGTATACTGCGCTTACAGCATTAGGCATTAGGCGAAAAGTTGAACACATTATGGC
>Ga0209671_1002105_pt1 | contig 17785 bp, 8 predicted proteins | sample WorMetHERISLAND2_2_FD_187401 | JGI IMG/M metagenome (GOLD analysis project Ga0209671, IMG submission 187401) | Marine gutless worms symbiont microbial communities from Max Planck institute for Marine Microbiology, Germany - Olavius geniculatus... | ecosystem: Host-associated > Annelida >...
GCTTTACCTGCCCACAGGCAGTCACCCATCGCAGTATTAACCGGGCCCGGCGTACAGTAACTTCGCTGATCGGATCAGACGTGTTACCACTACACCACGCCTACCGCCCGTACCCACCTACGTACCCATTCAGAAACCAGATGTTAACCTGGATAACACTCAAAAATGATTATAATTGGTACAGCATATGGAATGGCGGTTTGGGCCCAGATAGTACTTGGATGCATGAGTGAGTGAGCGACTGTGTAGGGTTTAACATCCCACCCGACATGCAGTATACGTCATTTCGGGGATGGCCTAGAAAGGTGTGTATGTGCATTTTGCGCGGAAAGGCAAAATGCACATACAAACACATAATAATGTTTAACCTTTACAGAAAATCCTAATATGAAACATAAAACACAAAAACAACCCAAACCTAACATTGTAAGAACTCCCCATTATAACTGTGCATATGTGAGACTAATGGCAGTTCTAATAATCTTCCCTGTTATCCTCCTGACAGTCATCAATCTCATAATGCTGTCTATTGAAGGACAGGGGTTACCATCGACAGGCAAGTAAAACATCTTAATATATAACCAGCCACCAAGGTCAACTCAACCTGGCCATCCCTCCGTGGTTAGGTACAATTAGCACCAGCAAAAGCTGGGATGTAAACAGGCACACCATGTGATGCACTAGTGCCTTATCTGTGGTCTCGCAGTGTAAACTGGTGTCTGGTTCAGAGCCAAGAAAATGAAGATCAGTGCCGCCCCATGGACCTTATGATTGAGGAAGAACTTTACATGTGTCTATTATCATTATCATTATTACAGTTTCAGTACAGACCCGACGTCTAGAGACAGAGAACTGCTTGGTGCACTGGCGACACTCAGCGGCCTCCTTATCTTCTGCCCACGCAGCGTCCTTTATCATCAACTGTTTCTCTTTCAGGTCTTCTACTTTCAGCTTTGACCTAACACCATACAAAAGTGTATGACAAACCACCACCATGACAAAACAGTCCCACGACAACATACCCCTGTGAGAAAACCCCCTGTGATCAAACCTTCTCTACAACAAAACCCACCAAGCATGCTTTGTCATCAACTGCTTTTCTTTCAAGTCCTCAACTTTCAGCTTTGACCTAAAGACATACATAGATATACACACTACCGGTACTCATGGCTCATAAACATAAACTACTACTACTACTACTATGCAAAAATCTCGGAAATATCTCTTGTACAAGCCGAGTTATAGCCAATTCTGTCTCAAATTTCGTTGCCGTGGCAACAGAGATAAGTCTAGGGCAAATACAAAAAAAGACGGAGAAGGAAAGGGCAGCTTCACGACAGGAAAAAGGTTAAAAGAAGTAATAACAGTATGCCAGCGTTGCTGCTTGTGCTGTTGAATGACATCATTGCTATCACGAGTCATCATGTGCACGGACAGATGGACAAACAGACAGACAGAAAAAGCAATTACTTAATCCCCATCAATGTTCACTACGTTCAACTTGGCGGAGCCGCGCTCTTCCACCAGTCAGTTACTTGCAATTCCATGGCATAACTTATCCTTTGGTTCTCATTCCTTTCGCATCTCTGCTCCGAGAATTTGGAACTCCTTAACTCCTCAAATTCGTCAGTGTCAAACCTTGGCTACCTTCAGATGTCACTTAAAGACCCACTACTTTCAGTCAGCCTTTTCTGCCACCTAGCGTCCATCATCCTATGTGCCCTGATTCTTTCTGAGACTTTGGCGCTTTATAAGTCATTTACTTACTTACTTATAATGACCATAACAATGTAGTGAAAACTGAACACACACCAAAAAATTGCTTTACAGAATTTAGTTCATACATGTTCATCAAAACTGTCACCAGAAATGCAATACACATCAGCAGCAACATCAACAAGTAGTACTATGAAAAACTGCTGCTCTATAGTTAAACAGTGGCGCCACCTACTGGCTGAGTTGTGAACCAAGCTCTGCACAGGTTTTCTCCAGGTCTTCACAATGAGTTTGAAGCAAATGATGTCTGGACTGCAACTGCTCATACTCCTGTATACCACACGATCATTACTTCTAATTACAGTTGACTCCGCTTATATGCACGGCCTTGGGACCGCAAGCTGACTTGCATGTAAGCGGAGCATGCATTTAACCGTAGTTAGCTTATAGAACCAGGACACAGGAAACAGTCGGCTCACTCATATCCTTCGCAGACATGACATCAGGCGCAGCATGTAGCAGCTCATTGGTCACTCCAGTAGTGTCAGTTTACACGCCGCTCGTCCGTCTGTCATCTCAATCACTCTCATAGACAGCAGGTGGCCTAGCACTATTGACCCGCAAACTGCCGTTTGAAGTTCATTATGATGCTGCGTGCTGCTGAGGTGGGGAGATGCACTGTAGCCCACATGATGCGTGGTGCTCGCTAGCTCCGACTACCAGCATAATTCTAGGGTTTAGACGTCGTCACTGGCATTCCAGTGAGCGTTAAGAGGCTGACTACAGGTGGTCTTACGTGCACTGTGTCAGCCAAATTGCTTATAACTGAAGTAAGTCATGGTGCTGGGACCAAAAGAGTGCATGCTTATAGCTGAATCGTGCATATATTGCAGGTGCTTATAAGCGAAGTTGACTGCCATTGACATAGCATAAACTCGAATGGGATGGAAGGCTGAGATGACCTAGGCAGCTGGTTACATACCGAGATGGTTTACTTGTCTGCAGGCAGTCACCCATCCAAGTACTAACCCGGCCCAGTGCAGAGCAACTTCGACTACTGAACATAACGCGATACCATTACGCCAGGCCACCAGCCCATCAGTCATCAGAGAGAACAAGTGAAAAAAACTTCAAGACTTAGTTGCATAGCATTAAAGTAAAACATGGAGATATACAACATGTCCCATAGATACCGCAAATCAGGGAAAGGGGCAGAAGAAGACCAACCCAAGTTCAAAGCAATATTGGTATACATGTAAATAAATTGGTAACACTTCACTCAGTTTTCATACTCATATACAAAATAAGAAAAAAAAACGAACAATACAGTCACAGTAATGGTCTAGAAAAATAACTAAATGAACAAATAAAACAAAATCTGCAGTGGCACACCTTCTTAGTTTCTTCAAGATGCTGGATATCGGTCTGCAGTTTGGCAGCTTTTGCCTTCTCCTTGTCCAGAGTTTGCTGCAGAGTTCCTCTCCATTCCCGCTCTATCTTCAGATCCGTCTCCAGGGCTAACCTTCATAGAACATGCAAAACAAAACAGGCGAGTAAGCAAGGGAGGTGAAAAAGTTCAGTTGAACCCCTCCCCCATCAGCTGAGACCTGGCAGCATTAAATAACGTAACGTAACCTGCCCCATAGTCAGCATCGCCCTCTCACAGCTCTGCGACCTTCGGGTCAATGCTCATCTCCGTTTATAAGGCCCTGAGCCGGCAGTAAGTGCAAACACAACTCAGCTATATGGGCGGTGGGCCAGACCTCTCCCATGAGGCCGGTACCAAACTGTACTGCTTGGTGAACAGAGGCACATGTGTGTAAACCAGTGATGGGCAAATCATAAATCAAATCACAAATCATATCCTCAAATCACAATTCATTTGAAGCCCAAATCAAATCAAATCACAAATAATTTTTGTCAGAACTTGCACTTTTTAAAAATGTTTAATTTATATAATCTAATCTGTCAAAAATCGCACCATATTTAAAATTGAGAATTTTACACCAAGCATAAGCCAGTGTGTGCAATATGACGATGGGTATAAATAGAGTCTACAGTTAGTCCCTTATTCTCTTTACATGTATCCAAAAATCTAACTGTCGCAGCTGCTGCTGTGCTCACATGACAGCAAAACAGCAGCTGCCATTGGTTAGGTCCTAGGCCCCTACTGCTTCACAAATATTCTATTTGTCAAACAAGACTAGTGAACTTTGCAACTTGTTTCACTGTTGCTTGTCAGCACAACAACTGTATCACCCACTTACACTTACACAACTATACTATCTACTGGTATCTAGTGTACACTTATCAACAGATGTCAAGATAAATCCGCTGATAGGCCTACTTAGCAAGAATGACAAGTTTTATGTTAAATGTCAAGCAGTCACTAAGCAGTGTTGTTCTCCATCCAAAAAATGTGGTCTGTCGCTGACAATAGCATTGTGCATACTATTGAAAATTTTTGTGATTTGGAATGATTTCAAATCAAATCATAAAATTTCAAATCAAATCAAATCGAATCACACGTTTTGTAAATCAAATCATTATTTTTTAAAATCAAATTACTCTACGTGATTCAATCATGATTTAAGTCAAACTCAAATCATGATTTGGATTTGCCCACCACTGGTATAAACAACTTGCCCAGAATCGTTACTGGCAGTAAACCGGACAGGAGTCGAACCAGCAACTTCACGGTCACTAGTTCGACACACCACCGCTACACTACGAAGCCACATTTACAGCAAGTATCCGTGTGAAAAACACTTTTACATTTTATAGTCAAACTCAACAAATGCAAATGCCATCTGGTTCAGGTGAAAACATCATGATACGGGTGAAAATGTGAGTCAATCTCCATTCATGTCACACAACTGTTTCTAGGTAATGGTTACAAAATTTGATGCAATTTTTTGTATGTAGTAAAGTGAGTGTTTGTCTTTACGTACAAGTAACAAAAAATGACTTAAACATTCAACAATGGTCGAAATGTCAGGTCGGTAACATGTCACACTGCCTAAGTCACATGTTCGTGATGCCACAGTATGACAAGAGACATGTGACAGCCTATGGCAGTTCCTGTTCGCCGGAAATCTCGGTCTATCTCCTTCCATTTCATCACAATCCACTCTTTTGCAGCCAAAAATCGCCAAAAAAATCACTTAAAATCAATATTTTTAGGGTTCAAGGTCATTCAAGGTCATCGATGTTGACATTCCTAAGAAGGTAATCGCCAGTGCTTGTTTATGATAAGCAGCATGTCTGTGCCCATCTGCAACCATTTTCATGCTAGACAAGCCAACAATGAATAAATAACCAATTTTTAGAGGAGTACCCCTCTTTGACACCCGCGTGTGCAGGTTGCCTCGAATCCAGAGGGTCTGGACTTGGACTGCGGAAATCTACATTAAATGCGGAAAATTTCATATGCAGGTTGTCTTGGTTTATCTCCAGCCATTTAGGCACAATTCACTCTTGAAATGCATGTCGCAGCCCAAAATCGCAAAAAATTCACTAAAACCCCCTATTTTGAGGGTTCAAGGTTATTCAAAGTCATAGATGTTGACATTCCTAAGAAGCTCGTCGCCAGTGATTGTTATGATAATCAGCACGTCTGTGCCCATCTGCAACCATTTTCACATTAGAAGAGCCAATAACGGTGAAATAACGCTTTTTAAGGGGGTGCCCCTCTTTCTCCCCCTCATTTGTGAGGACCCCCTTCACCCAGTGGCATGCAATGTTGTCGCAAAATACTAGAGACTCTAAGACTTAGCTATCATTATTATGGTGAAAACCAGAAGTCTCTGTCTCACCTGGGCTCTGATCAGTACCGGGTTGTGACAGACACAAAGACAGAATTACCAAAGCTAATACGTGCTAGCTATGCTAGCTCTCGTGCGTAAAAATCGCAAAAGCATCACCTATGGCTCATTTAATGCATCTCGCCGCACTTTTTCTGTTGGTGCTAGACCCAACTAAAGACAAGCCATGCAGCTCTTTCAATATTTTAAAATATACGTGTCACACCATTTGCAATCAGTTCAGAAACGGCGTTTTTGAACGCCTGTAAAAATCGCCAGAGGCCGTTAGCGCTTGTAGGGCTAGTTTTGGGCTATCACTTTTGACGAGTGGAACAGGTGTACACAGTTTTAGCAATGGCGGTTTATCAATAGATTGACAACAATAATCGTGTAAAAGTAGCATTTCGGTCGCGTGAGCTGCGCTCTACCAACTCAAGAATATGTGTCGTCAGAAGGACCTGCAGCAGCTATGGAGACAGATGCTTTGCTGCTGCAGGTCCGAGGCTGTGGAACAAACTGAGACAAACTGACATTAACTATGAACAGTTTAAATGGCAGTTAAAAACATTTTTGTTCGGGCGTTGAGAGCGCGGCGCATTGTGGCTACTGTTAAATTGCACCTTCTAAATAATCCTACTTACTTACTTACTTACTTTTATTATGCGTCAAACCGGTAACAGAACTTACGTATTAATGGCTGATTGCAGTGGCATTATTCACGTTAGTTGTCACGTCGCAGATGGTGTAATTTCAGGCCATAATGCTGCCCAAGTAGAGTAATGTCGAGTAATGCATATTGTCGCTTTACAGTAAGTTTAAAGGGATGTACCGTCAACTCGGTAATGTCAAATCGGTAACATTAGTTACTTTGCACCGTTTCTGAACTGACTCCACGTTACCGATTTGATGCCTTATGGTGGCAATTGCCGATATTACCAATAACTGTCAAAGTAAAAATTCTTTAAAATGTTCTGATAGCTTGTTACAACAATCTGCTGCTGTAAACTGTGGCGTCTCAGGTCGTTGAACAGTTCTGCCTAGCAAGACAATCACAAGTCAATTCGGCAAATGCTAACTGAAGTAATTAGCAAAACAACTGTTGTCTATGGAGTTCTCAGCAATGCTCTAACCATCATAGCCGATCAGTGAGCGCTAAGTGGCATACTGTTTTTCAGCCGTCCAAACAGTTGTAACCACACATTGTCAACTTTGTAACATTACAGAATTGACAACGCGTTACAGAGTTGACATTGTCATATTGGTAATGCACGTATTTCAATATATATCAGTGTGCAATAATTATTTTCACTTTGAGAAATTGGTCGAGTTTGGTTGTATTTGATGGTATAAGAAACATCACACAAACTTACCTCTGTTATCCTGCACATATGACCAAAAAAAACTAAATGTTTATACATAAATATTAAAAATAACCATTTGTGGCCAATTTTTGGGTAATATTTCTTAAAATAAATTTAGAAGAAAGTAATATTATACATCATTCTATACAAAATTATGCAGAGTGTCTCTCTAAGGTATACAGAACAATCTGAAATGGTTTTGCCACCAAATGTGCCAGAAAACACAACCGTTACCGAAATGACGTTTTTTCCAAAATGTCTAACTTTGAACGCGTACTATTCCTTGCCACTGCTTCCTTGATCATGAATCATAAATGCATCTGGCTGTTTCAAATGATGTATAATATGCAGGTTAATGTTCAAACTTAAAATTCGCCATTTTCCGACCTTCGATGGGAACTGACTCAGATTTTCACCCATACATACCGTTTAGCATCCTTGTCAGCCAGCTGTTGACCGAGCTTTCTGACAGTCTCATTACAAGATGTCTTCTCCAACTGACATTGCTTCAGTCTGTCACATTACACAATGTGATAGAATGAAGTCATGCATTCGACATAGATGAAATTTCTCCACACTGGTGTCGAGAATTTTCCTGCTCACAACGCACAATTCCATTGTTTACTGTGTAAACTGCAAACCAAACTAATGCCTTACAGCAGGCCTGTTAGACTACATTCACACCGACTGCTATTCACTACTCTGACGCCCGGTTTGTGAAACAAAAGTCAAATCTCTGGTTAATTAATCCAAGATTGGAAAGCTACCCCAAGGGCAAATCTCCACTAAATTCACGAACCCAAAAATAACTCAAACTTTGTTAAATCGACATCTAATAGTCAATAACAACCACAAGACTCGACAAGATAACAAGTTGATTTATTGTGTGGTCAGTTTTAGCACTGCAATCTAGCAAAACCACTATTTACAACGTTACAAGCACAACAATTTAATAACCATTTAAATGTTTGCAGACATTATTGCAACCCCAATTATGATATTAAACAAATATGACACTAAATGAAAGAAGAGTATAAACATCATCTTCAAAATAATAATGTAAAACAAAATATTTATGTTTTTCCATCAACTTCAGCAAAACACCTGTTGCAACTTGAAATTTGCTACTAATACGAATAGACAGCCAAACAGATAAACGAATCATCATTGAAGTGAACAGCCATTCTGTTTGCCCCAAGTTTTAGCCCTCCCTGGGATAACCTACTGGTAATTCCAAGGTTACTTTGAATGAGTTACCCAGAGTTTAGCTCTAAGTTAGAAGTTTAAAAATGCTGTTTTGTCTTAGCGCCTCTGAAGCTCTGCATATGGCACTTTATAAATACAAATATAATGATAAAAATAACTAGAAACTTCAGGCAAAGCCCAACGTGAGGCCACCTGGCACCATAAGTACGACTGAGGGAACAATTAAAAAGGTTGAAATTCTCCTCGTAGCAAAGTCATGTGGCCTAAACTCAAATGCATTAGCATACTCAGAACTCACACTGTCGACTTAAGGTGGGTCAACATCTGCACCTATAACTTTTTTGTTATTGGACCAAAGTTCGTCTAATTTTTTGTCCAATGCAACAGAGACTGCTCTCAATCAAGTTTGTATCCTGTTGTCGAAATCTTGACTGGTTCCTAAGATATACATGGTCAAAGTCGAAAGATGTTCTAAATTGCACCAAATTTTGGAGGTTTTCCATCCCAAATTTTAAGCGGGTGGTGCCCCAAAAAGTTGTTCATAAGCGATAATGCCCACATTATGGCACGCCATGTGGCAAAGTTCCGTAGCATCACTTTCTCTAACCCCAAGGTTATGGGCGCGAATACGCTGAATTTTAAGCCAATTTTTAACCACCCATTGTAAAAAAATTTTAATGAAGACCCCCATCCCTGGTGGGGTGTGCGCTAGCAGGCCTTGATCATTCTCTAGCGCGTATAAAAATTTTAATGCGCAGCACCCCCTAAAACCGAAATATGGTCTTCCAAAAAAGTCAATTTGGTGAGTAAACATTAGTCACATGAACGCTAGTGGACCAAAGTTCACCAAATTTCTTTCGTCTAACGCGAAACAAATTGCAATTGATAACTTAGTTTTTTGTCCGATTTTAGATAGCTCCACAAGTTCCAAATATAACTGTGGTCAAAGTCTGAAGACGTCAAAAATTGCACCAAATTGAACATGTTTTTGGCCCGCAAATTTTGTAGGGGGCAGACTCCCCAATTGTTAGACCAGGATTACAAGAAATCAAAGCTAATGCTCACGAGACACGCGAGAGCCTATGGCAGTTCCTGTTCGCAAATAATAATATCTCCATCCATTTCGTCGCAATTCACTCTTTTGCAGCCGAAAATCGCAAAAAAACACTTAAAATCGATGTTTTTAGAGTTCAAAGTCATTCAAGGTCAGCGATGTTGACATTCTTAAAAAGCTCGTCACCAGTGCTTGTCATAATAAGCAGCATGTCTGTGCCTATCTGCAACCATTTACACACTAGACAAGCCAACAGCAAATAAATAACCACTTTTTAGAGGGGTATCCCTCTTTGACACCTGTGCGTGCAGGCCTCCCTGAACCTAGAGGGTCCAGACTTGGACTGCTGAAATCTACATTCCATGCTGAAAATTTCATATGCAGGTTGTTTTGGTCTATCTCCAGCCATTTCAGTGCAATTCACTCTTGAAATGCGTGTCGTGGCCCAAAATTGAGAAAAAATTACTAAAACCCCCTAATTTGGGGGTTAAAGGTCATTCAAGGTCATCGATGTTGACATTTCTAAAATGGTTGTCACCAGTGCTTGTTATGATAAGCAGCATGTCTGTGCCTATCTGCAACCATTTTCACGCTACGCAAGCCAATAGCCGCAAAATAACGTCTCTTTAGCGATAACTTGCATGACGTATGGCAAAAAGTTGAGTGTCTTAACATTTATAATTTTGTCATCGAAATATCTACCAACAATTGAAAAAAAAGTCTTAATTCTAGCGTGGGCTACGGATAGTAAAATGGTTAGCAGATGCTCAAAATCGATCAAGTTCGATATTTTACTTACTGCCATGCCATACCACGGTGATAGCATAACGACTTAGTGCGTGGTGCTGCCTTGCGAATGCAATAGCGGTAGAATAACGTCCTTTTAGGAGGGGAGCCCCTCTTTCGCTCCCTCGTTCAGGGGGACCCTCTTCACCCAACGACATGAATATTTTTTCACGAAATACTAGAGATTCGAAGCTTTCTTACGGTGAAAACCCAAAGTCTCTATCTCACCTGGTCTTGAAACACTACCGGGTTGTGACAGATGGACGGACAGACAGACAGAATTACCATAGCTAATACGTGCTATATGCTAGCTCTCATGCATAATAAAACTGAACATGCTTCCGACCATGTGGCAAAATTTCGTGGCAATCGGCCAATGGAGCTCGGACATCCTGCATCGAGAAAAAAAGAAGCAAACAGCAGTAAAACATAATGCCCAAAACTATCGTTCTTCACGGCCTAATAATAATGACCCAGGGGTAACTCAAGATTTGCCGGTTGCCCCTGAGTTATCCCTCATTTCAAAAACAACACACAAGTATGGCTCCAAATGTGAGATAATAACACAAACAATACATCATACAGCTGTACCCGTCTTCCATGTCTCGTATGGTTGCAGCCATCTGGGTCGTCTTGTGTTCAAGTCTGCTGACCATGTCCACTTTATGCTGCAACGAACTCTCCACACTCTGTACATCCGCATCACCCAGCACAGCAGCTGCATCAACAGCAACGAGTCAACACAAGCTGGTTTCTACAGATTAATTATTAGCAGGGCTTTACTATTCGACCAAATAAAAATAATTCAGCTGAATACGATTAAAATACAAATAGTTAATGCCACTTTGCAAAAGTTGCATCATGGCCCACTTTCACCACTCACAAATACGGTGAGAAATTTCCAAACCAGACTTTATGCATCCACGTTAAAGCAATGATACTGACAAAGATTGAACACCTTTATGAAACATGACAATGAGCAAACTAAATGGCTAAAGGGGAAAAGCTCTAAAACATCATGTGTGGGCGTTATGCTGCTCAAACTACAAGGCTGACTGATAGCTGTTTTGAGACTAAATGCAGGAACAACATCCAGCGACAAAGTGACACTTATTTTTCGTATTCCATCTATTTCTGTCACCAATATTCAGCTAACTATTCCAACAGAATAGAATACAAATAACATACAGCTCTACCATCTAATGTTTACATCAAACAGCTTAAAAGTGTCTATAGCCCAACTCAAAGTTATAAAGCGTCACCTGCCATGTGTGTGAAACTGCCACACCGATCACACAGGTGAACAGATGCAGCCTTAACCGCATCCAGGCCAAATGCCAGCACCGTATTTACATACACCATTACCCAGAAAGAACCTAAGGCTGTGTTGACTTAGGTGGATACAAGCAGCGTTCCAAAAGTTTTGCAAGTCTATATGTTAGACTAAAAAAACTGTTCAAAATCTATACACCAATAAAACACATATTTCTCCTGAACTCGTATGAGCTTAAAGCGACCGTGATGTCAGTGTAATTTCTGACGTCATAAAGCGTTAAACCAGAACGATTTGGACTGCCAGCGCAAATAGCGTAAAGTTAAGCTTGCTGTCGCACAAAAATTCTTCAGTCTACAGTCTAATATTAGGCCTTAAAACATGGAATTTTATGAGACCCCTGATAAGTACGTCCGTGAATTTCTTATTTGCGATTATAAATATTCAATAGCCAAAATCTGAGCCAGCTGTGAAACAACTATATATACGAGGAAAGTTAGATAAATTTTGCAACTCAATAGGCCCCCATATAAACTAAGAAACTTTTCAAAATCTCTACACCAGTAAAAGTTATATTTATGCCATACTTGTATGAGCTAAAAGCAAATGTGACATAATTGTAGTTTATGACATCATAAAGCATTGAACAGATACAATCTGAAGTGCTAACGCAAGCAGCACAAATATACGCATGACAATTCTTCAGTCTACAGCCAGTTTTACAAACGAGAGACCCCGGGATATGTGATTTTGAGGAAGCCCTGACAAATACGTTCATGAATATCTCACTTGCAATATGAAAACACAATAGCCAAAATCTGCGTTGGCCATAAATAAGAACCATTATGTCAATTATGATGTGATGTCAAAATTTAACCTTGTCAGTAAAATTTTATAGAAAAGTTAACAGTTAGTGATATCTGTCGTCTTTGTGAAAAGTTAAACAATTTTCATAATGTATCACCTGGGAAGCCCTGATGTATGGGGGCCTGGAAACGAGCCCCGCGAGATCTGCCCTAAATCCGGTATTGCAGTTCAATGCCAAAGTTACAATTACTCAGCAAGCTGTTTGTGACTCTGGCCTCGTACAATTAGACTACCAAGCATACAGCAGAGACATTACTTGAAGTAACTGTTGACTGTTTCTGAATTTAAACAATTTTCTTGGCGGTGTCGGCAATCCGAAAAATGAACGACTCAGGTCTATGGTGAAAGCCTGGCTGGAGGACAGACAAACGTATGCGCCTCTGATCGTTCGCGACACATGATGCTATACAAATGTGTTTTGGTTGATTGATTGACTGATTGATATAAGATGCTTTATGACGTCATAAGTTAGAACGACGTCACATTCGGTTTAAGCTCATACGAGTTCAGAAGAAATACGCATTTTATTGGTATGCAAATTTTAAAAAGTTTTTCAGTCTAACATATTGACTTGCAAAACTTTTTGAATGCCCCTCGTAGTTATACACTGAGATGATTTCCCTGTTCACAAAAAGACTTTGGTGAGATTGTGTTATAAAGAGATCCTCTAACATCAAATTCCCAAACATTTAAGACCCAATTTTTTCTATAACTTTTGGAAACCTGTGGCAAGCCAGTTAGTTGTGTTTCATTCGTACCTGGAGTCTGCTGTTCATGTCAATGTTGATGTTTTTGACATCTTCCAACTGCTTGCGGAGTGAAGCCGTGAGCTCCTGCTTCTCGTGTGAGTCTTTCTCTAGCAGTCTCATTGCCACCTCTACTTCTTGTCTCATGCCTATCTGTAACTCAAGCTCCTTTTCTGTATCCTATACCAACACATAATATAGTTATTAAATATGTAAAAATAATCACAATAATATAATTGTAACAACAGTAAGTTAGTAATGCTGATGTTTCATACCAATCTATAACTCCAGCTCCTTTTCCATATCCTATTCCCACACAGAGTCACATAACAACACACAATATACACTGTGTCTCAAAAAATATCATGCTTGGTATTATCCATATCTTTGTTGATTATACACCAATTTTCAAAATTTTTTCACTGGCACACACTCTGTACAACTGGCAATAAAGAGATTATTGAGTATCCCACCACACCTTAACTGCATCGCTACACTACCTTGTGAAATATAAATGCAAGGAAAACTAACAATAACAGGTAAAAAGCGTGTAGGAAAATGAAAGGCACTTCAGCCCAAGCTTGCAGTGTATGATGCTACACTGTGCTAAACCCATCTTTTTGGATATCTGGTGAGTTCAACAATGCGTCTAGTCTACACAAATTGTCAACACAAATTATCATCGGAACATAAATGTCTTCAAAGCAGATTTAAATGAGCTGACTGAGTCAATCGCACGAATGTCTGCCGGAAGCTGATTCCAGGCTTTGGGTCCTGCAACAGCAAACGACCGAGCACCAAAGTATGTGACAGTTGGGCTGATGACAAGGTTGCTGTGAGTGGCAGATCGCAGTCTCTTTCTGCTGCCAACTGATGCTACTGGTTGACATAGATCGGCGAGATAGGCCTACGTCGGTGCAAGTCCATGCAGCGCTGTAAATGTCAGCAGACACAACTTGAACTGGATGCGCTGCTGGACTGGAAGCCAATGTAGGCGGTCCCGGAGCACGTGTCTGATGCTGTCTTGCTTCTTGGCGCCAACGAGCAACCGCGCCACTGTGTTCCGCACAGACTGTAGACGATCCAGCTGGTAGCGAGGAGCCCGGCCAACAGACTGTTGCAGTAGTCGACTCTGGAGATGACAAAGCTGTTGACTACTGCTTTTGCTGCGTCCATCGGCAAGGCATGCACACAGCTCTTTATACGGCGCAGCTGTAGGAAACATCGACTGACTAACTGGCAGATGCATGGTCCGAACGACAGTTTGGAATCCAGTAAGACGCCGAGATCATGCACCGTTGATGACGGCTGAATGTTAAACCCAGCAAAAGTCACGTGGTCTTTGCTCAGCTGATGCTGACGCCGTCGAGTCGCACACGTCGGTTTTCGATGGATTCAACTTCAGGTGATTGGACGCCATCCATTGCCCGATGTCCTCCATGCAGTTGACTAGACTTTGTTTGGCATCGCCAGCTTCTTGTTGTCTAGCTGACACGTACAGCTGTGTGTCATCGGCGTAGAAGTGTGAGTTCAACCCATGTTTATTCACAATACAGCCAAGATCAGCAGTATATAAAACTAGAAATTTGCAGCAAAGCCCAACGTGAGTCCGCCCGGCGCCCTAAGTCCGATTGGGGAGGAGACAATTTAAGGGGGCTCACATTCCTCTCGAAGAAAGTCACATGGCCAGAACTCCAACGCATTAGAATACGCAGAACGCGCAGTGTCGACCTATGGTAGGTAGACATTAGCCAACTAACCGTTGTCGTCAGTGGTCCAAAGTTCACCAAATTTCTTTTGTTCAACGCGGGAGGGACGTTCCAGAGATATTCACACTCAAAGTTGTCCTAAATCGCGCCGAATTTTGGACATTTTTCACTATATCAAATTTTAAGGGGGCGGTGCACTACAAATTTGTATGCACGTTATCAGCCCCACTTAGCACTACATCATGTGGCAAAGTTTCATTAGGCTACTCCATTTGGCTTCAAAGTTATAGTGGCAATTTGCTACAATTAAGGCCAATTTTGGACCGCCTTTAAAAAATTGTAAGGGGGGTTCCTGTCCCCGGTGGGGGATGCGCTAGTAAGACTTGGTCATTCTCTAGCGTGTGTAAAAATTTCGGGGTGCAGCACCCCCCAGGGGCTGAAATATGCTCTTCCAAAAATGTGCTTTGGGTGGGTACGATTTCACATCGAGATCTCCAATGTTACTGGACCAAACTTCACCGGACTTGTTTCACCTAACGCAGGAGGAATCGCGGTAGATAAAATATTTATCTGATTTTGAATATCTTCATCCGTTTCGAAGATATTCACCGTCGAAGTTCGAAGTCATCCAAAATAGCGCAAAATTTTGCATGTTTTTGGCCCCTCAAATTTTTTGGGGTGGAACCACGAAATTTTGGACCCGCATTATAAAATTCGACCTAGTACTGAAGAAGAAGAAGAAGATTTCGCATAAGCACTAGGCAGCGAAGCTGAACTAGGCCCGTTGCCTAGTACTGACCACCGTACAAAATTTTGCACTGATCAGCCAACGCATCTAGGAGATTTTGCGTTGAAATAAAAAAAATAAATAAAACATCTGCAGTAAAACTTAAGTCCGCTCCGCAACAAATAGGAATGGACCCAACACTGATCCTTGAGAATTAACACATGCCTTAATGTCGTTAAAACAATCAATGCCTCTACAGCATTAATTAAATTATTACAAAATTGCTAATAAATGATCATCGTTACAAACCAGTCTCATATGAAGTTTCTTCTTACCATTCTGGTACATAGCATACCAGCTCTGTCTGTGTCCGTTAATGGATTATTTATTATTAACTTATTAGTGTGAAAATAACTAATAGATAATTATCATTAGTGTTACAGACCAGTCTCATCTGGGTCTCATCCTGTAGTTTCTTCCTGACATCCTGGTACATGGCATCCAGACTCTGTCTTGACTGCTGGTATGTCTCGCGCTCGACCTCGATGTCTTGCTGAGCTGTCTGTTGAACACAGCACATATCATATCTCATACCAAAAAAGCTGACAATGCACCACATGTCAGTTGATAAAAATCGCACGCATGGAAACAGTTATCTGACCAGGTAAAAGATGATCTGATTTGTTGTTGTATCAGCAACCACAACAGCTTTCTTTGGAACGACTTCTATGCTCGACAAAAATACAGAAATCCCGTCAAAGATGACAACACCAGCTGCAGCACGAAGATGGCCAAAATGATAGAATGATGTAAAATGCACTCATTTTCCATTGAACTAATTTATGTCAACACACTACCGTGTGAAACACAGATGCTTCAATTTTGCATAATGCTGAGCTGTTGTCTCCAGTAAATGTTGTAACAACTTAATTAAGCACACAATAAGTGAAATGTACATCATTTGGCAGAATTGCAAGTTTGAACTAACAACTCGCTTGCAAATTATCATATGCCCAAAGTGTGCCCAGCATACATGGACACAATGATGCAACATTACTGGCTGATAGCGGAATCAAAGGTTGCATTCACTCATTGAGTAGACATGTTTTAAGCTCATCACTCAGCTATTTTGTTGTCTGCTATTTTCACTGTAAAATATTTAGTACCACGAAGTTATTAAAGTATTTGTTGTTTTTTGTCGAATTAATGATGCAAAGACGAGCAATCTGATACAAATAATCACCGCAAAATGTAACAATTTGGTGCATCTGTGTTTTACACGGTAGTGCACTGACATAAATTAGATGAGGTGGCAAATGAGTCCACCTTACATAATTCTATTGTCCTGGCCATCTTTGTGCCAAAAATTACCAAAGTTGGTAAAAATTTAACAAAGTTATGAGAAAAACAATTTTGAAACATAGTGTATAGAGAAACCTGCATCTGTCTACGATGGCCATTGAGCAGCGCAGTATTTTCAGTCCTAAGAGCAGAATTCTCATGTTGTTGCTGCAACAAGTTGCTGTTAGCTGTTGCAAGCTCCTCGCGCAGTAAAACTGTTTCAGTCTGCATCACGCTCATCTTGTGATTCAGATTTGCAACGGTCGTCCTGCCATAGACACAGACTGTTTCAACTCAATCTCACATGCAACAAGGAAAATAGCAGAATTCCATGTTCGGTTTAACCGGTCGACCGTTTCAGATTTTATCCAAGTCTGGGCTGGGTCTCCAAAAAAGCAGCAAGCAAGTGAATAAACAAGTAGAGTTCGACATTATACAGACAGTGACCAGCACTTGGGTAATATTCCAGCAACATCGAAAACTAATCCTTACTGCTGACCATAATATCTGTCATTATTTATAAAATAGTTTTACATCAGATTCGACTCATTATAGCTCTTTTGAAGACAACTCTTTCCAAACAATCAGCTGCACTAATAACGATAACAAAACCTAAAACAGAAATATGCAAAAAAAAATAAAAATAAACAACTAAAAAATAAACACCAATAAACTACATATGCGTGAGTGAGTGAGTGAGTGAGTAGGGTTAAACGTCCCACCCGACACAGTTTAGGTCATTTCGGAAACGGCCTTTCCAGGCGGAATGCACACAAACGCATAATAACGGAACAGTAAATTTAACCTTTACAGAAACACAAAACGCAGAATACAACAAAAACAAGCCAAACCTAAAATTGTAAGAAATCCATTATACGCATACATATGTAATTAACATAATGGTAGTTCTAATAATCTTCCCTGTTATCCTCCAGGCAAACATCAGTGTGATAATTCTGTCCAATGGAGAACAGGGGGCGGGAACTGAGTTTGATCCTAGGCCATAGTGCCATAAAAACTTTCACAACATTTAGGTGATCTTATCTTAATGTACTCAAACTGCCATAATTGTAAATACTCGAGATAAATTTTAGCATACATTTGACAGACCCTCTACTGATGTTTCAGGCAAATTGTCAGCTAGTTAGTCTAGGATTTTGCTTATTTCGAGTTAATTTGACTGCATTATATAATAA
>Ga0209671_1002106_pt1 | contig 17782 bp, 8 predicted proteins | sample WorMetHERISLAND2_2_FD_187401 | JGI IMG/M metagenome (GOLD analysis project Ga0209671, IMG submission 187401) | Marine gutless worms symbiont microbial communities from Max Planck institute for Marine Microbiology, Germany - Olavius geniculatus... | ecosystem: Host-associated > Annelida >...
CTCTTTCCTCTCCTCCTCTCCCTTTCCTTTTTCCCTTCCCTCCCGTCATCTTAGAAGTAGCGCCCCGCACTCTCCTCGCTACGCCACTGGTCATTATTAAAATTTTTTTACCCGAAGTTTGTAATATGTTGCCCGAGATCGAAGATTGTAGATCGAAACGACAGTCTCTGTTTTTTGTTATACCTCAACGTTTCTACGCAAAATTTGTGGTAATTTTACGCTTTCTTCGAATAAAGTAAACAAGGTTGTCTGCTGATAACGTATGACGTACCGTTTAGCCACAATTGAATATGCTCATACTGATAGAACACTGCAACATACCATTTAGCCACAATACATGAATTCGGCGTCGGCGTGGTCATAGATGTCTTAATTGAATGTTAATGAGGCGTGATCGGCGTCGGCGTGATGACGACGCCAATCAAATAGTGCCCTCTGGGAAGGCAGTATTGTATAATAAATGGAGGGCACTATGTCACTGCGTTGTTGCTGAGGAGGTGACTATGGCGTACTTGTGAACGTCACGTGACGTGATTTGGACCAATGGCGTGTACGTATTTTGCGTTGAGGTATAACGCACAACATGCACAGACTGGTTCGAAGTTCGAACGACGAAGAATCGCTCGAAACAGAGGACACCAAATAATCATTGGGATATGCACTGTAGTTAATTCAATTATTACTAATTGGTTACAAATATTATTGAAATTTGCAGTATGATACATTCGAGTAAATCGATGTGGAAGCTACATCGATTTTCAAAATACAATTGACCCATCTCTTGTTTAAAATTTATTTACCACTGTTTAAATATTCGAAGGTGTTTGTTTACGTGCGGTTTGTTGTTAAATTAATGTATAGGTTTGTTAATTGAACGGTTTATCATGATACGCTAATAAAGTTCAAATGGATACGGGTAGTTTTTGTGCAGAAGTATGTATAAAAGCTGTTTACATTTATTTTAAGTAACAGTGGTGGTTTCGTTAGTTATTTAAAACAGAGATATGCAATACCACCAGCTAACGGCATTGCACGACGCTACAGTGGCGGAAAATACGCCGCGCTAAGTTCCGTCCATTTGCTGGAGTGGCGGAATTTCTGCCCTGTAAAAAATGCAGTGGCGGAAATTCCGACCAAGGCCGTCCGTGTCCGATGCCGCCGTATCCGTGCCACGTCGGCACGGACACGGCGCCACCGGAGCAACTGCCCGACCTCGGCCGTAGCCTCACGGGTCGGCAGTCCGGCCAAGCAGCTCCTCAAGTTAGGAAGTATCATTGGATAGCCGCTTGACAAGTTTTCCGTGTTGTCAACTACCTGCACTAACCTCAATATCTAAGCCATACTGCACAGTAATATATGGTGTCCGCTATTGTCGATATAATCTTTCTAAAACACTAACCCTAACCTAAACCCTAAACCTAACTAACCCTAACCCTAAACACTAACTCTATCTCTAACCCTAATGGTAATCGCTGAACCCTAGACGACAATATACACACAAATTGTAGTCTCTGTCAGCTTTCTTTACTGCCATAACCGATAACCACTCGCAGCGTGGTGCCATATGTTGCACACAAGCTGTTAAAGTTAAAAGTCATACATTTTACAAAAAAAACAACTTTCGCTTGAGCTATACTGTAATATAATACTGAATAAGACTGATATAAATACGTTATACTGTTGTGGCATGGTTCATAGACGTTCTATATTTGTCTACCGTTATAATTATTCATATTGGAAACAAGCAATTCAGTACAGCATTGGAGTAAATCGCACCAAAGCCATTCACCTAAATTGCTTTAAAAGTGAATAAGCTGCAGAATTTATACGAATATATTGTTACGAGAAGAAACATTAATTACGACAGCGAAGAGAAACAAAAAAATTTGAGCTAATGCTCGCAAAACGCACGAAAGTGTACAGCAGCTGCTGTTCGCAAACTGTCAGTCTATCTCCAGCTGTTTAGTCGCGACTTTTACGGGGGGTACCGCTATTTGATGCTCTCGTGAGCAGGTTTCCTTGCACCTAGAAAATTGAGACTCGGACCGTCAAAATCTACGTTCAATTCTAAAAATTTCATATGCAGCTTGTCCATGTCTATTTCAATTGGTTTCGGCGCAATTTGCTCTTGAAATGTGTCTCGCAGCCCAAAATCTCCTAAAAATCCATAAAACCCCCATTTTAGCGTTCAAGGTCATCCAAGGTCATTGAATTCAGTGGCAATCGGGAGCCAGTGTACGATTTCCTATTAGTGATTAGTAGTAACCTAGGCTCTATCTTGCACTGTTATCGAGATACAACTACTTATTGGCTAAAAATTGCAAGTTTTGCCCACCCCCCTCATTTAGCACTGTCGTTTGGGGTGACCCCCTTCGAATTTATAGAAAAGCTTTACGGTCCCTGAAACTAGAGTCTTCCAGGCAGCCGACGGTGAAGATTTGGTGATCCTATCTTACACCGTTTTTGATTGATCCACCCATGTGATAGACAGACAGACGGACGGACGGACAGAATTGCGATGGTCAAGACGTGCTGAAAGCAGTAGCTGCTTTGGCGCGTAAAAAGTTGCAAAATGTTTGCATGCACAAGGACTCGAACCCGAGACCTTTTGCGCAGCAGATGCGCACGCTACCAGTGGACTGCGCGAGGGCTATAGTCACAGCTGCTTCAATAGCACTATTTATGGAGCGCCGAAAACAGACACATACTTGGTTTTAGGTTTCCGCCACTCCAGCAAATGGACGGTGCATAACGCGGCGGAATTTCCGCCACTTGAGATTTCTTCATCAGCATTACACAGCATGATTGCGAGGAGTGGCTGGCAGCTATCGTGTGTGGAGTGTGTATATGTAATTTAGATACTGTTCTTTAGTTTTATAATTAGCAGACTGTTGCCAGTTTTTTTAAATGGCAGAGGCGATGGACTTTGTTGAATGGAAGATATGACTTGTTTACTACAGTTAGCAGCAGTCAGTGATTTTGGCATAATTATTGGTGTTTATGGGAGCTACAATTTGTGAGCAGCCAACGCAATTTTTTCTTTCAACTTATTTTTTTACACATTTTGTAAACTGATGATTATTTTTTAATAAATATTATAGGATTATTTCAGTGCATGTCAAATGTTAAAATGCCACATGTTAAAATGCTATATTGCAAAATTAGTTGTGCATATATCATGTTGTGTTTGTGCATTCTCTATAGTATGATTCTTGTGTCATGTGTGCTGGTTTCTATGGATCGAATTTTAACCAGCCACTATGCAGCACTTGCCACATGTTCCTGTATCCATCAAACATCAACCGGCTGGAAGAAGCTGCATGTACAGAAGTCAGTATCGTTGCTCGGTCTATTAGCTTTTTATATTCAACTAAGTTAAGTTTACGTGAGTGGTTCATAAGTTTACACCCCATAGAACCTCAGATTATCAATTTGTGATAGAGATATGTGAGAATCTTTTGCCATTGTTTACAAAAATATATGTTTCTGCACAAGTGCACATTATGATATTTTCAGTATTGTTATCCACTTTAGAGTGATAAGTTATTAAAATAGACCTGTGCATTTGGTCAAATGTTCAGCAAGAATTTCAGTATTTAGTATTTCTATTTTGATGTGTATGGGTAAATTGTACTAAATATTGTATGTGCTGATTAGGCATACATTTACAGTTGACATGTGTATCAGCGGTGGCAATTATGTGCAGTTGAAATGGTTGTTGATACATCTGGCATCACAGATTAGTTGTGAACTCAAAGTTCATGTTTTTAGAAGCACTGTTGAAGCCATACTACTCTACGGTAGTTAGTGCTGGACCCTAACAACTTCACAAGAATGCTCACTTGATGGTACCTATACTCGCCTGCTCCGCGAAGCTCTCAACATTTCATACAAAGACTATGTTCGCAACATTACTCTGTATGGATCCTTGCCACCAGTCAGTTTAACACTTCACTTTAGATGTCTACAGTTTGCAGGACATTGCTACAGATGAGTAGATGAACCAGTTCACTACATTCTGTTTTTTGAACCGTCTGGAACTTTTCGGCCCGGTGGTTATGCACGCATGCACTACATCAAAACTCTGCTTTGTGACTCCGGTCTCCATTCAGTCAACGACTTGTCGCAAGCCATGGCATCACATGATGATCCCAGTCTGCGCTGGGATTGACGTCGACAGCACCACTGCGATGTAGAACAAAGAAGAAGTGTATGATGCAATAATAAAAAGGTATTATCAACTTGTAGAGTGTTATAGTTGTTTTGTTGTTTTATTGTTTTTTTTGTAGAAAACAGATTCAGGTGATTCTGGAAACGAAGAGCCGAATGTTGAGACTGATTTCTATAGCAAGATGGAGGATAGTTTCAGTGTTGCAGTGCAGTATTCACAGCCAGCTTCTTTACCCGCCGTGCACAAGCCCGATCGACTTGCCGAACGTATAAACAGTCTGAGCCATGCTCGAGACTACAGATTAGAAAGAATTCCTGAAGGTCTTATTGATTCACTTCCAACGGAAGGTTTGTTGAAACTATTACAAACTGCTGTAGTGTAGTGTCAGTGGTCCAAAACCAGATTTTAACTTTGTAATGCATTTCAGGACCAAAATTTGAAATTTCAATCATTAAAACTATGGTCATCAGTTAATAAAATGTAGTATATTTTGTCTCTATAGTGTAAAATACCAGTACATCTGCTGTTAGTTGATAAGGTAATGGCATATGATCAATAAAATCATCTTATAAAATCAGCCAACAGAAATTTGCCAAGTGTATCAGTCAACAGATAATACTATTTTATCATCCAACAATGAAGTTCAATGTTCAATGATTGAATAGGGATGTTGGTTTATAGTGGAGAATTTTCTTAAAATATGCAGAACTTTTTGAGGCAAATATGTGGAATTTGGCAAAATGTGCAGCGCATATATGCGGCATCTATGCAGCATATTTTTCCGCATATTTCCGGCATATGCAAATTTGAGTTTCAGAGAATCATAATCATGATCATTAATAGGCCATTTCTGCAGTTTTGACATTTTACAAGTTCAATTTATTCAACATCTAATTGTAAATAATGGTAATCGTTTGCCACCAAAATATTTAGCAGTCTTAAAACAACGTTGGACAAGAAAAATGCTAAAAAAATGCGATCATATATGCGGAAATATGCGGCATATATGCGAATATATGTGAATTTTTGCATATGTAGCATAATTTTCGCATATGCGATTTTGAAAATGCCATTATATGCGGAAAAATATGCGATATGCGAGCTTTGGCAAAATATGCAATCGCATATGCGATTGCATATTTGCATATAACCAGCATCCCTAATTGAAAACAGCTTGTTCTCAATAATGAAAAATAAGCTAATTTTTTTATATCGGTGAACAGTTTTTGTTTATGCTACTGTTGTGATTGTTCACAAATGGTAGGTCAATATTCATGTTAGTTTTTTTAGTTAGTTACTCTGTAATATTTATTTTCATTTATTAGATTTATTATTTGCATGTGTATGCAGCCAGTGTTGTACAGCTTAACTTCGTTCTACCTGTTCTTGCGAGACATGGACATTGTCGTCTGCCTTCACAAGGTGCCAGGAGGCATTTCATATGAAAGACCAGCATCAGGTAGTCAGAATCTGCTGGCAGGACTGCACATGCAACACAGAGGTTGCCATCTTATCTGGTCTCAGTCTGGTGTCAGAGTCCATTATTCGATGCCGTAACTCGCTCTTGGCCACGTAACCAGGTTTGCCAAGGATACTCCAGTTGACCAGTCTGTGCGGTGCCACGTCAAGATGGCCCTCAGTTGTCCCCCTGACCCTAGCTAGAGACGTCCAGGCTGCTTCGGGAACAGATGGCTCGAGCAACTTTGTGGGGACATCAACACTCCGCCTGCTGACCTCTGGAGACAAGACTCATCACATGGAAATTTGGGAGGTGATGCTGCTGTCTTCACCAACTATGCGCTAATGACGATGATATCATTCAAAGTTGAGGTTGATATAATTGGCTGTATGTCATGGTTTAACAATTTATTGGGCGAATAAACTGCATCCACAGCAGCTGGTCAATTTTATCAATCATATGTCATCTTCATATATGTTTGTGTTGTGTTGCAGTGTTACTTGCTGTGTTTCACTACTTGGACGATATTTCACTCTGGCAAGCTACCAAGGTCTGCACAAGGTGGCAGAGCATTTTGAATGCCGAGCTGTGTGAAGATCAGTGGAAACGGTTCATAGATCGCCGATGGCCACTCTTCCAGCCACAGTACAGTGTCACATGCTGGAAAGTTGTCTACAGTCAAATGTATGCATCTCTTTACTTTGTTTGTGATTATTTTAATATTAGACAACATTCTGACATTAATGATTGTCTGGAGAATAATAGGGAAGATTATCAGAACTGCCACTATTATTACATATGCACACTCATACTGGACAGTTCTTACAATTTTAGGCTTGAGTTGATTTTTGTTTTTTTTGTATTCCACATTAGATTTTTTCTGTAATGGTGAAACTTCCTGTTCCATCACTATGTGTTTATGTGAGTGCACTGCCTGGAAAGAAGAAGAAGAAGAAGATTCCGCATAGACAGCTAGGTCCGTTGCGTGGGAGCTCATCCCCTTTACAGCGCTTTGAGCCGGTGAGGGCGAAGCCGGCACGATGGTTCACCTGCCTGCAGGCAGTCACCCACCGCAGTACTGAGCCCAATTAAGCTAGCATACAGCCCAGGTCGACCGGCTCAAGTTAACAGCCAGCGCCTTTAACCGACTGGGTCAGTATACTTGCAGTCCTGGCCACAGGGGCAACTGTTGCGCAGAACTCGCTGTTTCTTCCCTAGCGATGGGCGTGACCACCGCTAGTACTCATTTTACCATCCCACAGAGGGTAGAAGGCTGAGTCGACTTAGCTGGCAGGCTTCACACCAAGATGGTTTACCTGCCCGCAGGCAGTCACCCATCGCAGTACTAACCGGGCCTGGCATAGAGTAACTTAGTTTCATCCAAAACGCGTTACAAACTACGCCACGCCACCAACCGGAAAAGAAAAGGAAAGGAAAGGCCTGGAAAGGCTGTCCCTGAAATGACCTATTATGTGTTCAGTGGTACGTTAAACCTCTACTTACTGAGTTAACAAATGCTTGGTGTCATAGTTTGTGCTAGAACAGTTTTTTGGTAATGTAGAATGCAGATTCCCTTTCCCTCTGTTTATCCAAGAGGTGCAGCTGAACGTGCAAGAATAGACAGTATCAGAATGCAGTGAAGCCGAGATGTTTTAGGTTCAGTCATTGGATTGCTTTTTTACATGCACTCTGCTTAATGCTGTACATACCATAGTGTCCAAATCTCATACTTTTGCTCTGTGTTTGGCTTTACTAGGTGTCCTAGCAGTTACTTCAGCTTGTTACACTGCTGCACGTTATAATTTAATAATCATACTGGAAGGCATTCGTTAAGAGTGCATATCTCCGCCAATTCGTGTACACAGACAGACTGACACACACAACGACGGATCGACCAATCTCATAATCTCCTCCAATTCACTTCGTTCCATTGGCGGATATAAAAATCATGCAGAACAATGAGGCACGTGAAACAAAAACATGCATGCGATGCCAGTTAGTCAATGACACATACAGTGGCTGTGCTGTGCTGTGCTGTGCAGGTTGCAAAGTTGTTGTTGCATTCTGTGTCTGGACACCATGATGCTACAGGTTAGAGTCATACGAAGCAGTACTGTTGAAGTCTTAAATTGTTCTAGCAAATATGGCTTAACGAAGTGAACAAGTTATTTTCTGGTGTGATAAAAAATATGACTGTGCTGCTACTCCAGAGATGTGACAAAGGTACTGTAAACTTGACCAAAATGTTAAGTCCAAGGCTAAAAGTGCTCATATAATAGTCAGCCTTTTTCAGTATAGTTTAACTTTATATCTGTAGTATTTTGATCAGTTGATCATGAGTGTAACAGTAACGTTAGTCTGGCAGCTAAGCCTGTGCTGTCGGTTTGGTAGCATACTGGTCCACTGATTGAGAGTTCTTGGAGACATCGGAGACTGCGCAGTGAGTTGAAAGCTTTGCGGGCTGATCCACTTGAAGGGATTCAGGCAAAGCCTCTCGATCGACACTGTAGCCACTGGCAGGCCTGCATCACTGGGCCACGAGGTAGCCCCTACGAGGGAGGAGTCTTTTTTCTCTATCTCCAGATACCTCACAAGTGAGTGATTTCATCACATGGTAATTTGCTTCACACATATGTACATCCAACTTACATTGCATTTGAGGATTTTGTTAAAATTTCAGTGCAGCTTTTGCTACTACCTTTTAAAAGTAACTTATGTTAAAAGTCGGGATATGCAGTTTGTTGTTAACAGTGTATTAATCCCTAAACATGTATGATTTTACATCACAATGTTACCCAGTTGTTTTTTCACCGGGTGATATTTGTCATTACAAACGATATTGAATGTTCAAAAGTTCTAAGTGGTCACTGGTCACACTAAAAGTTTCCTAACTTTGCAGCAGTAAAAGACGGTCGAATACCGCTTGTATTTTATGTGTGCATGAGCAGATAATGAATAATGTGAAATTTCACACGAAAGTTCTACTGGTCGCTTACATAATGGTACAAAAACTTTTAAGGGATACTGTTTGGTGCACTGCGTTTAGCATGCTCGTGATTCATGTGTACTGTAAAACTTCTAACAGAAGCTGGGTCTCTAATACTAGCTGCAGTCATTAGTAACTTGTTTTAATAGACTGTGGTAGCCTGCTATACAGCAATACATGTTGTGTTGTCACTGTAGCTATCCGATGCAGCCGCCTGTCGTCCGGTTCGTCACAAAAGTCTTTCATCCAAACATCAGTCGACATGGCGACGTTGGGCTCGACTCCATTCAGCACAACTGGAGCTTGGCACTGACCATATCCAAGGTGCTGCTGAGTATCCAGTCATTGCTAACTGACCCCTACTGGTATGTTTGCATGGAGCCGGCCATTGGTCGGATGTACCGGGACAATGTCCAAGAGTTCAACCGAATCGCCCGACTGTGGACGTGGAAATATGCCATGCTTGACTACTTGAAGCCACTCTCTGACAGCATTATCCCGACTTCGTCTGAGACAGACGTGACGCTGCATGCTGTGTAAAATGATCGCCTTGTACAGATGCAGTTATTTTTTTACAAAAAAACTCAGTAACTCAATTGCACAAAGTGCATGGTGATCCTAATAGTCAGGGGTGGGGGATGTATGTCCCCAGCAGGGTCTTGTCTTGGGACAAGTCCCTCAGATGTTAAACTTGAAGTTCCTGTATTGTATGCCTGTTTAATATAAACATCTCCTTGGTCTGTAAAATTGTCTCACACAATTTTTTTATGGAAACTGCCTATAATTTATGATCAAATTTTACTTTAATTACCAGCCATGACTAATTTATATTGCGAGCCACATGAATTATACCATGTGTTTAAAGGTGACACCACATCTTCTTCGATGAATGTTGAGAGACTTTGAAAATTTTCATACCTGTTCGTTATGATTCCTTTTGTATGCTTGTGTATTTTTGTGTTTTATTTTTCAACCATTAGAGCAGGTTGTTATCATCTCTTTGATATCTCGTGAACAACTGAACACTGTAAATTTGTAACATTTTGTGATTTGTTGTGTTATACGGTGTTTGTTCAGTAATAGGTTTGTTTGTTCGTTCTTCCATTCATTCATTCTTTAGCAAACTGGCAACAAAGGGATCATTGTAATAACGGGGTGACCATTCTCCAGACTATTTTTCCTGACAATTCGTGGCACTACTGATCATTTTGTAAGTACTATAAATAAGTGCTATAAATCAAAATATAACAAAGATACAAGTACATTGTATTAGAAACTGAAACATAAGTAAGCAACATTTAGCAGTAATCAGCATTAAATAATTGACAGAGTTAAAAGTTAGTTATTCAAAAAAGTATGCTGATGCAATTTTTAGGAAAGTTTTTAGGCAGTTTTTTTCTCCAACAACAGTGCTTAAGGTCGATTATACCATGCATGGGTTAGGGTTAACCACAAGGTTAACTCAAGAAATTACCCAGGTTAACTCGTGCGCACAAGGTTAACCTGAGAGTTACAGTTAACCTCTGGTTGGCAAACCCGTGAGTTAACCTAGGCACGGAACAATCGACCCTTAGCAAGGATGTCGACAGTATTCATCACGATCAAAATTTTTTTTACAAATACTGAACATACCTAAAGAATTTCAAATCCAAAGTGCAATGCACACTTAACAGAGCACTTTGAAACATTTAGCTTGGGCATAACATTTTAACCACAATAAGTAGGCCTGACTAAATTATGCTCGTAATACTTCCAAATTTTGTTTTAAATTAATGTACCGTACATGAAAACGTTTAAAATTTTGTGTAGGAAAAGTACACAAAAACGATTGCCATATCTGTACGTAACAATTAAGCAGAAACCAATTCACACTGGAAATTTCAAATGTCAACTTGGATGGATACATATTCACAAAGACGTTTCATGTAAGGATGATGCCACACTCAGTGTTGTGCAGCAGGTGCACAATTTTGGCACCCAGTGACCTTGACCCCTTTGAAGTAAAAATTGCCACACCAATTACTCCTGTAGTGGGTAACGTCTACACCAAATGTGGTTTTTCTATGCCATTTTGCTCTCAAGTTATGACAAACGGATGGGCCAGAGTGATTTGGCCTGTTAGCATAACTGCATAATATAACAAGGTTGCAAAATACATTTAACATTAACTTAACAATGAACAATTAGCTGCATAAAACTTCAAACACACAGGCCATGGCAGTGCACCAAGTGGAGTACACTTAATGTCATTTAGTAAACTGGTACTTTCATCTAATTCTTTGCCTTGCTGTCCTCAGTGTTTTGAGGCATTCTACGTCCATTGCTGCAAAACGAGCGCCTGACTTGCTGTTGTCTGCACTGGAGTTCACACCTGTGACACCGTCGTTCAAATTTCTACAAAATACACGTAACAAGATACAAAATTATCAGCAGTACACATGAAGCAGAGGTCAAATATCAAGTGAACTATCACTCCTACAGAGTAGTCAAAACTGAATTCAGTGACAGACGTGTAGCAAGTATTGACAGCAACAGACAGTATAATGATAAAAATGGCCAGTATAAAATGCCCATAAGTTATGGAGAAGGGCAAAGTTTGAACCCCTACAGAAGTTAGACTCAAGCGGTTGTTTCTAACCCCCCATATACAGGTTCCAAACTTTCTGGCCTATGACAGACTTTTTCGATAAATAACACCTGTTACTTTCCAGTTTCCATGATGCATGATTAAGACTGCAGCAGAATGCAAGTTATGAAGTGAACAGTGACGTATTTAGCGGGGTGACTGAAAACGCGAGACTGGAAAACCCGGCACCAACTCGCAGGGGTGGAAAACGATAGAATAAATTGTATGGAGAGCCAATGGGACAATTTTTGCAATTTATTGAAATAACAGTAAGTTTTATATTGAAATTCATATTTGTAATATAATTAGCAAAGCAATCGCAACTGTCAGTATATGCCATACTGGCAGAAACATTTAAAAGTCGTTTAATTGAACAATGACAAAAAAATGAATACAGATACAATAACACTGTAGACACAAAGAAAACGACAACTGTCCATAAGCAGCACTGCATGCGTAATCAGTACGCTTAAAAACGTACGTGTATGCATAGTTAAAAATCTTACACAATACGTTTCCAAATTGCCGGTTTTCTGCAGTCCTTATATAGGGTACTATGGGTAGGGTGGGATAGCTTTGAGTAGAAGCTATCAAGGACAAATGAACAAAGCAATGCCAATCGTGAGCAGCAGTTTTAGCTATTTTACTCCTTGTTTGAAGCCTACTCAACGGTATTTAGCCTATGAAATTGCCAGCTCAACATAATACGTAGCCGTTGGCAAGCGTAAATAGAATCTGCTCATTTTGCTACCTAGAAAGTCCTACTGCTCTGATGTGAGACAACTTGTCAGAACTTTTCAGTAGGCCTAACTATGTTGCGCATTTTCTACAGCAACGGCTTTCCATAACTTTGAGGTTCCCCCGTTTTCCGGTCCCACGTTTTCCACCCCTGCGATTTGGTGCCGGGTTTTCCAGTTCTGCGTTTTCCAGTCTCGCGTTTTCAGCGACCCCGTATTTAGCCTGCCATGCGCACTCGGCGCTGAAAATTTGCACAATTTTGCTTTCTGAAACAGTAAAAAAAAGCTTCAGCTTTTGGGGGAACTTTTCCCCACAAACCCTTTGGCTTCTTCTTTAATTTCTAAATACACCACTGCTTGTCACTATAGCTCACTCACTGCAACGTTTCAGAGTATTGTTTGATTGCAAAGTCCAACTGCAAGCAGTCCAGTCCAACGACGTCAATATGACGTGACCTCAGCCAGAATGAGCTTGCTTCATGTTTGCGTTCTGCTCTCACAAGCATCTGAACCAAGTCAAAGGCTTTCTCCAAGTTACCTGTCGCCAAGCAGACACTTACAGCTCTAATAACAAATGCAAATTTCTGTCACCTTAGCTCAGCAATAGATACACATTACACAACTTACTCGGATACTTGCGATGAAGGTTTAAAAAGACAACAACTTGCATAGAACGTATTACATGTATAGTACGCAACATCATCATCATGTCTAAGCTAAAGCCAGGAAAGTAACGTGTTTCAGATCTGAAAACTGTGTAGATAAGACAGTTCATCAATGCCTTCGTTAGACTACTGAGTGACTCAGATAATAGCATATTTTCATCGCCCAACAGTACAACATTATCAGGACAAATATCACCTTGACTCTTACTAGGTTACTGATTCAATACTAGTTCAGTCTGTTGAGAAAATCAGCAGTTAATATACTTGCTAATGGCGACATGCAGTCACAGAGATCTCAAAAACAGCACAAATCATAAAAAGTAATGTTATCCAATATCACATCATCAATGTGCAGCTGAAAATGCAACACCACTGGATTGAACGACTTTGATTTCCTGTAGTCAGTAGAAAATTATTTATGACAATCGGAAAGCATGCCCAGCCATTTTCTTTCACACACGTGCAAGACGCTATTATTTCTACTTTTGGTCAACGTTCTGCTGTCAGTCATCATCAGCAACATCGCTTTCCTATAGGAAGTACAAACATTTTAACAAACTGAGGTTTAGTTGACGTAGGCTGTCGCCATTAGCAATTCCAGTAAAAATTCTGCATGATTGTTTGTTGTTTTCAAACCTGTCAAAAACTGCCCAGTTTCACACAAGCAAAACTGTCACTATCATCATCGCAATAGTAACATGAAGTGAACAAGCAGAAAAACTGCAACATGAACAAATATTTTTGTGAAACAAATCAGACCAAAAGTAAACGTACCAGGATCCAACACTGCAGACAGACGAGCAAAATGAATAGAAGACGTATAGTGGCCCACTGCCATTAACACTTTGCACTTTTGCTCGTAAGCATTAGACAACATGGCTTGCCATTGTGAACTGACACCACTGTGACTGGCACACTTGATATCTACACAAGTACCAATCATAACACAGAAATAACTGTTACATTTCTGACCTGATATAACAGAACAAAAGTGAAACAACCGCAACCTCCCACCATTATATAGCAAGACAAAAGCATGCCTTGTAAATTTAGACCACCTGGTAACAGTTAAGTGAAGACTACTAAAATGTGTCTATGTGGAAGTTTGATATAAAAATATAATTACTACAAAAGTTACACAAAATGTAGCTGAACTTCAGCTATAACTAGAAAAAATGTCTGCCTAGTGCCCACATACTGTGCAGCCATCTGCTCAGAGCTGTGCAACCCTAAACTCCTTGACCTTTGACCTTCTAAAATGAAAAATGGTACACTGGTTACGCATGTCCTGTGGGATGTTAAAGACAACAATAGCTCTTTATGGGAAAACAATCACAGAGCGATGCAGCGTTACCTGCTATATGGGATCACAAAGTGTTACCTGCCATCTGACACAGGTGAATGCGCCTGCCTTGACCCAAGCCATGCAGGTCGGTACTCAACTTATCTACCACAGAGGGTGAGAAGGCTGAGTTGATCTTGGTATTTATTACATACCATTTTACCTGTCTGCATTCAGTCATTCTAACAGTAACCACTTGACAGCAACCCAACTGGGAGTTGGACTCTGACCTTTTGATAGTAAGTCCAGTGTCTTAAAAGTTATGCCACCACACCGAACCACGCCAGTTTTGGTTTTAGTAAAAAAACCTACCTTCATCAGTCCGCGACGTCTTCATCATTGGAGCACATATCATTTGTGCTGGTGAAGCAAGCATTTCTATATCTGCAACTGCACTGTCAACAGCAACATGTCACTGCACTGCATGTAAACTCATTTCTCACCAAATCACAAACAAACATGAATTAAACAAGAAATCTGAGATAATGCTCAGGAGACGCGCGAGAGCCTATAACAGTTCCTGTTCGCAGATTGTCTCAGTTTATCTCTATCCACTTCGTCGCAATTCAGACTTCTGCAGTGAAAAATCGCCAAAAATTCACTAAAACCCCGTATTTTTAGGGTTCAAGGTCATTCAAAATCATCGATGTTGACATTCCTAAGAAGCTTGTTGCCAGTGCTTGCTATGATAAGCAGCATATCTGTGCCTATCTGCAGCCATTTTCATGCTAGACAAGCAAACAGCGGATAAATAACCACTTTTTACAGTGGTACGACTATTTGACACTCGTGTGCACAGCCCTCCTTGAACCTAGATGGTCCGGACTTCGACTGCTAAAATCTACATTCAGTACTGAAAATTTCACATGCAGGTTCTCTTGGTCTATCTCCAGCCGTTTCGGCGCAATTAACTCTTGAAAAGTGTGTCGCAGCCCGAAATCGTGAAAAATTCACCAAAAAACCCTTATTTGGGGGTTCAAGGTCATTCAAGGTCATCGACGTTGACATTCCTAAGAAGCTCGTCGCCAGTGCTTGTTATGATAAGCAGCATGTCTGTGCCTATCTGCAATCATTTTTACGTTAGACGAGCTACTAACGCCTTTTTATGGGGGGTGCCCTCTTTTGCCCCCTCATTTGTGAGGACCCCCTTCAACCAACGGCATGAAATTTTGTCATGAAATACTAGAGACATTAAGCTATCATATGGTGAAAACTGAAAAACGGAAGTCTCTGTCTCACCTGGTCTTGAAACGGTACCGGGTTGTGACAGACAGACGGACGGATGGACAGTCTTGATGCTAGCTATGCTAGCTCTCGCGCGTAAAAACATCTACAGTATTTACTGCACAGCAAATTCTGTAAATACAGACCGTGACACTTCAATGGCTGGTCACGTACAGATGGCCAACATGAGGCGAAGCTTGGTTTTATAATTAGCTTAAGCCTATGACAAAAACCAAACACTGGTAGCAGAATATGGCATGTGAGACCAAGTTATGACGCGAGACACACAAGAAACTGGCAGCAAAACGTGGCATCATGTGATCATTCAGATGACAACTACAAAGCAAGTCTGCTGCAATGATGCCACCACGTACAGAGCATGCTACTTTCCCAACATTATTTTCACAAGGTAAGGTAGTGACAAGCTTAAGGCGTGGCGAAAAATATTTATTGACAATCTTATTGTAAGCTTCTTGATGAAACTACCAAAAAAATTAGGAAAATCAGTCAATATATGTGGCGAAAACAACTGGAGAAAAGCTTAGTCTTAATGTCTGCAGAAACACTGATAACTAACCTGTTTACACAGGACAATGCATCTTGGGCTCTGTTTAGTCCCAGTAGAGCTTGCGTCTTGTAAAGTGCTACTTGTGCAATGGCGATAGGTGTGAGATGTTTGACACTGTCATCATCATCAGTACTGGATGCATCTCTGCTGCGTTTACGAGTCTCAGCTACAGATGGTTGACTGACATCACTACTGGTCTGCGACTGCTGCAAACTCTGCGTATCACAACCGAGCAGTGACGATGAACACTTACTGAGTACCGTGTCACACAACGTCAGCGCTTCATCATACAAAGCTGCCTTGAGGTGTGCAGTGATGGATTCAACGTAAATGTCGACAACAGACGGAAGTGAAATTACGCACTTCTCGGCAGGAACGTAACACTCATCTTCTTCAGTCAGTAACTTGATAAGTCTGCCGAATATCTCAGAAGCAGCGTCATACCTAAACAGACATTTATTGTAGATGAAAACACAATTTAGCACCACAAATGAAGTTAAGTTAAGCAAGTTAATGGCTGCACTAGTGTTAGTGTTAGAAGACTAGGCAACACAAAGTTATGTGACAGAACATGTCTTAAATTATCCACGGTGAACAGTACATAATCTGAAATTTGCTGGGACACCTGTATGCTTGTTCTCTGTGGCTGAATCACATTTATAATAACATATAGCGTTATATTACAGAATATGAATATTCAAATCCACACACCACAAATTACCAAGCAGATGCTACAGGATGTGATATAACAACTAGACCATAATTTACAAATATAAGGTGGGCCAAAAAACGTGCCACTTAACTTCACCAATTACTGACCAATTTTCAAAATGCTTTCGCTGGCATACTCTGCTGTACCAGCCCGCTATTCTAAAGGTCCACTATTCCGAAAATCCGCTACTGTATTCCAAAAATCTATTGTGCAGATACGTGCCCCAGTGCTAACGTTTGGGTTAAGGGTAGGGTTAGGATTAGCATTAGAGTTAGAGTCAGCCTTAGAGTTAGGCTTAGGGTTAGTGGGAATAGTAGACTTTCAAAATAGTGAACCTTCGGAACAGTGGACCTTCGGAATATCAAACCTGAATCCACTCTGCAGACAATTTGCGATAATGTGATTATTATAGATCCCACCACACCGTAAATGCGTCTTTACATTACTTTGTGAAATATCAATGATATATGCATACATAACAACGATAACGAACAAACATTTTGGTAAAACTGAAAAAAACACTTCAGACCAACATTGCAGTGAATGGTCTGTATGACACTAGACTGTGTGGGTATAACATAGTCTAGTGTCATACAGACCATTCACTGCAATGTTTGTCTGAAGCGTTTTTTTCATTTACCTAAATTTTTGTTATTATCATTAGTTTTTGCTTACATTTTTATTTCACAAGGTATTGTAAAAACGCATTTACCACGTGGTGGGATATATAATAATCACATTATTGCATAGTGTTGGCAGAGTGTGCCAGTGAAAGAATTTTAAAAAATTGGTAAATAATTGGCGAAGATATGGACAAAAGTAAAGTGGCATGTTTTTTATGGCCCATGGCGTATAAAGACTTTATGACAGGTCTAGATGCACAAAGCTCGACAGCTCAAAAGTGCATGATTTAGCACAACGAAACTCCAGATGACAGCAAACTGGGCTTACTGTGTCTCGGACTGACATTATTCTGCTGATTTATTATACATCATTTCAACCACTTCTTTGTTGCATTGACCTGACACTTGTTCATAGTTCATATCTTACCTCAGAAACACAGACAGTTGTCTTACACTCAACAGGTGTTTAGTATATGATTCCATGAACAGTGGCTTCTATCCCTATATATGGTGGGTGCAGCTTGTGCACCCATGATATGAGGTATGAGGTATGGGCTAATGATGAACACCGACAAAACAAAGACGATGGTATTTGGTGATAAGCAAATATCAAGTAAGATATGCATAGATGGAATTGAGCTGGAAAATGTGGAGAAATTCACCTACCTG
>Ga0209671_1002107_pt1 | contig 17780 bp, 14 predicted proteins | sample WorMetHERISLAND2_2_FD_187401 | JGI IMG/M metagenome (GOLD analysis project Ga0209671, IMG submission 187401) | Marine gutless worms symbiont microbial communities from Max Planck institute for Marine Microbiology, Germany - Olavius geniculatus... | ecosystem: Host-associated > Annelida >...
CCCCCTTTAAATTTATGGAAAAGCTTTACGGTTCCTGAAACTAGAGTACCAGGCAGCCGACGGTGAAGATTTGGTGATTCTAGCTTGCACCGTTTTTGACTGATTCACCCGTGTGACGGACGGACAGACAGACAAAACAGAATTGCGATGGCTAAGACGCGCTGAAAGCAGTAGCTGCTTTCGCGCGTAAAAATTGCTTGTCTTCAACTGACAGACAATAATCTGTGAATGTTACTACCACAAACGAGATTCGCTGTGGGCACCTGACACATATTGCACGTAAAGTTGTTTGAACAGGGTAGGCCACAGAATAGACTATTTTTGTGTTATCAACTTTGCGACAGTCGGTGTTAGAAAGGTGTGCAATACAGTATGTCAAATGTTTCAGGATATTGTCTAACAAGAAATCTGAGCTAATGCTCATGAAACGCGCGAGAGCCTATAGCAGTTCCTGTTTGCGGGTTGGTGGTCTATATCCATCCATTTCGTCGCAATTCACTGTTCTGCAGCCGAAAATTGCAAAAAAAATCACTAAAAACCCCTAACTGTAACAAAATTGAAATTTCGTAGGCCTACTGTATAGCCTATTGTACAGACTGGGCCATAAAAACCGTCCTCCTACATGTCAGCTGATTATGTCTTCCAAGAGTAATGTACATTTAAAGTGAATAACGCATGTTGAAATATAATCACTTCTGAGTAACATGTGCAAATTTCATGCAAATATTTTCAACAATTTTGTAATGGGATAAAAACTTAATGAAAACAACCCAACTCTACAGGAAACAAAATTGGGAAAACAGTGTAACGTCATTTAACGTACGAGGATAAAGCGTTGATTAAACTCGTTCATGAACAAAAGGGATGAAGCGCCAAACGCATTTGTAAAGAGTTTCCAATCAACGAAGTTACTGTACATTGGGCCCAGTTAATACTGCAATGGGTGACTGCTTGCGAGCAGGTAAAACACCTCGGTATGTAACCAGCTGCCTAGGTCAACTCAGCCTCCCATCCCTTCAGGGTAGGTAAATCGAGTACCAGCCTATCTGGCTGAGGTCAGGGCCGGGCGTGTTCACCTGTGTCGGGTAGCAGGTAACACTGTGATCCCATACGGCAGGTGACGCCCCGTAGCTCTGCGATGGGGCATCCCATTAAGAGCTATATCAGCTTTAACTAACTTTAAAAGGTAACCCCTCTTTGACACCCTCATGTGCAGGCCTCGTTGAACGTAGGGGGTCAGAACTTGGATTGCTAAAATCTACATTCAATGCTGAACATTTTGTATGCAGGTGTCTTGGTCTACCTTAAGCCATTTCGGCGCAGTTTACTCTTAAAATAAATGTATTCAACATCAGTTTATACACTTGTTAAAGGCGACATGCAATGAGCGACACATGCACAGCCACGCCCCCTTTGAACCGATTGTAACCAAATTTTGCACGTGAGGTCGGGTGGGCGATGTGATCACTGATGTCAAGTTTTATGGAAATCGGTTAAGTGGTTTCGGAGTTACAGGACCCCCCCCAAACGCCATTTCCTATACTTAACGTTCATCGCCATTACAACAGTTTCAGCACTACCGTGCTGCACTGTGATTGCGTTCTGAAGCCTAGGAACAGGCTGATACACAGAAAGAAATAAGAAAGTAAAGGAAAGAACAGAATTTCAAAGCAACTTCAAACTTTCAGACTAAGCACAAGGTCTGAAGACTGTAGCAACAAAGCAACAATGGTTAGATTAGTTCCCAACGCCAGTCACGACTAAATCACTCGGTTGAAACAAAACAAACATATGACAGTAGCAGTCCATCAACTTAACAATGAACCACAGCTGCTTACTAACAACAACAAAAATAATATAAAAATGCCAAAAAACATGCTGATAAGAACCCAGATACCTAAATCTGAGACAAACATAAAATCTGCCAAACAAACAATAAAACCTATTCTTGCAGACATGTCTGGTTATAATGTTCACACATAAGTCATAAACGCACATTTACATTTTACATACGTGGAAAATGATACAGCATCAGAATTTACAGCAATACGCCTGAGCAAATCTGAATTTGTCATGAAACTGACATCTCAACACATAACACAGTTGGTCGTCACACAAAATAACTACATGACTATTACCGTAAAGAAAATATTCTCTAAAATATCAGACTAAAATTAATGAAAGATACGGTATCAATAAGAACAAGAATGAAAAACAAAGGGGAGAAAGAAAAATTATAAATCCTCCACCAACGACGTTAATAAGGGTTATGTAATACCTGGCATTCATTACTACATCTGTTGGTTGGTTCGCTAGCAGAATTACGCAAAAACAATACACACAGATTTGGCAGAAATTTTCTGAGTTGGTTGGACATAGCCCATATTAGAACTGATTGAATTTTGGTGGTGATCTGGATCATCACCAGGATTCAGGATAGCATTAAAGGTTTCTTCACCAGATAAAGTAAGCCAAATATAATGCTGTCACCTGGTAGGCACAACTGTAAAAGACTAGCATTGGTACTGGTGATGGTTTGCACCCTTTGAGCGCCCTTCTACTTAATACAGTGGTCCAGTGGTAGACTGCATGTACTGGTATCGATGTTTGAGTCAGCTTTCTATGCTCAGCAGGATGGGTAACGAGTAGTACTTTGCTGTGGTCTAGCGGCAGAGAGCTAGTGTTGGACTCATAGCTGTGACGTTAGTAGTTCAATGCTCACCCGGTCCACTGCAGCAAGACTGTGTGGTAAACTCAGCTTCCTATTCTCAGCAAGACAGAAAACAGTACCGCAGTAGCTTGCATAAGTCTAGCGACAGAGGCTGTTGAACTTGTTGCAAAGTGGCTATTGACCTGAAGCTCCATCTAATACACTGTAAAAAAACATGTGCATTTAACTCAGCCACCTATCCTAAACAGGACGGGAAACAACTACTAGCTTGCTATGGTTTAACGAGATTTCCGGTACTGGATTTTTCTAATGGAGATGTTATTGGTTCACTGCAAGAACTGAACACAAGCCTCCTGGCTTGAACGGGAGGATGGGAAATGAGCAGAAGTTTACAGTAGCAGTAATAGCATACTGGTAGAGAATCTGCAGTTGAGAGTTTATTGGTTCAATGCCCATCAAAACTCACTCAGCCTCCTACCCTCAGTAGGATGGCAAACAATTAGTAGTTTGCAGTGGTCTAGTGGCAAACTACTGATATTACCAAACTAGTGCTGGAGAGGTTATTGGTTTCACGGGCGCTAAACTTAGCCCACTATTCCCTACGCAGATGGAAATGACTAGTAGCTTGACTAGTGCTGGACGGCCTAAAGCTATGTTCACACAGACATGTGTATGAGTCCAAGGAGCATTCATGGTCACTTGTACAAGCACATAACTCAACGCATGCTTACTGGCAATCTCCAGTGAAATCGAATCGAATGAATGCCTTGCGAATAAAACAACAACATTCCACTACGCTGTTATTAAATTTACTAATCATGCACCGCATTAATGAACGATCAAATAGTGACATAATTTCTGACGTCATATATGCGTCACTTGTGACCTGTAACACAAATTTTGTGTTTGCTTCGTACGAGTTAAACATAAATACAACCCACACAGAAACTGCCTGCAAAAGTGACTTCTCAGGTAACCTGTACTCGTACAGAACTTGTATCAATGTGAACGGCCACCACTGGAATACATGCAAACTCGTGTTTACTGAAAGCCAAATGCAGGTACTCAAACTTGCACCCATGTCTATGTGAAGTTGTGAATGCACACTAACTGCTCTAAGCATTGAAGAATGCCAGTAAAGCAGGTCATGAGCAGCAGTCAAGAACTCATCCACCGTAATAAAGCAGTGAACGCATGGAAGAGATAATTGAAGCATTTCACAGGTCATGGTAAAACTGACGAGAATGTACAGCATGATGCATAAATAGTGCTACGTTTGTCATGGGTTAAATGGGTAAAAAAAGTTGAGGGGGGTGAGAAAAAATGCAATTTTTGGACATACAGCCACAAATTTCAATCAGATGAGATATGGGTTCTCAAAAATTCAACTTCGTCCCTAAAAAGTAGAATTTTCAGCTCTAAAATTTTGTACTTTTAAAAGATAATATTTCAACAGAAAGAAAATTTCCTGGCAGGTTTAATTTGAAGGGGACAAACACCCCGTATTCCTGTTATGATGCCATTGATATAAAAACTGAAAATGAAATGCTCGGCTCAATTTTGCGCCACACAGCCATACTGTATATAATGAGGTTCACAAGACATGCATCTTCCTAGCAACAGTCCTATACCAGCGCTGAATCGTCTGCACCGAGGGCACTGGCCACTCGTACTCATTTGGAACAATCCCATCAATCGACGACTCAAAGTAGGAAAAGAGCGGAAACCAGATGCGAGTGCGGACGCTGTCAGGCTGACGAAGGACACGGTTGTTGGCCAGCGAATGATAGTAGAGGAACAAACGCGATGTGATGTAGAACGCTATGAAGACGTCAATGGAGTAGTGCTCGTGGGCAGCGAGGATGAAGAAGACGGCGAACATGTTGAGGATCCAGCAGCTGGTGTGCAACAGCGGAATCCTACGAGGAGTATCTGGACACACACGGAGACCGACATACAAACACAGATAAACACACACACCCTGCACCACCTACCAGCAGCAAAAATAGGCACAACAACGTAGTTGTAATAAGCATTTATGAACAGGTTTTACTTAAATTTAAATGCACTTTCTATTAGTTATTACTAATGTTTGCAATCCCGGGATCCCGAATCCCAATCGTTTTTGACAATCCCGAATCCCGGGATTGGCGGCGTCCCAATCCCGGGATTTTGGGATTACAAAAATTTGTTAAAATTGTATTTTTTGAGTGTTAAATAACACAAATAACAACTCTAGCTTTCTAATAAATAAAATATTTGATGCGTGTTAAAGCCCAACTTTTTCTGTGCACTGTAATTTGTGTACATTCTGTAAGCCTAATCCCGAAATGGGATCCCGAGATTACAAATTTCTCAATCCCGAATCCCGGGATTGAGAATTCAATCCCGAGATTGCAATCACTAGTTATTACTATTATTTTTCGCAACATGTTATATTCAACAAACATTAAACAATTGATGTAAAAATAATAGTAACTATAGAAAGAAATCAAAAAATACATAAATGTAACACATCGTACACCAGACACAAAATAACAGATATTGTATGTTGATTAACTTACTAATGTGTGATAATCAATACTGGTACGAAAAAGTCAAGTAAATACTGATCATATTTTTATTCAGCATTTCCAAGTGTTGTTTACATTTTTCATAAAAACGCTTTTCTTAAAGCTTATTACATCCATGGATAAAAAAGCAATAGTGCACACCTACATTAGGTGAAAAACACAAGCTACGGTAGTATGAAAGAGGGAGATGACCGACATTCAGTGACGAAGAAGTTGAGAAGTGTGACAACACACGTGTGTCCACTAAACATGTAGTCACCGCATGTCCTGACTCCCTGCAGCGTCATGCCGAAGCCAGTCCATATCACAATGGCTCGCTGCAGCTTGGACCACAGGCTGCCATATACCTGTACACATACAAATACAGCATACAGCATCAGTATCAATCAGTAAAGTTCATTTTTAAAATATGACAGCAAAATTGTTGGATATGTTCCAAAAGAGTGAGAACCTAGCAAAATTGCTCATCCCTTCGGGGCATCTACCACCCTCCTTCCCCCTTCCCAATACAGGCATGGTCTGAAAACAACACGACGACAACAACAACAACAGACTGTTAGGATAACCCATAGTTAATACAAGTTATTCACAAATAAATATACCACTGAGTGTGAGAACTAGGCTAATATCTCACATACAACAAATTTTTAAAACAACTAACATCAAAACTGTGAACAATAAACTAACTAGAAATACGTTCTGTGGAACGAGGTATCTGTTCCATTGCCATGCTATAGCTGTCGCGTTTCAGCATTATACCCCAAGCAAACATTGAGCAATCATCAAGCAAACATCCAGCAAATGCATTCAAAATACACGTGCACGACGTGTGCTCTATTTGCTCGACGTTTATTTGCTTGACTTTTGCTCGATTTTTGCTTGATGAATGCTTGATCGTGCAAACAGGGTATCACGCACTTACTTCATGGTGCACCTCCGCAAGGCCAGCGTACAGTGCAACTAGTTGAGCGTAGATATTTACAATTGTGGTGTCAACCATCTGTAAGGTCACAATTAACTACACAGAAGTTCAAAAATGCAAAGAAATCCTATCGGATTTGTGGTATAGACTTAAAATGTAGGTCTACGTATGCAAATGTAAAATAAGAGCACACGCAGTGGCTTAACAAATTTAATATAAAAAATAATAATGCATATGCAGGTAGCACCCTCTGGCGAACACAAATATAATTTGAGATTGACATTTTGTTTACCTGTCAGAAATCGTTTATTTTTCCAAATTTATGGCATTCTGTTACCTTATTTATATACATGTGTAAATTAAATACTGTAACAAATACTAATTTAGCCATTTTGTTGAAATAATCTGCACAGAAGCGACTTTATGTTGCGAAACGTTGATCGTTGGTAGCACAGCTGTAACTGATGAGCTTATTTCCATTGAAAATGCAGTGATCACAATTTTGGGGGCTGAGGGCTCAAAATGGGGGATTAGATTATTTTTCTTTTTTTGCACTTATAGCGGCCGCCAAGACACACTTGTTGAGCTATTAAGTGCCACTATAAGCCCACAAGATTTTCTACTGTGATGCAAGAGCCTACCCATTGAAAATGCATTACGAGGGTTAAAAATTGGGGTAAAATAGGAGAAGAAGTTATGAGATTTTTATCCCAAACGAACTCAATCTTACTCATCAGGCCCCGAATCACTGTGAAAAGAATTTCATCAAAATCGAGTCAAAATTGCAGCCGTATGAATTTTTACAGACAGACAGACAGCGTGACAGAATGACACTGTGACAGAAGTGATTTTATAATCTGTCCCATGCTATGCTATAGCAATGGGACAGATAATAACACTACAGTGAGTACAAAGCATGTATCTCGGCACACTAGTTGGATGGCCGCATGCATGCTGAAACACTGCACACTGTGCACAGCAACATCTTAAATCGTGGGCTTAGTTTAGGTGCTAAGTCACATTTTAGTTCATGTGTCAGACTAAACTTGCAGATTGCTTCCCAGTTTCTGAGTGCAAATCACACATCATGCTATGGCACTTCATATCACCTCGAACATATCATATCAATGTAGTATTAGACACTGTCATGCGAATGATGCTAGACTACTAGATGCTATGATGCTAGATCATGATCAAAAATAAGTTTGACTACCAGTCAGGTCGTTATCAAGTGCTTACTACCTGAATGAGTGACTGTCTGCAGACAAGTAAATCATCTTGGTATATACTGCGGTAACCGATACAAAGGTCAACTCAACATTTCATCTGTAGATAAATCAAGTACTGGTCTGCCTGGCTAGAGTTAAGGTGGGGCACGTTCAAATGTGTCAAGTAGCAAGTAAGGTGATAAGATACCATCTGGCAGATGACCCTTTGTAGCTCTGAGAAAGTTTCCCATAAGTAGCTGCACAGAACTACTAACCTTTAACATGATATCACAATGTTGTCCGCATACCTTTGGTTCACACTGTAGATGGACGCCAGGTACAGACAGTGAAGTGATGAGCATTGTTATACAGCGAAGCATGAACACAGTCCCAGTCAACGCAAACATTCTACGCATCACTATGAACCTATGCATCAAGCAACAGAACACGCTGAAAACTTTAAGGGCATTCGGACAGTGCACTGCAAGCCTCCACCAACGCAATGCCAATTTCTGTCTCCGTTGTGTTTTCTAAATGGCAGATCACCATATTCAGCTTTCCTCTATCTGGCAATGGTAAAAAATCCTCCAATCCAATACTGGATCCAGATGCTGATCTGGATCACCACCAAAATATAATCACCTTTTAGTCTGGCCTAGTCTAACTGTCCCTGAAAATTTCAGCCAAATCCATCTGCAACTTACTGAGAAATCTTACTAAAAAACAACAAACGGACAAATAAGCGCTGGATATCACATAAGTGCCTTGGCGGAAGTAAAAACCTGACAGCAACATGCACACAATAGCACAGGCCGAGATGGACCAATGCAGTATAAATCTTTGACAATGCTGACTGGTCACACACAGTGACATTGCATGCAGTGTTTACAAACTAGACAAGCATCACTTGACTGCAATTTGTTCGGATTTTGCTGAAAAAAGCTTCTCTCCATTCTTCAAACCTGATTCCAGTAGTACAATGCTAACTATATGTAAACTGGCAGTGTAGTTAAAAAAAAAACTAAAAGAACGAGAAAGAAGCCATAAATGTTGTTGATATTGTTGTAGTAGCCCGCTGAAGCCCTAAACTATGCAAAACAGTTAATCAGCAGTGAGCAGGGGATACAAACCTGTGTTTGTGAAAGAAGAGTACACAACCCATCGCAAAAATCAGGATGATGGCGGTCCATTCGCACATCTCGAATGCCCACGGAATATATGGCAGATTGTCAAGCACCATGTCCGGCAGAGGTGGGTACCGATCCATGTCTGGGACTCGATCGTGAACGATGACCATGACAAATGCGGTGAGCATGAAGACAAAAAACATGTAGATGTAGCTGACAAAGAGCTTGATAAGATCAGCGTGGAGATGACGGGAAATGTGCCTCAGTGTGCGAGATCCCACAACTGTTGTTGAAGTCCCTCGCTCACTGTCGGAGGAATTATACACGCCGTCTTCTTCATCCAAGCCACGACGTGACCGATGCCTCGATCGACGACTACCGCTATGACATGGCAGCTTCCAGGACTTCTGATCATCCAATCACACACGAGAAACTCACGTTCAGTCACTTCAACAAACACATCAGCCAAAGTGTCAGTGGTGTTGTGGTAAGATGTTTGCGGGGCACAATTGCCCCACCCCCAATTTTAGTCTGTCAGAAAATTTTCCTCTTGTCCACAAATTTATTGTCCGGTAATCAAATTTTCCAACAAGAAGAAAATTTTTGCTCAAAAATTCTAAACTTTAGGCGGAAATTAAAATCTCAGATTTTGGGAGTAAGTTAAGAACAAAATTAAAATTATAAGCACCACTGCATCAGTATATCTTGTTGTTGAAAATTTGCACTTTCTGGTGGAGAACTCCAACTTCTTACCTCCAATCCATTAAACCCATAATGCTACTGCAAATTGCATTAACAGGTCTTTTACAGCACAATGTCTTTCCAATATAATCAAATCAACAATGCACATAGAATAACTACAGTTCGCCTAAACCGATGGACAGACTGAAACTGATTGAGTTTGCATGCAGATAACAGTACAAAATAACCATCAGATTTATCATCGCGTATCATCATCATCATCACCGTGTAGCCATCATGGCCATAGCACTGAATGTGTATGATGAGCATGTTAATGATGTTTACTGAGGATAAGTAAGCTGACACCTGCCTTCAACTGAGAGATGCATAGTGCCAAGTTTTTGATGTCTCCGAGCACATTCATCGAGATTGGAGACTGACGTAGGTCGGACTCGTTCATTCGCAGCAGAGCGCGGCCATCCACACGATGCTGATTGGTTAACAACTCCGAGTAGCTGCCGAATCCAATGTCATTCAGCCACTCGGCCACATCATCCGTTGTCCAATCAGAGACAGCGACATCAGACCGAGCCTGGCCATTCTCCTGCGAATGCTGGACAACAATGACAAACATATCCAATGCAAATAGTACACAAGTTAACCTACTTATTACCCACATCTGTCAAATGCAAATGTTCATAAATAATAACACAGCACATTGTACCAAATACAAACTTCGCATAACATTTTACATTAAGAAAACTTACTTTCATGTGCTGAGCCATGCATTAATGAACTTTTAACTCTTTGCCTTGGCTGGCAATAACAGCAATATTATATAACATGCATTTTATTCACCTCGATGTGTTTACAGTATGTCATCAATAAAATAGATTAAATGATGGAGTAATCAAACAACATAAGTGCAAAATGTAAGAAAAAACTGAACTCAATGACTTACCATATTCTGCATAAAAGTCACAAAGTTCTTTCACCGACCTGCAACATATGCCGTAACAAATTTTCAACTACAAGAGTAACACACACAGGCAATAAAGCACAAATAAACTACACAGCACACACCAACCCAACATTTGTCAACAGGAAAGTGGAACTTTTGTACCTGAGAACTTTCGCTCCCGGGAACGAAAGTTCCACCATAGAACTTTCGTTCTTTGGAACTGTCGTCCCCCGGAACTTTCATTCCTGGGAACTTTCGTTCCCTAAAAATTTTGTTCTCAACATCAAAATTAGCACGGTTCGTTCCCTAAAACTGATTATTAGGCCTATACTGTACACAATTTTTGACGCACTTACAGCTGACATTGTGCGCTTTATAAATGTATTTAGGCCTACTTACTTACTGTATTACAGTTGTTAACGTAAATAACTGCGCCAAATTTAGTTCGAAATTACAATTACAGGTAATGGATTAAAAAGCAGTTTAGTGCTTCGTCCATGTCTCATCATCCATTTGTCAAACCTATTTACACTACTCGGTAGTACACTATGAATAGTCGGGCAGTAAGATAATTTGTCTGTTGAAACGTGGAAAAAATCCTACCAAGCGTCAAATTGTGCGTACTGGTGCGTATCGATCTATCGATGATGAAAATATGGTAGCGCAATCGTAAGTTTATAGCGGCCTGTTCATATTTGAGAAGTTTATTGTTGTGAGCGATAATATGTGCACGAATGACTACATACGTAACATCGGCCCTCCATCTATAGGCTTGTTTCAAATATTTTACTTAACTTATCTTTTAGTTATATGTTCCTGTGCAAGCTAGCACTCTGCAGTTATACAGACTGCAGAGACGTCCTCAGCAGGCTGTTGCATGTCATTGTCTGTACTTGTCTATTGTGTATAGCCAACCAACGTACAAGCTGAGTAAATCTGCATTGACTCTAAACCATTTTCCTTGAAGCAAACAGTGTTTATGTTGTTAATGTCTGTGTGCATGGCACCAAACTTTGTCAGTGAACTGCAGCTGCCCATCGTAAATATTTGTTGCATGTATTTGTTTTGGGATGTGTCGATTTAGTTTCGTCAATATGGATGAAGCCTCTGTGTCATCGTCTGCTTTTGATGTAACGACCTGCATTTTATGTGGCAACTGCACGACAGAGAAGCTGACGACGTTGACCAACGTAGGTCTTCAAACATTACGTACTGCTTGCGAAGTTAGGCGTCGGGATGATTTGCTTGCGCATCTGGCATCGTCCCCCGATGTGGTGCGAATGCACGCTAGCTGCAGAAAGGCGTTTACCCGCAGCAGTGATGTGAAAAGGATAAAACTGCAGCTAGAATCACCGTCCTGTAGTCGCCTGCTTCAATCTGTTGACCAGTGCTTTGAGTGGAAGACTGTGTTTTTTCTGTGCTCGTGCGACCACAGGTGACACACATAGAGTCTGAACTTTAGAGCTAGGTTGTAATATCTTGTACAAATGTGCAGAAAGAGGAGATGAGTGGAGTGTAGAGGTAAAAGGTCGCTTGAAAGGTTGCAATGACCTGGTGGCCGAGGAAGCGCTCTGCCACAAGAGTTGTCATTCTCGTTTTATGAATGGACTGTCAACTGTTCTCAAAGAAACGGACTCTGGCCAACCATTGTGTACTGCTGCAATGAAGGCATTTGATGATATGTGCTTCAACTTGGAGACATCGTGTGAGGAAAATTTATTTACGTTAAATGACTTGCATGATCAGATGAAGTCTTTGGCAGGAGATGTTACAGATTTGTACAGTATTAAGCACACGAAGAATCTTCTGAAGGAGTGATATGGTGACAATATATTTTTTGCTGAGGTGAGTGGACGAAAGAATGTTGTAGGCTTCTGAAATCTCTGTGACCTTATTGTTAGCGACAGGTGGTATGCAGACAGATCTGACGACAACAGTAGTGAACGTGTAGTGAAAGATGCAGTGTGTTTAACTGCCAGTGAAATTCGAGATATGAAGTACTCAAATGATGTATATCCAAGTGTGGTTGAAATTGGAAAAGTTTCAGAAGATAATCAGCCTTTTTCACTTCCACCGCTGCTACTTCTCTTTGTCCAGAGTATTGCTCGTTCATCTAGGCTTAACCAGGTTGCAACAGCACAGGCAGCAAGCACAAGCAATACAAGCAGCTAGACCACAGACGTGTTTAATGCTGCTCTTGTTTGGCTTATCTGTACAGCTGGATCATGAATTTGGTTGGTGGCGTGGCATAGTTGGTAGCGCGTTTCGGCTGAAACGAAGTTACTCTATGCCGGGCCTGGTTAGTACTGCGATGGGTGACTGCCTGCGGGCAGGTAAACCATCTCGGTGCGAAGCCTGCCAGCTAGGTCGACTCAGCCTTCTACCCTCCGTGGGATGGTAAAATGAGTAGTAACTCAATTACATGAGTTACGGAAGGTGGGGACCTTGGTACAGCTGACTGGGGTTGCCTAGCCGGCCGCTGCGCCAGCTTGTGTCTGCAGGCTGCACACGGTGGCCGTGCGGCAGGCGGCTCTGGTTAGTGACGAAAGTGCATTAGAAACGTGTGCATGCTCGCGATGATGCGCTGTACAAATTGACAACCTTTACCTTTACCTTTCAGAATTTTTACTGCAGCAGCTGTCGAGACTGGGATTCAGTTTGTCATGTGATGAGGTGACCAGGTTCAAGACATCAGTTTTGCAGTCGTCAAATTCTGTCTCACAAGTCGCGAGCGATGATGGCAATGCTACTGACTTCAGTCATAATTTTACCCAATTTGTTGCCGACAACATCGACCACAATGTGAGAAGTTTAAATGGCAACAATACATTCCACAGTATGGGCATTATTGCTGCAACAGTGATGCTGAAGGTGGGTACTGGCTGCATTACTGCCAGCCACATACAACGCTTGCCGAGAAAGAAGATGTCTGACCTTTGTCAGGAAGTGGCTGTGTCCATTGTGCCTTACCGCAAGAAACCAGGTGTAGGTCTAGAAACCATCAAAATGAGTAACATTCGGTCTCTGAAGACTCCAACTTTGTTGCCTCCAGTGACCAATATCAACATACTGTGGCACATGTATGGAGTAAAGCCAGTGACAGATTTGAGACTGAACTGGAGTGGATACATGCAGACAGTTTGTTCCAGAACACATGCCCCACTCTTCTACTGTGAACATTCTGCCGATCCTTGACTTGAAGCCAACAGACCTCTCCTGCATATACACGATGCTACTGTTTGTGCGTGACCAGGTCAAGAAATTAAACACTGCTCCATCAGTTACTTTCGATCAGCCCTTGTACATAAAAGCAGTGGACATTTGCATTGCCGAAACGGTTGTTTTGTAGTTAAGGCATATAACTTTTGTGCTTGTTTGCATGTGTGCATGTTCAGCTATTGCATAACAGGATTATATTTTAGAAGCTGTTACTAGCCAAGATTATACTGCTCTTCACTTCTTATTAACAATTTACGTAAGTGTTATACTTTTGCGTGTTATAGTTTTCTCTGTTTTACTAACTGTCTGCAGTAGGCCTACATTGCAGTGTGTTTGCATTGCATTATCAGTAGTTTTTCTCTAGCTTTTCAGGCATTCTGGGTCATTATGACCTACACTTTTCAATCAGTACAGTACTATAGACTGAGAATTACACTTGTGCATGTAGCTGTACTACTTAGGCCTTTACTTGGTGCACTTATGCCTTTTCGGTAATCTGACCTAGTTTTTGGACATTTATGTTATTGCAACCTACATTTTTCAGTCCATACAGTATTATAGAGTGGGTATTACATTTGTGCATGAGACTTTATTGCATTAGCTTTGACTTAATGCAGTAATTCCATGTAACGTGCTGATATGATGATTTTTCGGCAACTTGACCTAGTTTTTGGACATTTTTGTTATTGCAACCTATATTTTTCAGTCCATACAGCATTATAGGGTGGGTATTACATTTGTGGATGAGACTTTATTGCATTAGCTGTGACTTAATGCAGTAATTCCATGTATTGTGATGATATGATGATTTTTCGGTAAATTGACCTAGTTTTTGGACAATTTAGGTCACTGTGACATACTTACAGATGGGGCTACCAGATATTGTAAAAGAGTATTTTTCTACGGTTCTAATGATGTATGTTGTGTGCTTGGTAGGATTTTTCCAGGGTTCTCTGGATATCTGGCTGACTAGAAGGGAAGTCTACAAGCCAACATCTGTTTAACAACCCAGAACCCGCATTTCAGTAACCGGCAGTGTACGTTAACAACTGTGTTCACTGATTACCTGTCTGATAATTTGAAGTCATATAGAAATATTCTACATTTTCACATACTTATAACATGTTGTAATTATAATAATCACAAACGAGTTGTATTGTAAACAGCATAGAATGTTATACACATTAGTGATGATTCGATCATTCGATATATCCAAAATCGCAGTGACTATACACACGGCCGGCCTATGTATAGACAAATTAGGCAATAGGTATGTGCACACGGCCAATGAAAAAGTTAGACGCAAACAGTGAATGGTGACGAACAGACTTCACAGAAATTTCGCCGTGGAGTCCTTGCTCCCACATTTTGCACATTTTACTGCATTAAAACAGTGCAGAGAAAGATTGGTTATATTTATTATATTAAATCCATTCATTGATTGTAAGTTAGCTTGACTAGTAAAGAATTTGAGAACGTGTGGCCGTGAATGAATGTGCAGGCACTGAGGCATCGACAACATGAGTGACGTAGGCCTACAGTTGTAGATCCGAGCGTCCTAGTGATGTCGCCCCAGGGTCTGACATACGCGCATCCTCTGTCTAGGCATGTAGCTCGCGTTTCAACGTTAACGTCTGGCATTTTGTCTTTTTGTTTCTAGGCATGTGCGGCGTGCTGGTTTATCGATATTCCGATATTTTGTAAAATATTTTATAGATATAGTATCGAAATTGAATTCTGATATCGAGTCATCACTAGTCAGTCAAAATCAAATAATTATTCTTTGATAATTGCGAGGTCAAGGTTATTCATGGGTTTTGTAAACATTTCGTAATTAAGTTCTAAATGTTCTTGGAACAACGAATAATCTGTAGTTCTGCATTGCTTATTATTTCCATTGCCCCTTGCCTTGTGTGATTTAGTTTTGCATCAGGTATTCTGTCAACCACTATGGATATTTTAAACCGTGGCCTAGTCACGTTGTTTGCTCAGTCCGTTACTGTATCCCCATTAAACGCCGGTCCCATATGTCATTTCGCCAGTTTTTAGATTTTGGATGTAGTAATATGTGAAAAATGAAGTATAGAAAAACGTATAAAACCAAATATTTTCTGTGTCTGTATTTACTGCAAAATAATAATTTATGTGTGGCTTGGTAGTCTAGTAGTTAGCGTGTCGGACCCAATGACTGCAAGGTCGTGGGTTCGATCCCTAACCACTGCACTCTCAAGTAACAACCTTGGGCAAGTTGTTCACATACTACAGCCCGTCGGTGCGATGCCCCAGTTTGGGGGCCCTGCCGACTAAATTTCCAAATCCAAATGAATTTCCCTGCATGGTTTTTTGCAGCAAGATTTAGACAGCACAGTTTAAATTTTTCTCATTACTGTCACACGTGTTTGGGCAGCAAAGAATGAATGCTTTTGCAATCAGAAACTAAATATTACAAGAAATTTGAGCTAATGCTCGGGACATGCGAAAGCCTATAGCAGATCCTGTTTGCAAACTGTCAGTCTATCTCCAGGCATTTCGTCGCGACTTTTACGAGAGTACCACTCTTTGATGCCCTCGTGCGCAAGTTTCCTTGAACTGAGAAAATTGAGATTTGGACCGTCGAAATCTACGTTCGGTGCTGAAAATTTCATACGCAGCTTGTCGATGTCTATCTCAATTGGTTTCAGTGCAATTCGCCTTTGAAAAGTGTCTCGCAGCCCAAAATCGCCAAAAAATCCATGAAACCCTTATTAAAACGTTCAAGGTCATCCAAGGTCGTTGAAATCGGTGGCAATCGAGAGCCAGTGTACGACTTCCTATTAGTGATTAATAATAGCGTAGGTCCTATCTCGCACCATTACTGAGATACAGCGACATATTGGCCAAAAATCACAAATTTTGCCCACCCCCTCTCATTAAGCACCTTTGTTTGGGGTAACCCCTGCGAGTTTGTGAAAAAGCTTTATGGTTCCTGAAACTAGAGTCTTCCAGGCAGCCGATGGTGAAGATTCGGTGGTCCTAGCTTGCACCTTTTTTGCCTGATCCACCCGAGTGACAGACAGACAGACAGACGGACAGAATTGCGATGGCTAAGACGTGCTGAAAGCAGTAGCTGCTTTCGCGCGTAAAAATGACAAGAAATTTGAGCTAATGTTCACAAGATGCGCGAAAGCCTATAGCAGTTCCGGTTCAGTAGTCACTCATCGCAGTACTAACCGGGCCCGGTGTAGAGTAACTTCGTTTCAGTCGAAACGCGTTACAAACTACGCCACGCCACCAACGCCAGTACCGTGGCGCCACCTTGTGAATGATATAGACTTGCACAGCCCGAAATCTTTTAAGTCTTTAACGCCTGCTTGCACCGGGCTTCACGAACCTAGGGGATCGGGACTTAGACTGCTGAAATCTACGTTTAATGCTGAAAATTTCATATGCAGGTTGTCTTTCATCGCAATTTAGTATTGAAATGTGCGCAGCATCCAAATATTGCGAAAAATTCACTAAAAACCCCTTTTGGGAAGGTTCAAGGTCATCAATGTTGATAAATTTAAAAGGCCTGTCACCAGTGCTTGTTATGATAAGCAGCATGTATGTACCTATCTGCAACCGTTTTCACATTATTCGAGCCAATAACAGCAAAATGACATCTTTTTTTAGGCGGGTACCCCTCTTCGACGCCCTCGTTCGAGGGTAACCCCTGCACCCAGTGGCACGAAATTTTGTCACGATAAACTAGAGACCTTGGGGCAGCCCACAGTGAAGATTTTGTGATCCTAGCTTGCACTGTTTTGATACAGATCGCGAGTTTGACAGACAGACGGACAGACAGACGCCCAGACGATGGCAAAAACGTGCGAAGCATTCTGCTTTCGCATAATAAAAGACTAGATGTGTGACCATTTGATATTTTGCTTACTGAGTAAGATGTAAATTTAAAGGCAGTCCATGTTTATAGCGAATTGAAATTCGCAAAAAGTAATACTTAGTTATTTTATCAGTCCGTAAATTCACAGTCCAATCGCGTGGCATTCCAAGCTGTTAACCCGTGACTCTGTTATCGTTGTAAAGACTAGTTCACTCAGTTTTCATGCTGACTGTTGTGCAATATTTTACTTTAATGATCGCGACAGTAATGAGAATTATGTGACATTAATGAGAAATTGCTTGCAATAATATGTAAAAAGAGCATTTTAAAATTTGCTTATTACTGTCACATCTATTTGGGCAATGAAGAAAAGTCCTTTTACAATCAAAATTTTATAATTAGATAATAAATATCAAGTCACAGATAGTAGACTTAGTGACCATGTGACTTTTTGCTCACTGAGTACACACACAGTTTGCAGTGCACGTATGTGTGCAGCGAATTGGAATTTTCAAAAAGTACACATTTACTTGATTTGCCAGTCTATCATCCACAGTGG
>Ga0209671_1002111_pt1 | contig 17770 bp, 11 predicted proteins | sample WorMetHERISLAND2_2_FD_187401 | JGI IMG/M metagenome (GOLD analysis project Ga0209671, IMG submission 187401) | Marine gutless worms symbiont microbial communities from Max Planck institute for Marine Microbiology, Germany - Olavius geniculatus... | ecosystem: Host-associated > Annelida >...
TTACAGTTCTACCTCGTGCATGGATTAAGTCTACTATGGATACCAAAACAGCAACCATTCTGTAAGCCTAATCCCGAAACGGGATCCAGGGATTACAAATTTTTCAATCCTGGATCCCGGGATTGGGAATTCAATCCCGGGATTGCAATCACTAATCATGATGGAGGTTGAAGGAAAATTACATGCATTTACGTAGAAATATGCTGATGAAACGATGTGCTTGTTTTTAGCATGTCAGTTAGTTCCTATATCAGAGACAGGGAGCTTATTTCTTGGAATTTGCCAGCGTGTGTTTTTGTCTGTCCGTTGTAGATGTCCACCAGCAGCACACAGGGCAAGATGCGCGACCGCGATGGGTGAGCAGCTCTCAAGATTTGCTTTCTTGTTACTCACCATGCTGTTTTTTGGGTTTTCTGTGGCTTAAAAAATACAGCAGAAACTAGGAAATAGCTAGTAGTACTGAAAACAAAAAAAAGTTTTATGCTTGGCTCCTTAAAAATGCAGACGGGTTTAGGATATGTACTGGCGTGAATGTTAGTTCAGATGGAGAAATCACGGATCTTGATTGTGGTCTGTATTTCCACCAAAACATGATCAATTGATTTGTGGCCTGTTTTGAGAAAATTTGTGAGCAGCAAAATGCAATACGCAGCTGAAAAAATGAGCTTTGTCCGACGAAGATAAAATAGGAGTGATAGCAGATTTTTTTGATTATTAGATTTTTTATTTTGCTGCCTTTGGTGTGCACTATGAGCAATTGACTGTTAAGCTTTGATTGCCGACAGCTTGGCTCGAGTGCGTATATGCTGTGCTGTGGTTTAGCAGGGCGAATCGTCCAACTGTCGGTGTTCGCTACGATCCATATCCAGTCACAATGGCGACAGTGACGGTGCCACGGCGCACAGAGCCGGTGACGTATGATACATACGCCGGAGCCGTTGCTGCCGGGACGTCTCATGCGTCAGTCACGTCGTACGCCGCCGCCGCACCGCCGACCGCCGTCGCCGCTACCGCCGACCCGTACCAGCTGCAGCCGATAGCAGCCGCATTCCCGCGCGTCCAGCCGGCCGCCAATTCAGCCGACACGTTTGCCCGAGAGCTCCTCGAGCTGTACTCAGCCAATCCAGCGGCATTTACGACATTCGCAGCGCGCAGTCCGTTGATGCGTCAGTCGGCAGCGGGGCTTGGTAGCGCCGGCGTACCAATGGCCGTCGGCGTCACAGAGCTACCGACGAGCTCCTACACTCTTGCACCCGCGCGCACCGACTATTTCGAGAAGCGCCTCGGACCAGGGTTTGTTTTCTGTCTACATTCTGATAATGTGTCAGTTCTTTAGTTATATAGCGCATTATCATACAACATTTCTGTTGTGCTAAGTGCACTGATATCTGGTAAACATGCAGTTTTTAAACCATGCCTAAAGCTACTAGTGCAGTGCAGTGTATTATGAAGACATCAGAGATTGTTCGATAATTTGTTCCGTGCCATTTGACTCACAACATAGGAAACCTAATGGCAGAATGTAAACTGCAAAACATATTGCACCTTTTGGGCCACATTTATTAACGGTTCTTGTTTTAGAAGTATGTTTCTCCAACTCATATGACTGCTTAGCTGTACTGTGATTACTGCCATTTGTCATTGCATAATATTTCATTGTTTGTTAAACTTGCCAGATCTATGTTTAGTTGTAACTTCTGGTTACTACTGGAAAGAGCAATTTGGAAAGAGCACATATCTGTCGTATTTTTCATTTCTTGCAGTTTGTTTTTTACTGTCAGTTGAATTTCCACAATAACTTTCACCACTGTTTAGCTTACGAGACACTGTTTTACAAGTATGGCAGATATTGCTCTATTTTTATACGCAACAGCAGCTACTGCTGTGGCCATCGCAATTCTGTCTGTTTGTCTATTCGTCTGCCCATTCGTTTGTCACACCGGTGGATCAGTCAAAAACGGTGCAAGCTAGGATCACCAAATCATTACCGTCGGCTGCCTGGAAGACTCTAGTTTTTGGAACCATAAAGCTTTTCTATAAATTTGATAGCTGTCACCCTGAACGAGGGTCCTAAATGAGAGGGGGTAGGGAAAATTTACGATGTCCAGCCGATAAAGCGTTGGCTGAGCGATAGGTGGCGCTCTCTGGTGAGTACGCGTAAAACACTATATACACTATAGCCGCGGGTCATCTGGTGGCCTCTAGCGACTGATTTTGTTTTACTGCGCTTTTTTGAAACTGTAGCCATGTCTACGGATCACTAGCATACGATGGTGCACCACTGTTGCGTGTTCCGCTTTGCGTTAGCCGGACTTTACTTGATAAATGTGGTCTGTGACTATATGTGAACTGCTGGACGTGATGATGTGTTGTTAGGTTTGGAGATATCAACTTAGCGCCAGCATCGTCAATCGATCCGTTTGCGTCGATGATGGCGCCGCTGCATGATCCGTCATCGGCGTCGCGCGGTTTCTCCGCAGTGCGTGTCGGTCCGCCAGGCGTCGCCTTTGGCGCAGCGCCGGCGCAGCCGACCGTCATGCGGGCCACACGCGTTCCTATGGCTGGAACACTGCAGCACCTCTATGCACCGTTTGAGTAGATCAATCGAGCTAGCTTGCCGGTGCGTTGCCGTCGGACTGAGGATAGAGGGGCGGTGGTCGTTCTGTCAGTCTGTTGTACGTCTCTTAGTATAGTGTAGTCTCAGCATGACATGCATGAAAGTTTCACACTTTTCTTCAGCTTTCAAGCTTGGCTGTTAATGTTCACAAAATCTTGCAACAAAATTTGGAAGAATTGATGATGATCCAGCAGGATGTTTTGCAAAAAGTCTCGATGGCATTAATCTTGTGTGCAGTCAGGCTATGTGGTTATGTGCTCAACTGCCCGTGAAGTGGTGACCCTGGCTTTCTGAGCCTTGAAGTTGTCGTTTTATTCAACGAGACAAATATTCAACACTTTTTTCCATTTACGAATGCCTACTGTTTCAGTTGATTGGAAAATGTCCTGAAAAATTTTCTGAATTTTGAGGGTTTTTAGTGTACTGGAGAAAATTGTACAGGGTGTGAAACCTCTATGCATGTCTTTTTTTCTCTCGACTTCTTCAGTGTTGTCGTCGTTCGTCGTCATATTTTTGTCAGTTCCATGCCGTCTTTTCTCATCGTAGGTTTGCTGGCATTGAAATGGACTACCAGATCTTCATTGTGGAGTTTTTTCAAGTTCTCTTTTTTCGATCTTTTTAATCTCATTTTAATCACGATGCCACATTTTATCTCGAATGATGTCTTATCCCAAGCGCATTTTGTGTTTTGTGATGCAGTGTGATTGGCAGAATGTTTTATTGATTTTATTGCCGGTTTTTAGCAATTATATACTTGACCAAACTGCAATTAATTAACTCAGTATACTGCTAGTTTGTTGTAAGTGAACCACCGTATTTTTCAGCAGTGTTACGCATTGCAATGTCACGCAAGGGCTTCAAAATATTATCTGAATTGCATTTCTGATGCATTTTTTCTTCATTTAATTCAGTTTTACTCACTGTCAGTTAAACTTCCACGTTTACATCCATTGTTCACAAATTTTACGAGACTGGTAAATAAACTTTCAGCCTAGGTTAATAATTAGTGATAGATTATTGTGGCTTTAGCAGTTTCCATTATTTTTCCCACCCACAGTCGTTCATTCGTGCAAGTCTTCGTTGTTCGTCTCTGTGTTCTAGACGTACATATGTTTAGTGAATGTTGTGATTGTGCAAACCAGCTTCTAATTCTTGGTTTTTATTGCCAGTGGAATGGATGGTTGAATGGATATTGATATTTAATCTGGTTATCTGATTTTTTTGCCAGATTTCCCCTCCCTGTCTGTTATGAATTTGAGCTAAAATGGATGCATGGCGGATTACATTTATGATCATTTGACCTGGTTGTCGGCCACAGATATCTTTCATATATCTTTCATGATGCCCTTTGACTATTTTTGAACATACAGTTTTTGAGTAGGGAATATCCAAATCTGGAATCCACAAAGCAATATTTTGTCTATCCATCTATCCTGGGTTTTGTTAATAACTTTTTTTCTGGGCAACGGTGAGCGGTGTTGAAGTAATTCATCTAGGAAAATGACTGTTGTAAAAGTTGCAGTAATTCTGTTTTCATGCAGCTTGAGCATGGTGGTTTTGAACGAGTAGTGCCAGGCCAGCATTATTGCAGTTATTATCAGTGTTATTATCGTCATATCATCATTATCTCTGTTTCCACGTGCTGTTTCTTATGAAGTGGAATTTGTCGCAGTTTTCAGTTGCAGTATTTGTCATTTTTGATGTATATCTTCTAGCGTCTGAAGCCTTTTATTTTGATCTGCACATATATGTAATTGTCACAGTTTCGTTCAGCTCATGTGTTTGTGTCTCAGCTAATTATCACGTTGCCATTCTGAAATTTTGGCCTTAGTTGCAGCAACATTTGTCGGTTTGAAACCAATTGTACTTTTTGCTGTTCTTTGAAATGCCAACTTTTGTCAAATTTGTTGTTAAATTTGTCATCACAGACAAAAGATTGCCTTCTGTTTGTCACAATACTCGCTTCTGTTTGTATTTTTTCAGCATGTTTTTGCTCTGGGAGTTTTTTGTTATGTTGGAAATTTTGTTAACGGCTTCATCGATGTTATGTTTGTCCCGTTTCAAGTGCAGGATTTTAGCGCATATGTGTTGTATGTTTAAATAGCATGAATTACATGATATTGCGTATACTGGCCAGTTTTATGAGCATAGTTACAATAGTGATGTGACTTAGATGTAAGTTTGAGTTAGGTTTCTTGCAGTTAGTTACTACTGTTTGTTTCAAGTCCCACGTGTTGATATCAGCAACGTTATTAAGCGACGATCATTATACGTGAAATGCTTTTACAATAGAGTGGGGTCTCGGGTGTTGACTGTTTAATTATTTTTTTGTAGCAGATGTGAATTTGATTTTTTCCTTGGTCTATATTGTTTGTTGGTTTAGTCCCTACCCGCTGCAGCAATGCTTCTTCACAGCATCCAGCATGGCCTGTGTCAACTCCAGAATTGCTACGCCATTTAAACAGAGACTGGTGTTTGCAGTTTCAGTTTTTAGTTTGCGGTAATTATGGTCATGGATTTAAAAGCATTTAGAGTTCATTTGTCTCATGTTGGTTGAGTGATGGGACAGCAAAATATATTTTGAAGGGTAATGAAAAGGTATGCTTATGTTGTGTAAACTCTTATAATCCAGTTTTTTGACAACAAGTTGTGAAATGTGGCCGGTTTAACAGAAAATAAAGTAGCAATAGCACTGTTAGTAGTAGTATAAGTTTTGTTGTCACAGTAGAATTGGAGATGCTTGCTTTATTATAAGCTCATCAGGACTGCGTTTTAAGGCATTTTTCTTATTGTGTGATTTTATGCGAATTTAACTTTATGCAGTGCAGTGTTTGACATTTGTTCTTGATGGTCTTGGTGGTTGTTTCGATTAACTGATCCGCACAACTTTGGGATTTTTCTCTGTGTTGTATGAATCACAAATGGAAAATGTATTAAATTTTAGTTGTAAACATATGAATATTATAGATGGGCATTTTTTTCTACATAATCGTGGACTTCATTGTATATTATTCAGGAAAAAGAATTAGTTGCATTTTTATTGATGCCATTTACAACTAAGAAGATACAAGTGCCATTTTTTCCTTCATTTCTGGAAAGAGTTGGCTTATTTTTATTGATATTGATGCATTTTGCTAAGCAACAGGAAGGATGTCTTACCTTAAAAACCCACTATCCCAGTCTTCATATTTTTATTTTAGACACCTGACCTAACCTGGGTTAACTTTAGATAAGTACACTTGGAGTTTTATTAATACCTTTTGGATTGTTTGTTCCCGAAACTTAGGTTGAATCAAAGCGGTTATGTACATGTATCACATCACAGCTATTATTCGTTAAAATTTTTGCTTTTCAAATCCATAGAAAGTTGTGTTTAGGCTGTTGTCGTAATATTTATTATTCAAATTAATTGCTTGCAGTCATTTAGCTTCATGTCTTACGGCTTTTGTGATACGTCATAAGTATGTATTGATCATGCGCAGTTTTAGTTGGTGGTTTTTCTTGCGTCTTTGCTCTCATTGGTCGTTACTGTATGTATAAGTGGTACTAGTAATTCCATCATAGGCGTCAGTCGTTATGGTGCAGACAGGCAATCAGACGTTTTATCCGATGACTGATTTTTTTTTGTTTTATCGTCATTTGAGTTACTTTTGCGATTATGTCATTGATCTTTTAGAGTTTTTTGCGTGATTTTTCATGGGCCGGATTTTGCACTAATCTAGTTTTTTTTGTAGTTTGTGTTCCCAGTTTAGTGCATTCTTCATTTTTCAATCCTATTATGTAGTTTACTTTTATAGAGACTTTAATTTATCTCATGATTTGCATATCAAACAATCCATGTTGGCCACATTTTTTGACCCACTGCATTGACACAGTTGTCTTCCTATTTAGCATCTATATGTTAAAGATCTTTTCAGGCCATATTGTTTTAGGCGATGCATGGTTCCACAGAGCTTATCACAGCAACGTCTTCCATTTTTCTGTGACTTGACCAACACACAGTTCTCTTCTCAGCTGTATATTGTTCAACCTATCATGAGGCCCATTGTTTATCCGTAGTGCTCAGAACAGCATGGGTATGTATAAACTTTGTCTAAATTGGTGAAATTGGTGCAAGATAAGATAAGGTGGTTGATACAGTTACTGTGGTTACAGCTTTTACGTAGCTTAGGTAACATAAGATACTTTTTTTAAATTGGTATGCGCATTTTGCCTGAAAAGGCTGTCCCTGAAATGACCTTTACTGTGTCGGGTAAAACGTTAAACCCTACTCAACACTCACTCACTCATGCTATGAAAACGGTCACCTAGTTTGTTGAAGAACACATTAATTCAGAACTGACGAATTCTGACACTTGTTTGTTGCGTTTGTCAACTTTTCATTAAACGAATATCCGGTGATAACACTGGTGACAACAATAACTTTATTGTAGTCCGTTTTGCACTCTGTTTTGTCAGTCATTAGTTGATAATAAGAATGTTGATTGTTGTATTCCTCTAAAACTACGAAATCCGGCCCTGTGTAGTATGAGTCGTTCCGACCGACCGTCATATGACCAGTGCCACTGAATATCTGGCGCTGGAAGTCTCCAGATTTACGGTAATGTGTTCAAGCAGGGATTATTATAATTATTTCGGTACGTGGTACGTAAGATGTTTTTGTCTGGCCGCCGCTTACTAGTCCGTATGCGATCATCGCGGGGAAATCCATGCACGGGTGATTAAGCATTTTATGATCGTTGATCGTAACTCGACGGTCTCATCTCGTGGTTTGTGTCTCAGTTTCGAGCATTTTTATTGCTGTCTGCACGTCAACGAGTAAAGAATATAATATGTATGACTTCTTGACTGTTTAATCTGTCGCTATTGAAAACTTCACCGGAGCAGCATGCAGTCCACCAAAGCGTCAACGAACGCGTTAAGAAATTCATTGCTGTAAAATTAGCGACGTTAGTGTACAGCTAAGGAAAAAAGATTAGGCCTAATACTGAAACAGCAGAAACAGACAGGCAGAAACGTGCACAAAACATGCCGTTGGAGAAAAGGTTCATTTTATATGTGCATCATGTAACCTCCTAAGGGAAATTCTTCGCCTTTCATATGGCTAGGCACGACAATTTGCAAATAATCGGCGTTGTTACTGAAGTTGCTACATGTCTGCCACATGCCTGAACTATTCAGAGCATGGTAGGATAGTGACAGCTGACTCGTTGGCATGAACCGTGTTACGCAGCGTAGCGTGCCGCGGATTCCAGGTAGTCGACGTTAAGTATAGAAGCTGATGCTCCAATCACCTCGTTTTATACAAGAAGTAAGCGACGAATCGACGTGGTGGGATTTGGAATGAAATCGCTGAACTCCATTCACATCTAGCTGCTGTAGGCAGCAAGCAGGAAGTTCACCAGAACGAATTACGGACCTTTCGCTCGTATAGCCTGGAAGTTTCACTCCCAAGACGTTTCACTAATTGGACGTTTTGCCAACTAAAAATGAAAACGGACGGATGGCGAAAACGACGAACGAGACAGGAAAACTAACGGACGAACAATACGAAGTCCAGGGAGCGAAACGTCTTAAGGCAGCCCTGCCAAGTCATCCGCATTGAGCGCGTGACTTTAACGTCGTCACCCGCGCATAGTCAATTATAATTACCCGCCGACGATGAATGTCTCTTTTTTGTCCAGTTTTGCCTTTATTGTTTAAGCTGCAGGAAATTTGGTCAGTTGGTTCTCAGGAAAGCAATTAAGATTGCTGCCACCAGATATCGTATTCTACCAAACTGCGTCTCGGAAGAAAAGGAAGGGAAGAGAGGAAAAAAGGAGAAGGGGGAGGGCTAGACTGAGGGGGGCTATCACCGCATTGGCGAAATTGCTGGTCGAGAGCCACAGCGGGGCCCGGGGAAACGTTCTCGCGGGGTCCCTCTGGGGAGAAAATTTTTGATTTTTTTTCAAAATGGTGCATTCTGGTGTATTTTTACACGCGAAAACAGTTGCTACTTTTAGCGCGTCTTAACCATCGCAATTCTGTCTGTCCGTCCGTCACACGGGTGGATCAGTCAAAAACGGTGCAAGCTAGGATCATCAGATCTTCACCGTCGGCTGCCTGGAAGACTCTAGTTTCAGGAACCGTAAAGTTTTTCCATAAATTCGAACGGGGTCACCCCGAACGAGGCCGAATGAGAGGGGGTGGGCAAAATTTGCGATTTTTGGCCAATAAGTCGCTATATCTCAGTAACTAACAAGAAGTCGTACACTGGCTCTCGATTGGTGCCGAATTCAATGACCTTGAATGACCTTGAACTCCAAAATAGGGGGTTTTATGGATTTTTGGCGATTTCGGGCTGCGACACAAGTCTATATCATTCACAAAGTGGCATCACGCTACTATCGTTATGCGATCCAGATATAGAATTTGGTATTCGTATATTAACTTAGCGTGAACACCCCAATTTTTAGCTAATCTACTGAACCGGAACTGCTATAGGCTTTCGCGCGTCTCGTGAGCATTAGGTCAAATTTTTTGTTATATTTCTGAGCGAAGGCGGGCCCCCCAAACGTCGCGGGGCCCTGGGTAGCTTACCCTCACCTCCACCCTTTCGACGGGCCTGATTGGCACTGTGATAACTTGACAGCCCTACTTGAGGGCGAAACTTTCTGATACCATCACAAAACAAAGCGAAGCGTACAGCAAATTCATAACATTTTGGCGACGAATTGTTGTACACAAACAGTAGACAAAGGTGCTATAGGGACCCAGCCTCCAATCATCCAGACAAGGCAAGCACACGTTTAAACTGCACTTAATTTGATCAGTTGATTCAGTTGAAAATAAGCAAAATTGTTGCCACCGGATCTCATATTTTGAAGGTAGGCCTATAACACATCAAATTTGATTTCGGCTGGGCTCCGCCTTAGACCCCGCTGAAGAAGCTCACAACGCTCAAAGACCCTGCTGGATTTTAGGGATATTATTTCTAAAGAGAAGGAAGGGAAGGCTAAAGAGAAGAAAGGGTTAAATGGAAAAATGAGAGAAAAAAAGATAAAGGAAAGGTAAAAGGGTCGAGATCCTCCTACTCACATTTCCGGCTATCCACTGTCCACAAGTCGAAATATTAGAGTCTGAACTTTACAGATCATGCGAACATGGCACGACGGCGTACCTGGTCACTCCAGGTAAGTAGGATCGCCAGGGACTGGAATCTGCCATAGTCTATACACACAGACGTGAAACGTGACCCGAAGACCTCCTTTAGGCTACAGCAGCGGAGCGCAACATTACTGGAATAGCTGGGCGCCTCGCTCAGTGTAAACAATAGAATGATCCGTCCGTCATAACATGACATTGTCGAGTCGGTCACTTCCACGAGCTCGCCGGTTAAACATACCTAAATTTAACGTCCGACAACCACCGCATGTGAGAATGTTGCCCTATTCATACAGATTTTAATTGGAAGAAAGCGGGCAGGGATTTTGGCCTGCTAATTAGTGGTTACGTTCGGTGGAGGCAGACCTGAGACCTCTGAACATTGGTCTTTCTTCTGCGTGGAGAAAAGCTTCTGGGCGGGCGGACTGGCGCCGCATCTTGGACACGGCCACGCTCTGGAAGAGTACGCCATAAGAAGAAGAATTAGTGGAAAAGGAAGACAAAACAAGGAAAAATTGAAGCAAGATGTTGTCCTATGCCACAGTGTTCCGGGCGCCACCCACTTCTTGACTACACCCGTATGCGTTTGCAATACTGCAGCATTGCATTTTGTTGTACTGCGGTGCAAATCCACGAAAAGTCGAAGAGTTCGTCGAGTTCGGACTTGTAACAGCTGACTGCCACTGCCAGAGACCATGCAAAAATACTCGAAGCTTTGCTGCAACGTTGCATGTTTGAGGCAGCAAGCACGTATAGACTTATGTGCCTGGAGAGTAACGCAAACACAGACCACCGTGCTCAGACGCAGAGATAGGCCTACACGTTCATCTTGGAAAACGCGTTTCGACTGTTTTCGCCGAAAACGGATAGGCTATATCGATCGGCCTGGTGCAAAATAATCAGCCTACAGCGACAGGCCTACTCGTCACCTACCGATTACTAGCTAATAGCAAACTAACCGTCCAGCAAGTTTAGGCCTTTGCTCCTTTTTTGTAAGCTGTACTGCGTTCAGGGGCCTAACTTTTTGCTGCAGATGGCGTTCAAAGCTGTACATCTTAACATCACTTGCGTGATAGATTTTGATGACATTTTCAGGAGGAAGAATTGTCGTGCTATAGGGAACACGAAACCAAGCTGTCGCTATGATAATCGAATGTACTGATTATCAGTTAAGCCTACCTTTAAGGTCATCCAAGGTCGATGATTTTTAACTCATCTGAAACGGTGTATGCCACTTTCTATTGGTGATTTATAACAACGTTGGCCCTATCTCTCACCGTTTCCGAGATACGGCCAGTTATAGCTTGAAACTTTTCATTGAAAATTGCGGTCAAACCGCTGCAGATAGAGACATGGTTACTATTGACTAGGGCTGTACCGAATATTCTATTCGTATTCTATTCGGTCCGAATAGTGGGCCGAATAGCGTATTCGTATTCGGTCGAATAGTTGTGCCAAAACAGACCGAATATAAATAATATAAGCACTCTGCCATCACCACGTGTTTCTCCTGCATTTAGCTTTAAAGACAGTTGCTGTCAGCCTGGCCTCACACGTTGCTTTATGACATTTAAACATTTTCAATCATTTAGTTTGCTGACAGTCATAAGCTTGTCATGAATCACTGTTATGTTTCATTAGCGTCAGTAAACTTAGTTGCTCAACGATGTCCCATTTGGGAATTTTTTAGCACTCCGCAATGAAACCAGGTCACTGGGCATCGTTTTTGAAGTTGCATCAACTATTCGTATGCTATTCGTATTCGGCCGAATAATATAATAAATTATTCTTTTTCGGCCGAATAGTAAAATCTACTATTCGGTACAGCCCTGCTATTGACAGCCTATAGGAAGTCGTCAGCACCATAGCGATGGTACCATTGCCGGGCGCCTACGACTTACCGTTTAGTCACAACACATCCGTGACAAACAGACGAACAGACAGACGGACGACAACTCATACCAATAGATCGACCGTTACTAAAGTACGGTCAGCTGAAAATCGTTTAGTTTTGGTCCGGATTAAGGCGTGACTGGCGTAAGTAATGACAGTATAACCTGTATACAATAATGTATCACTGAAAACGAATCACATTAATGCCGAAGTGAAGTGGATGCTACACTGTGTCACTGTCATCAAGGGCCGAACAATGTCATATCACGTTGAACGGATAAATTGTCCGAGACTCGACGCCAACGCAGCGCGTCGCACTTGTCCGACCAACCCGGAACGGAAGTGAGACGGTATGATAGTTTACTGCGCTCCTGGTGCTACTGAAACAGTAGGCTACGTTATTTATTGACTCGGTAGGCCTACCGGTGATTTTTATTTAACAGGCACAAACCCCATGAACAAAATAAAGGCCGACGTAAAAACAAAGCACACAAGAAGCCCATCTGTCGTCAGGATAGCCGACCATATTGGTTGTCAGTGACCTTCAACGTCATTCAAAGTCCGTAATTTTCATTTCATCTGAAAGAGCATATGCCACTTCCTATTAGTGATTAATAGTACATGTAACATTGGCGGCATCTCTCACCGTTTTCGAGATATTGCCAGTTTGTCGTTGAAAAACGCACATATTTCCTACCCCCTTCATTTAACCCACATATGGCAATGTTCCTCTTGTACTAGATGGCTGTGATTATGTAGGTTTATGTCCGAGTTAAACACACGTAGCAAATTGTTTGTGCAAGAAGTTTTCACCTACGACCTAAAGTTTAGCCACAATACATCCGTGACACAGCAACGGACGGACAGACGGACCGTCACGGACGACAACTCGTACCAATAGTTCCCAAGCACCCAAGGCGTTGTTCGTAGGACACGTCTTAATATAGACTCTACATGTATGCGTGTCGACATCGGTCTCCGGCTGGCCTCCATAGTTTACGACAAACTGACGCAAGCCGCTGGTCGCTACTGACAGGCAGCAGTGATGATGGTGATAATGATGATGATGACGATGCAGTAGGCCTAGATGGTAGTCGAGTCCGGCGACGTCAGATACTCGAGAGTCGGACTTAAGTCCTTATTCTTCAAGACTCGGACATGGACACGGACCCACTGGACTCTCACTCACGACCTGAAAGAAGCTGCGCTATATTAGCAATGTTTTTGTACTTTAACTAGTTGTTTGGCTAGAGTACCTAGTTTCTACCTTACTGGCGCATGCTCAGATTGCGCGTAGCCTGCTGCGCACGTTCCGTCTCGTCGAAATAACTCGGACACAGAATCAGATCTACTGGACTTAGACCCACGATTCGGAAGTGCAGCTGCGCAACTACCGTCGACGATTTCTGGTATTTCAACTGGCAAATTTTGTCTAATTTCCAACACATTCACTTTGCTGGTGCATGCTCAGATTGTGAATACAACGAACGTTTTTCTTCTCGTCGAACTCACTGGACTCGGATTCGGACTGAATAGACTCCTCGACTTCATCGCTACTGACAGGCAGGCTTGTCCGTCCGGGTGGGTGCGGTCATTGTCGTGTGACCGGCAGGAAAATAATCGACGACGTCACACAATGTCAGTCCGCCCGCGACTAGACCATTCAGTCGACCGGACCACCCACGCACTGAGTCTGGTGCGAGACCGATAACGAAACCTGCTGCACTGCGGTACTAGAGCAGTAGAGCGAGCGATAAGACGTGCTGACGCCTTCCGTGCAATGTTGGACGTCGGCTACTGGGCGGTGAATAAAACTGCCAGGTCTACCCCGCGGAAAACTTTCATTGCGTTCATGCATAACTTCATCCAGTATTAACCGATCTACAAAATTAATGTTTTCACTAGAAAAATCAGGGAAATATATTTTTAATCAATCACATCAGCAACTATAGGTGAGAAAAACAGCCGCGTATAAATAATTCACGTAGCCCAAACCTTAAAAACTTAAGCTTTGGATATGTTTTAGGTTTATAAAGTGTTTACTTTTTTACTTTTAGGTATTTCGATTTTTAGTGCTTAAAGAAAACCGCGACATCAGACTACGACCAAGAACGAACATCCACATAGTATATGCCTACCATTTTCCTTATCAGGTCGTTGTTTTACATATTATAGCACGGTGCATCAATCTAATAGCTAACCAATATAAAATGTGATCTGATTCACTTGCACAACAGAAAAACTAAAATCTAAAACTTGGACTTTTGGAGTGTGTAAAGTTCTTAAACCTGAAATGGTTAGGTTTTTAGAACTTAAACCCAGTTTTTAGATCAATTTTCCAGCTCCGACGTATACACAGTTGACAACAAAGTCGTAGCCACATCAACGTCTACGTTTAAAGTCCCCTACGCACTTGCAGGAGCCTGGAGTTATTATAGGGACACCGATGGTGGGTGCATGTTGGTTAGTTGCAATGCTAGTGATCAACGTCGGACTATGGTATAGAGATTAGCGCGGCGTTGCAGTGCCAGTCTGGATTACCGGCTGCAGTGACAGCCGGAATGCTAAAAATGCGCAGCATAAAAATGCAGGACTGGAAAAATAAAATAACCCGCTGTATATCAAACAACAAACGATGACAGCATACGAGTCTGTGTGTCTTAATATGGAAAAAAAGAATTGATCATCGGTTACAGGAAAGGAAGGAAGTAAACAGATTGTGTTTTAGCACTATGAACAGTAGCTAGTCAAATGATTATCCAGTTTTTTCAATAAATAATGATTTATTTTATGCTATATGTCCGCTTTGCAAACTTGTCTCCAGTGTTTGAATTGCCGGGGGGATTGGTTTTTTTCAAACTGTTTTTTCAACCCTCCTAACACACTGTCAAATTATGTTCTGAAGGGGTCAGCTATATATATACTATATACATACAGCTTGCATCACAATTTTGGTCGAGGTTCGACCGTTAAAAAGTTCACCCTCAGCTAATTTTTCACAATTCAAACACTGCTTGTCTCGCATTTTCTAGCGTTGCATTTTTGTGCCGCATTTTCATGTCGTGTATTTTCAGTCGGCCCGTGACAGCGCCTGATTACAGAATTGCGTGCCCCACTCACTTCGTCCGTTCCATCGTGTTAAACCTACTCGTCCATGTCCTGATTGAAGCCTTCTTCCGTTGATGTCCATTCTCCTTCCCAGTCCCACTCCTTATAGTGATGCGCCGAGCCGAATTTCGGTTTCTATTTGGCCTTCGGCGCCAAAGACAAACCTTTATTCTACACAGATAATAAAAATTTAAAAAAAAAACAAAAATGAGTAAGAAAAATATTCTCAAAAATGCCGGATATGCACACACAAGTGTGAACTCTAAATTTTTCGTAAGTTAATATAGGCTTAACATAGCTGCAGTGCAAGAACAATGATTCACGACACAAGATGTCGTAAAATTTGTGTGCACTGTACGTTTAAACAGCAAAGTTGGATACTACAATGTACAGCTCTAGCTCATTACAAATGTGTTCTTCAAATAGGCCTACGTTGTCAGTTTCTATGTCACTTTATTGTGTTTCGTAATAAAGTTCGTTACGCGCTTTGTAACACACGTTGAAAAATAAGTGCAAATTTTCTCTGAGGCCTAATGTCCGGACGCTATTCACTTTTAGTATCGATTTCGTCGCGAAATCGTGCTCCACTTTTGTAGATACTGGTATACAGGTTTGGTCAGGATCTTGGAAGTTCCGAGCTCCAAAATTTTTAGACTTATACGCCTACGAATGCTGAGGTGGGATTCTGTCAGTTTTGAAAAGCTGGTCAAAAAGCATCCAATGAAAGCTTGGGCAAACAGATGGAAGGAGAAAGGGGAAAAAAGAAATGAAGGAAAAAGCATTGCCGTTATAAAATGTCTAAAATGCGCAACTGTTGCACACAAAAAAATCCTTGATGTGCCACGATGCACGTACGTCGCACAGCGGTCGACGGCAAAACTACCTCGAAGTCTCTCATCACTCAGCATGACGAAACTCTTGTAGCGCTGCCTGTCTGCAAGGTTGCGTTGCGTGCCGCGCGGGGGCGCTCCAATCGCCTCCTCTCCTCGGATGCCTTATTTTATCTGCGGCCGAGAAGTACGTCGTAGGTACAAGAGCCGCCTTCCTGGGCCAGGTCGATCGTTCGACGATGTAGGCTAAAGCGAGGGGCGAGGTCGTTGACTGCGTTGTCGTAAGCGATCGGGCGTGCGAACGTGCGGACCTGTGTATACAAAACGACCACCCACGCCGGTATGGTATGAGTTCACACTCCACATGCTTCGATTTGTTGCACGGTGGATTTGTTGCACAACGTGTTGTCCCTACAACTTGAACCACATTCAGCTCACACTGGTACTCTTTTTACAACTTTTGGTTGCAGTCGTGCGTCAAAAAAGCAAACGACGGTGTAGTTTATGCGATCTGAGCGTCGTTTGAGTTTGATACCGCACCGCCTGGGGTGGTATAAGCTCGTACTGCGTACTCGCTTACCCACTTCACCAGTGCGGTATCTAGTATGAACTATGCAACAAATTCACAAATTAGCACACGCGACAATCGACATCTGTGCAAGAAGTAAACAAGTTGTATGCTGACTTGTTTCTGTGCGATTTGTCTGTCGTTCAGCAAGTCTGCAGCAAATCACAGTAGTGGAATCTGAGCTTAAGTCGCCTCATGCTTGGCGCGATGAATCGGTCGACTTTCAGTTTGCTCGGCAGTTATCCGAATCGCCGCCACAGATTGTAGTTACTGGAGCCTAGTTTGTTTACCGCTGACTCAAACGATCGTCGCGAAGTTGATGTCGTCGAAGAATTAATCCGTTTGATATTAATCGCTTAGCTTTCAGTCATATTGGTTTACTTTCCAAAAGGTAATCGTCAGTGGGTGGTTTAATTCTATTAATTTTGCCACTGCCCAAAAGTTAGCCATTATCACCACAAAGAAGTTTAGCATCGGCTTAATAACAAAGATTATTTCTAGGACTAGGTCAGAAAAGCGACAAAGAAGTAGGTCCGCGGAAATGAGCGACGAAGCAGGAGAGTCTTGAGACGCTGCCTGAAAACCGACAGTGACGGTGCAGAGCGGATCGAAATCTGATGGCACCAGATTGGCACCAAAGACCGGAAATGCTTGTGAGCCAATTAGAGATGCCGTCGAAGGCTTAAAAACGTAAGACAGAAATCGGAATTTAAACGAAATAGTTCTTATTTAATGGAAGTATCGCATCATCGCAGAAAGTCAGCAACAGAATAAACGCAAGTAGTGGAGAATCCAGCAGGAGTGTACGACATTCACGAAAGAATGTTGTGCAGAAATTTGAATGGGTCTTCTTGTCTTTTGTGTATCCTACAGCTGAAAATGGGATTGCATGACTTGGGAACTTTTTTCCCATTTCTGCGTAATGTGGGTTTTGCTTGCTGTCATAGCATAGTGGTTTTGTTCTTCGGCCAGAGAGGCCCCATATTTTCTGCGAAGTAGACCAATAAAGGATAAATGCTGTCCAGTTTTTGTACCGTCTGGTGGATTTTATCGTAACCTGCTGTAAACCGGAAACAGAAAGCGGACAGTAGACGCTTGACCGAAGCCAAGATGGCGGTCGTCGTGAGGACTTCCGGTCGCCGAAGACTGTCGCTGCTGACTCGGCTGCATATCGTCGTGGCGATATTTACTTCCGGTTGGCATCCCCTCGGAATCGCTCAGGGCAGCACGCTAAAAAGGCGTACGTGCAACTCAATTATATCAATTATTGCTATTAATATAATAAATAAAGTTATACGGTAGTATCACAACACGGTATAGCATTTATCTGCAGCGGTTTGGCCACAGTTTTGAATAAAATTTGCTTTCTGCAGCCATTACCTATGTGCGCCGAATTACCGTATGGTATTTTACCATCAATTGTATAGCGTTTGATATTGCAGCGTCACCATAGCGTGTATGGGACTGCAGTTACTCTGAGAAATCACTTGTTTTCGGCGAACGGAAATTAGACGCTGGCCTTCGGATATAAACGGTACGGTCGGCCCACTCTAACGACAGCTGAGCTTTTTGTCATTTATTCGCAGCGGAACGACCCACAGACGCAAAAAT
>Ga0209671_1002112_pt1 | contig 17770 bp, 17 predicted proteins | sample WorMetHERISLAND2_2_FD_187401 | JGI IMG/M metagenome (GOLD analysis project Ga0209671, IMG submission 187401) | Marine gutless worms symbiont microbial communities from Max Planck institute for Marine Microbiology, Germany - Olavius geniculatus... | ecosystem: Host-associated > Annelida >...
GTATCTTGATTTTTCAGGATAACACTAGCAAAAAATCAGAACTTTTGCATGACTTTTTCACCACCCATGTCTAATTTCAAGACTTCTCAGGTCCTGAAAAATAAAAAGTCAAATTTCAGGACTTATCAAAACCAGTGGGAACCCCGGACAAAGCACAAACACTCTGACAAAAAGTAGATGTAGTCATCAATGTATCTATATAAAAATCATACCACATGCTTACAACATAAGGCCAATAATAATACACTACCACTATTCAAAGAAACCAAATACAGTACACAGATTTGCTGCAAAGATTTTGCCGACATGGATTCAAAACATCATTCTTAAAATTAAATCATTAATGTTTTAAACAACAATCTTGCCTTCATAAACAAAAGAATTCTGTGTTCAAAGTAAGCCGTAGAAAAGCACAAATCTGATGCAAATGATCAGCACTGGCATTTAAAAAAACATGTCAAACAAAGAAGTTCAACATCGACAATCGCAATGACTGTTAAAAGTGTTACTTTTGCTTTCCATTTACACCATGTTCCAAAATTAGCAGCCCCCTACAGATAAGTCAGTGTAAAATCGTTAATACCTAAGAGATTTCTACAAAATTTGAAACAGTCACGAAGACAATCATTCTGAACCAGTGTTTAAAATTTGAGCTCAAAGTGGCTGCTTTTGGCCTCGATGCAAGCTTTAAGTTTAAGACAGGGACGCTACTGTTTCATCCCTTGTCAATAACAACGTATTGAACGAAAGCTTAACGTAAACAAATTCTGATGTCATAATGACGTTACATTGAGCACATATAGCAAAGTGCATATGTCATAATGAACGTGAGTGAGTAGGGTTTAACGTCCCACCCAACACAGTACAGGTCATTTCGGGGACGGCCTTTTCAGGCAAAATGCACAAAAACACATAATAATGGAACGTGACTGTAAGTAATGCTAAGATAGTGCAATGTACAATATTGCGTTAAAATCTATGAACTACAATCTGAATTAAGCATGTTTAAAGCAGAGGGGGTGCTAATTTTTGGGACACGGTGTATATCACCTACTTTGCTGCAGTTAATCTAGGTTAGTGCAGGTACCAATAAGACCTCTGCTGCCTTTTATAAGCCAGCCGCTGCAAACATTGCCCAACGAAGCACAAAATGAAACAAAATGTAAAAGTAGCTTAACTGCGATAATAGCAAAAAAACAGAAAATATGAGGCACATTATGCTAAGGTCTAGAAAAATTTCCTGTGCTTCCGGTTTCCATCTGTCCCCAGAAAAAAAACTGCCATCCCCAAAATTTTTACTGGACCCTCAAAAATACTGGCGCTGTTTTTAGTTTGCTGTCAGTTTAACCAAACAAAAACTGTTTGGATCTAGTCTGCTACGCTGCAGTATCTTCACATAAATTATCACCAGTACTATTTGGCATGTCAGTTTGTTTTTCTACAGTTTTTCCGTAATATCACATGACACGCCATAAAAACACAAGTAAAAGTTTTTGCCCTCCCCATCGCCACTTTTGCCACCAGACGCACAGGGATTTTTTCAGACCTAAGACGACCATGATAGTATCGGTCGGTCACAACACTGAAACTCAGGCATTGCTGCGCTAAGTAGCAAACACCGTTGAGCAGACGTGCATCACAGTGTATCGTATTCATGGACAGACTGGACGTCACGTGTAGTAAATTACGACAAAAATACAACGTGTAAGACAATGGCGCATGACCTCTTTGATCCGTTAGCCACAGAACAGTCTTGAATCGGAAGTGAAGTGAATCAGCAAGCCAGATTGATGCAAAATGGTTATTTACCAATTATGGTGAAAAACAAGAGAACACACATACATTTGTACAAAAATTTAAAGGGTACAGCTCTTTGTGGAAAACCCATCTCAGAGCTACGAACATCACCTGCCTTATGAGAGCACACAGTATTACCTGAAAACCGAAACAAGTAAATGTGCCCGACCATAACGGCATGCGATTTTTCCCACCTGAAACCTGAAGTTTACCCACTCAAGTCCAAAAAGCAACGATATACAAACATTTTGCAATGCACATAATTTCATATTGTAAAATCATATCTGGGGTGAAACCACAAGCTGGATGTGGCCAACAGGCCAAAGGTTGTGTACCACTAGCAACGTGAAACAAAAGATTTAACTATTAACTTATCTCAGTGTAAACAACAGCGAAAGCCAATATTATTATGCTACAGCATCCTAACATCTACTACTGCAAAGTCATCATCACAAAGTAAAAATTGCACTTTTGCAGCCAGTCGGCTACACTCAATCCAAGCGCAGGGAACAACCACGGAGTGCCTTGCACATACGTGTAAGTCAAGAAATTTTTCCACAAATGTTGGGACTGATCATTCTAGATAATCTGTTGCACAGAATGTCTGGTAGTCAGCCATCTTAGATGACTTCAAATTTTTTTTATACATGTACCGTATTGCTGCAATCCAGCGTTTCACCTGCAACACTGTAATGAACGTTCACGCATTCAATCGACTTTTACGCGACTATACACAGCACACGCATTATTGGCACAAGCTGATAGAAAGTCTCAGAATACTTCGATAAATTTGTACGTACGACAAACGTAGCACTTCCTGAACTGAACTGCTGCAAAACAAACTGTAATGTTGTGCACTGCACTACTGAACTGTAGAGTGTACACTACCAGTAGATGTACAGGGTGGGCCAAAAAATGCGGCATTTTACTTTTGTCCATATCTTCGCCAATTATTGACTGATTTTCAATTTTTTTTCACTGGCACACTCTGTGGACAATCTGCAATAACATGCTTATTACATACCCCACCACATCATGAATGCATCTTTACACTACCTTGTGAAATAACAATGAAATATTCATTGATAATGATAAAAACAAACAAACATTTTCGTAAAATTGAAAAAAAACACTTCATACCAACACTGCAGTGAATGGTCTGTATGACACTAAACTGTGCGGGTCTAACACAGTCAAATGGCACACGAATTATTCATCGCAATGTTAGTCTAAAGTGTTTTCTTTCACTTACCTAAATTTTTGTTATTATCATCAGTTTTTGGTTACATTAATATTTCACAAAGTAGTGTAGAGAGGCATTAACCATGTGGTGTGAAATATAATAATCACATTATCGCAAATTGTCTGCAGAGTGTGCCAGTGAAAAAATCTTTAAAATCAGTCAATAATTGGCGAAGATGTGGACAAAAGTATAGCATCACGTTTTTTTATAGAGCACGGAGTAATTCCCATGTCGATGCACCATTTCTCACAAAAAAGTCGGTGCGATCCACATCCTAGTTTGAACACCCGCGCCACAGCACACAGTATCAACTAGAAAGCAATCATAGCTCGCAGGTACCTCCGCCAAGGCAATGCTATTCGCCAGGTGGCATTACCATCTTCGCTTTGCCAAAGGTTTCGCTTATGCCCCATTTAACGCAATGGTAACGAAAATTTCAAAGTGATCCAGAATCCAGGATTCCTGCCGGATCATGTCCAAAATTGAATCGCTGGTAGTTTATGCCATGCCCGACATACCCTCAAAATTTCAGAAAGATCTGCTCATAACCTTTTGAGTTATCTTGTACACATACAGACAAACAGACAGACAAACAAAGTCCGGCAAAAACATTACCTCCTTGGCGGAGGTAAAGAACAGTACCATAAACATGCTCTTATTGAAATGTTTGGTGCCTGCCATCTATTCCCTATCACATACTTTGCAACGTATTATGCCCACCTCACCTGAGATATGACTCAGAAAGTTAAGTTACAGGTACAAATATAATACAACATGGCAAAGGGCAAGGTCGTGCACTGCCGATTTGACAACAAACTGCTGCGTACTCTATGTCTTAAAAATGTGCTAAATTATTTCTGTTAGAACTTCATCAAATTTCCAACCACTTTGCTAATTTTCGGCACAAGATGGATGGCAAAGAGGTCAAAATTATGCTAAATACACTAACAATAATAATAAAATACACTAATAATAATAATAATTCTGTGGGTGGTCAGTCAACCGCAGTCACGGGGGACCCACGCGACACCACTTTTCCTTGGCAGCGCATTTCTGTTTTACTGCAGCGATTCAACGCTATTCTGATCAGCGAGACCTTTGTCGAGGCCGGCGATGCACCAGACCTGTAGTCACTCCGACACTTTGTTTTTAACCTTTTTTTGTTTTTACTACCAGAGGTATAAAAATAATAATAATAACAATAATAATAATAAACTAATTTGTATAGTGCCAAAATTATATTAGGTACACTAATAATAATAATAATATGTCTCGGGAGACTGTCGCAAAACTACATACTTATTTCAGCGAGTCTCATTGGCGGTCCAGTGCTACAACTCGGTAGCCTCTAAAGGAACCTTTACAGTTCCTTCCGAAATGAACTAGTGCCACTCCCACTCCAGCAACTTGGTTTTTGTTTTCAACTTTTGTTTTTAACCCCCGGGAACCTTTACTGCCAGGGTATAAAAAATAATAACAATAATAATAAACTAATCTGTATAGTGCCAGTGTGTTGTTTGACTTCATAGGAACTCATTTTCCACCGCACGTGATTTTTTGCACCAAAAGTTATCAAAGCTGGTGAAAATTTGACAAAGTTCTAACAAAAACAGCGAAGCAATTTTCGAGACAGTTTATGTGCATGTGTAGAAACTAGTTTACAATCTGTATGCATGAACACTGGACAAATGGCACACTGCAACACTACGGCACAAAAAAGATTATGACGACTGATAAGACTTGATAAGCAAACGTGGTTCTGCAGCAAAAGAAATTTTAAATTTCTACTTAAAATATCCACACTTGCCCTCAAACTTTACCCTTCCAGTCCTTCAACATGTACTCCAAAATGAAATCGAATACTGCAACAGGTATCAGACAAGCGTTAAAATGATAGTACCGTGGAATATATTACGTTTTCAGCATCAAAACACTAAGAAATACACAAATGATGAACGTTAGAGGTGCAAAATTTGTGTACAGTGGCGAGGCTTGGGGGTTTCAGTTTAACATCATTATCCTAAGCCAGTGATTTTCAACCGGGGTTCCACGGAACCCAAGGGTTCTGCGAGCATCTGCCAAGGGTTCCGCAGCTGGCCAGTAAAAAACAAGCTAGCATGCGAAATCTCGCCAAACAATTTCGTAGAAATACTCATCCTGAAATATTTTGTTCGAAATTGCGTTTCTGCGCATTAATTTGTGCATAGACCAACTCTGTTAAATCATTTTTGCTGTTATAGTAGTCTTGGCATATTTGCATTTTTTGGAGCGTAGGCTTTCTATGCACGACATTAGACTACTCAACTCCGAGGATAAGTGCATTATCACAAATAAAGTTGAAGAAGAAAAAAACGCATGGATTAGGGTTAGGCCTATGGTTACGAAATCGTTTGACCATTTACTTAATGAATTCAATTCTTTAAACACTATGCTAAGCAAAATTAAAAAAGACATGTAGGCCTATCTTTAACGAGAACGTCCAGTCCGCATGATAAATTTTTTCCAGTTGGTATGGCTAAGCGGCCGTCGACGACCGCCTCGCCCGTCGTGTTACGTTAAATACAATAACGTACTGCTACCTGTTAATGTGGTCGAATTTAATATTGGTCATATTTGCTTGCTTTGTCGTCCTCAAGGGGCTCTGCTTTGCTAGAAAAATGAGTCCGTAGACACCCTGTAGCTTCACCCTCGCGTACGCCGCTGGACTCACAGATCAATGCATGGGGTTCCGCGAGTGACCTTCACGCTTATGTAGGGTTCAGCGGCAACAAAAAGGTTGAAAAACACTGTCCTAAGCTATCCAATTTACAACAGCAACAGGAAAATTTGTCGCAATTAATCCCACTTCCGCCCATGCAGTGACACCCGTCAGTTTCGACGTTTTTAATTGTTCACATAATCTGTCAGACAAAATTCTACACAAAATGCACCAGCAAAATGCTATTCAGAGGAAAAAAATGATCTTTTTTTTGGGGGGGGGCAGGGGGTTGGACAGAAATCTCTTTGTGACCCAAACCAATGCTAGCTATTAGTCAATCATGTCAAAGATGCATTGGTCACCCTGATGCCAACACTGTCTGTGCTAACAGAAAGCCAGAGTACCAGTCACTAGTGACACAGGTATCAGTTTCATGGTGGTCCCATTATCCAGGGCTGGATTAACATAGTAGCATCAGTAACAAAAGCCACACAAAGTTCAAATCTGTTCCATTTCTATTTGCATAAACATTAACTGCAAATGTCCAAGAAATCCGGCTTCAATTTCTGCTTCAAGTAAAACCGAACACTCACTTTCAGCTTCATCTTCAGTTTTGGTGCACGTAGGTGATTTCAGTTTTGATTACGGCCAATTTTAACTGAAAAATATGGTTTCGATCGACCTTCACGCAAAAGTAGCAAAAGCTCAACAACTGTATGGGTACTGTCGGACACACAGTTTACATTTGTACCATTAGCAATTAGCCCAGTATTTGCTATTTCTGCTACGAGCGGACAGGTCTCTATTAAAGACCCACATATGAGCTGATTATCCATACCACAAAGTTAAGGGTCCAGGAGAAAACGTAGTTAATTAGATGGAAGTGATATACAGCTCCGCATGTTATTTTTCTGCTATAGGTCCCAGGCCTAATTAATCTAGCCCTGGCAATATGTTTAACATAAGATGCAAGCCAATAGGAGACAGTGTACAACACTGGGAACACAAAAAGTAGACTGTCCAAACGAATGTATTGTGTCGCCATGTATCAGTGCCGTCTGTTACATACGACTGGATGCATGAGACAGATCTCTTCCGTTCCGCGGATCGGCAGTTTGCTGCGGCTGAAGAACTGCACCATGTGAGGCACGCTGTCAAACGGCTGACTGAACTGTCCCAGGATGTAGCTACCGTTGTGACACACGATCTTTATGTGCAGCACCCCTCCGAAGCTTCTGATACATCGAAAGTATAGCACGTTAGTAATAAAGTGCGTCCGCAAAAAAAGTAATCTCCTAGACATCGTACAATAGAAATGTCAGATCTAAATGAATCTAAATAAAATTTTGTACACTTAGTCCACAATAAACTGCTAAAGTGATCATCACATTTGTTAAAAATATTCTTTCTTAGAAACATTATTAATTGTTGAATATCAATATCAAAATATCTCCATTACCGAGGGTTACTTTTTTCCGAACACAGTGTAGATACAGCATTAATGCAGCATACTGGCCAGTGGAAGCATGCTGAGAGCAATTGCTTACCTCCCCCGCTAAATTTTAGTGGTCAATAAATTGTCGGAAAATCCTCTTCTAGTCGAAAATTGTCCAAAAAATTGGAGCAAACAAGACAATGTTCACACGAACACGAAGTCTGTCCAATGCACTTCGACGCTTTACATTATATGTCCATATAAATATAATCAGTGAGCTGTTTAGACCGATAGGAATAAATAAAACAGTTTAATTTTAAATTGTACAGCAGCAATGATCCTTTCATCCTTCTGTATTATTTTAACTAAACAGTAAACACTGTCAGTTACAAGACCATTCGATTCGTCACCAGCACTTTACTAAAAAGGTTCATTGTCACCATTCGTCTATCTGGCACCGTTACGAAGATATGGCACCTCAAAAATAATGGGGTCACCAGTTTGACCTTTTGGGGTTACGCGACGTCATCGGTCACGTGACCATTTGACTCCCGGGGGTCGACTTCCTATGGGTGGTCCATAGTGACCGAGCGTCTATCTGGAACTGTTACGGAGATATGGTGCCTCAAATATTGGACGCACAGATGTGGATACAGAAAAACAGATGGAAGAAAGGAAAAAGAAAGAGAAAGAGAAAGGAGAGGTAAAAGGAAGAAAAGGGAAAGGGAAAGTGAAAGGTAAAAAGGAATGGAAAGGGGATGGAGAAAAGAAATGGAAGGTAAAGGAAAGGGAAAGAAAAATGGAAAGAGGAAGGGAAAGGAGAAAAGGGAAACGGGAAAGAGTAATGCAAAGGGGAAGGGGAAGGAAAAAAGGAAAGGTATAGGGGAAGGAAAAAAAGGAAGGCAAAAAGAAAGGGAAGGTAAAGGGAAGGAGAAGCAGAAGGTATAGCATAGCATTGGATAGACAATAACATTCAAGGGCAAAATAAAAATTCTAAACAACCATAATTCCCTTTGTTTGAAACTTGCAACATTCTGTCAAAAAAACTGCAGCTTCCTGCCCCACCTATGTATTAAACCCAAATGCCAAAAAATAAGCAAAAATTTACTATTATTACTAATATTATCGATGTTACTCCTAGTAATAGCAAATATGAGCAAGGGGGGTTGTGTCATTCATGACTGTTCAATAACCAGCACTTGCTGAGAATTTACCGGGATGGTTGAATCTTCTCAGTAGCACAGACTACCCACCTCAATTGGAATATGGAACACAGAATTTAGTGAACGACAACGGTCATGGTGCTGTCACCACCGCACTGCGAGAGTTCATGGTGCTAGAGTTCACCCGATTCTTTTGACAAATATAGCCCACAAACTAAAGGACGTTATTTGCAAGCGTCAATCACACAAGCATACACAAAGCTACAGTAGAAATGTGCAAAGCACAGAAATATAACATTTTCCAACATTTGCCTGACAGATCATAACATAAATGTTAATCGATAAAGATAACGTATAAATAACAATGAAAATTTGAAATGTACAGCATTTGCACAAGCAATACTCACTTGAGGGAAAGTGAGTAGTCCAGTCTATTGCTTTCACTCTGTCGCACGAGAAAGCTGCCTTCTGACTGCTGGAGCAACAACTCTTCCGCTTCACGTCTAACCAGCGGCCCATGGTACCAGCTGACAATCAAACAATCAATCAAACCATTTTACAGGCACAACAATGTCAACACTTTAATCTTAGATCACACTAACAATTTAGCAATAACGGCTCGTCCAGAATCGACAATTCCTCCGCCTCAAGTCGACCGAATGGATGGACCGTGGTATCTGCTGTCACCCTCCCCCCATCCTCCAGTAAACAGCATTCTGAGACTGATGACTGTCTGGAGTATAAGAGGAAAGATTAGAACTGCCATTACCGTTACACCACGAATCATCAAACTACTTACAGGCATGAGAAACATTTTAATCTCGTAAGAACAATGACTGCAGTGCACATCGAGTACTTATTATTAGAGATGTCACAGCTGACATGTTAATTAACGCGTTAATGCGTTAAAAAATTAACGTGCGTTAAAAAAATTAACGCACATGCGTAATCCTTGTATTATACAAGGATTACGTCATGGCAATTATACATGGAAAACAAATGAGTTTAAGCAAAGTAGCATTAATTATAAACGGAGGTCGTGCGGCGACGTCCAATGAAGACGAAAGGAGGACGTGCGTGCGACGTCGTCAAATGACGTCGCACACTCGTCCTCCTCGCGTCCAGTCAAGACGTCCAAAGGACGTCGGCGCGACGTCGCCACACGACGTCCAAGACTTCGCCACACGACGTCCAAACGAGACGTGCCGCCTATGTAGGCCGTATGAGCAAAATGACGTCCTCCGCACGTCGGCAAACTACGTAGGCACGACCAAGCTGGACACGTAGGCAAGACTTTATTTATTCACCAATCACAAATGAACAGACAGACGTAGACAGACATACAAACATATGCACGAAACTGACAAAAGACAGTAAGCAAGCAATTCGCGTAAGCGTAACCCAATAGAGTCCATCACAAAATGATGGGCTCTATGATGGACAAGAGACAATATACAAAATAAAAATACTGTAATAGTTAAATAGTAAATAGTCTAAATACGTTTAAAAAATAAAAATTATATGTGTTTTTAAAACTTTTTTTCATTTTTCTAACTTTCTATATTGTACAGGCGGGTCCCATAAACGTCACGGGCCCGGGGTAATTTATTTCCTACTCTCCATCTCGACGGGACTGCGTGCGTTAATTTACGCATTAATTAATGCATTAAAAAATTAACGCACTGCGTTAATGCGTTAAAAAAATTAACGCCTTGACAGCTCTACTTATTATAATTTATATAATTTGGTACCGGTCAAAGGGCGGTGACGCTCTGTGGCTGGGAAGGTAACCATAGGTCTGGCATCGCACTGGCCATGCGTCACGGACTTAAGTGGTTTATCCACCTACGGGCTCAAAGGCTTAAGGAAGGGAGATGAGCACCCCGCCTATGCTCCAGTTTGGCTATGGCACCTTTACCTTTCCCTTTACATAGCACGGCCGCGTGAGCAGTTACAAAGTACATGACTCCACGTAGCTCGTCCCGAAAGGGTTAACAACAACACATAACACTGCACCGACGTAAACAAGACCAATACTGCATGCCAGGCAGGATCCATCGAAAAGCAAACTCATAAAGCACATTGATGAAGACATTCGTCAGGCCATGCACTCTTCCTGCAATCTAAAGAACAGCATCAAATCACCGAATAAGCACGCTGTCTACACATCAGAATCTGACTAATTTTCTTTACAAAATCCTGCAAGCGCACAAAAGTGCAACAAAGAACTGAGTCAGACCAACCAACCTCTGCTGTTCCAGGGCCACAGTCACATCGATCATTTCCTTTACACCTGCTGCTGCTGCTGCATTGGCTGACGTCTCGGTGTCACCAGCAATGGCATCTGTTAAACAACAAGGAACAAAATAATTCGGTAAAAGGCTGAATCTCTCCCCATTTCTATTGTCCAAATGGCCCACCCTCCTCCAATAGACAGCATTCTAAGATTGACGACTGATTAGAACTGCCATTACTGTCAATTAGATATGCACGTTTTGCACACACGTAATGGAGAGTTCTTACAATTTTAGGTTTAGGTTGTTTTTTGTGTTTCTGTAAAAGTTAAACTTACTGTTCCATTATTACGAGTATGTACATTGCCTGAAAAATTTGTCCTCGAAATGACCTGTGCCGTGTCGGGTGAGACGATAAACCCTACTCACTCACTCACTATTCTCTAGGTGGCAGCAGCAATTTGCAATTGCACGTTTAACCCCAAAATCTCTCTTTCCCTAGAGGGTCAGAGACCCAATCTAACAAAATGTGTCATTGGTATGTGTACCTGGCAAATGGCATCTATATCTGTCAAACAGTTAAAGCTGGGCGCACAAATATGACAAATGACAAACAAAGAAATATGAAAAAATGTGTACCTATAAGCAAAACTGCTTGCACTGCAAGAAGAAATTCCATCGAATAAATATATTACTAAAGACAATCACAACTTACCCGTTTTGGTCGAGTGACTCCGGCCGTGTGCATGCTTCGGTATGGTGCAGTTCTTATGATGGACAGCCGACGAAGTCTTACACTTCGAACCAGCTGCCGAAGCCTTTGATGGAGAGGTCACAACAGCAACTGGCTCCGGCCTGCGAAAATCAGAGGATGGCAGAATGGTATCTTCCGAATCAAGTTCAACACTAAGGGAAACCATCATTGCACCAAGCTCATTTCCATCTCCATCCGTTAGCTGGATGGGTCCATCTTTGTCGACGTCGACTGTCACCGAAGCCACGATGTTGTCCTCCACCAAATCATCAGCCAGCTGGAAGTTATCAGACTGCTGTCCATCACCCATGGCTATCTGTATCCGTTCTTCATTCTGAGGTGAGGACAGTTTACTGGGGTTCTGACTTTCACGGGTGGTAGTGTTCGGTCGGGAAGCAACTTTCTTGGGGGTCATGAGTGGAGTCTGTTGGTTCGACGTAGTCTGGTGGTTTTGATGCTGGTCGCTGGAGGATAACATCGCAAGCCACTCATGTGGCTCATTGAAATCCCTGACTGCTGGTTTTCCCGACCTGTCGTCATTTTCACTCTCCGGAAACCGTTCCAGCAGCTTTGCATCTGACAAAAATTAACTGACAATCATAGAATACAACGGTGCAGAATATTCGACAGCACAAAACTGACTATGGCCACATAATGTTTATGTTTTACTAATCTGGCTAATGTCAGAAAAACTGTAGTTGGAAAAAGCAGTTACACATTATTACAGGTATAAAAATGTCATTATTTGGTATTAATCTGTTCCCGATAACAAACAAGGTTCTTCTATCAGCAAAATTTTTCACAAATGAAGCAACAGTTGGGTACTGACTTCACTTTCTATAACATCAAAAATACTAACCTTGCTCCTGCTTTTCATAGCTATGGTAACTGGCCATATTTTTTCCAAATTTACTTCAAACGCATAAACAGGCCATAATAACAACTAGTAAAATGTGTGTGCATATGACTAGACAAAACTAGAAATATGGGGCAGAGCCCAACGTGAGACTGCCTGTAAGTCCGACAACTGGGGAAAAAGTTTTGGAGTTGAAATTTCCCTCGCATCAAAGTCACGTGGCCCGAACTCTTAATACGTTAGCATATACAGAACGCACACTGTCGACTTAGGGTGAGTCAACATCCGCCCCTATAACTTTTTTGTTAGTAGACCTAAGTTCAGCAAATACATTTTGTCAAATGCAGAATAGATGGCAGTCGATGAAGTTTGTTTCCGATTGTTACTACCTTGATTCATTTCACAGATATTCGCTGCCAAAGTCTAAAGTTGTCTAAAATCGTGTGCACAGTCGATTTTAGTGGGTACACATAGGCCAACGGAACTTTGCTGCTAATGGATGAAAGTTCACCAATTTTTTTTGTTCAACTCGAAAGGGATAGCTGTTGATTAAGTTTGTTTAAGATTGTCAACATCCAGACCCATTCCAGAGATATTCGCGGTCAAAGTCAAAAGTTGTACAAAATTGCATCAAGTTTTGGACGTTTTTTTGCTCTCCCAAATTTTAGGGGGGCAGAGAACCCAAAAGTTCAAGGCCAGTTTTTAACCCTGCCTTGTGGTACGTCACGTGGCAAAGTTTTGCAAAGCTATGCCCTCTTTTCCCCAAAGTTATTGAAGCCCAAACATTACATTTTAAACCAATTTTTGACCTTTTTTGAAAAAAATTGTTGGGAAAACCCCCATCCCCATAGAGGTGTGGGCTAGCAAGCCTTCAAGCCTTGGACATTCTATAGCATGTGTTAAAATTTCAGCGCACAACACCACCTAGGGGCCAAAATATGGTTTTCCGAAAGTTGATTTTGTGGGCATGACTGCACCTCTAAATCTCTGTGGTTAGTGGACCAAAGTTCATCAAACTTTTTTTGTTCAACCGGGACAAAACGCTGCCGATCACCTAGTTTTCCAATCTTGGATATCTATATCCGTTTCAGAGATATTCGTGCTCAAAGTGGGAAGAGATCCGAAATCAGGCCAAATTAGGCATGTTTTGTCCCAAATTTTTTTAGAAGCAGGCCCCCAAATTTAAATTGGACACGGATTATAACATTAAACATGCTTTCAACCGTCTGGCAAAATTTCGCGGTGACTGGCGGAGAGACCTCAGAAAACTGGTGTTGAAAAAAAGTAGTACAGCAGCAAAACATAAGGCCGTCTGCATCTGGACTATCATTCCGGGTGACCTAATAATCAACGAATCAATCAAAATACATTTATATAGCACCATGTTGTGAATGAATCAAGGGTGCATATGCACACACAACGATAGTAAACAATACAGTTCGAAACACACAAGACAATCCTAATATTCAATTTCTTCATAAAACACAACAACAACTACTTACCACTGAGAATTTTCTTCACTTCGTACGGGACAGAATAGTCGTCATCTAGCAGCGAGTGATTGGGAATACAGACTCCTCGTAGATCGACTTCATCGTTGGCTGGACCATGTTTCTTTAGATCCACAGGATCACAGTATTCATCCAGCACTGGCGGCGGTGGGGCAGCAACCGCCAACTGCATCACAAGGCACAAATGAATAAACAATTATCCTAGCAATGACAACTGCATATATGCAAATGCTCACATATTCTCAGTTATATCAAGCAGCCATCTTCGCATAACACACAATTTCATTCCATGTCAATAATACTGAGTTCATCTATCTTAAAAAGTTCTTCCCTACAGAAGACTAGGTACTGGTAAATTTAACGTAATGCCACCAAAAATGCCACAACCTTGAAACGCCAGTTGATTTTCCACAAAGCCCAACTAGTTTAACAGAGTCTATTTTTAAACACAGTGCCCAGGCTGTGCACAGATTTAGATCATTAATCCTTACAAATTATCATTATTCTGACTCCATAAAGGTGCTTTCTGAAGACACCAGAACCATAAACACAACGAGCAACTGTATCCTTAATAAATACAAGCAGTCTAAATAAGTACATTTACTAAGCACACTACACTGTATCCCAAAAAAAGCATCCCCAACATTTTTGACTGTAACATAAAAACCAATCAACATATTTCGATAATTTTTGCTACAAATATTTCTCACACAATTTGCCACCAAATGACCATTCAGTTTCCCACCTCACCCAATGTTTGTTTCTGCACTACCTGGGGAAAACATAACCAGCAAAATTTCACTTTTTTATCCAATGTGATGTGACTGCTTAACTTACGTAACATGTAAAAACACATTTTGTTCACATTTCTGACATTTTGGCTGACATTTCATCCAGTTGTCCATTTTTCAACTGTCTGCAGTAAAACTGCTTGAAGCGTTGGCCCATTATACAAACACAGGTAAAGAGACTCTTTCTCCATTCATTGACAACAGTATGAATGATGTTCTGCTCCAGACCAATCCAGGCTGTACCAGTCGCTTCGTGACTTCACAAACTTTCTTAAATTTCATCTGGTAGACACACTGCTGCATGACAGTCAAACCTTGTAACAGACCAAATGTTGGGGCCCATAGATTAAGATAGATGGAATTTACTGACATTATTTCATTCATTTTAACACATATTATGCTTGATCTGCTTCTCCCAGGCAGTGCAAAAGCAGATGGTGGGTGAGGTGGAAACTAAAACACCTATTTAATAGCCAGTTGTGTCAGAAATATTTCTGCCACAAATTATTAAAATCTGACAATCTTTTTTTCAAGTTACGATAGATAATGTCGGGATGTTTTTTTCAGGTTTTCTGTTTATTTCGACACATATTTCGCTTTCTGTAAAATAGCCACTTTTAGGGGATAGCCATCTTTGACTCATGCCTCCGCAGACCTCGTTCAACCTAGGGGGTTGCAACTTAGACTGCTGAAATTGGCGTTTAATGCTAAACATTTCATATGCAGGTTGTCCAGGTCTGTCTCCAGCCTTTTCGGTGTAATTTACTCTTAAAATGTGTGTTGCAAGCCGAAATTGCAAAAAAAAATCACCATAAACCCCTCTATGTCAGATTCAAAACCATGCAAGGTCACCGATGTTGATAAATCTAAAAAGCACGTCACTAGTGCTTGTTATGATATGCAGCATGTTTGTATCCATCTGCAACTGTTTTTACACTATACGAGCCAATATCGGCAAAATAATGTCTTTTAGGGGGGTACTCATAATTGATGCCTTCGTTCAAATACAACTCCTTCACCCAAGAGCATGAAATTTTGTCACGATAAACTAGAGTACTTGATGCAGTCCAGAGTGAAGATTTTGTAATCTCAGCCTGCACCGTTTTGACGCAGATCACAAGTGTGACACATGGACGGACGGATAGACGAATGCCCAGGCCATAGCTAAGACGTGGGAAGCATTCTGCTGTCGCACGTAAAAAACAAGAACATCAACCACCTGAAGCCACACACAATGTACGAGCTGATGTACCTGTTCGTGTTGCCATGCATCACTGCTAGGAAGCGCCAGTTCTGTGACATCGGTAACGTCAGAAGGTGTGTCGTCAAAGACATCCATCGTTGACTCCTCGACAACAGAACTAGAATGGATGAGAGAACGACATCCACTGCCGCCAAACTCGCTGCTGCTTGTTGTGCTGCCACGATGACCACCGCTGCACTGGTGCCTACAGCAGACATACATCACTCAGTCGATCAATCTGGGATTTTTTAACGTAGCCTAAGTAATATAAACTAACGCTAGGTCCACTAGAGAAATCTATAGACATAAAGTACAGAAAAGTCCAGTTCAGGAAAAAAAATCAAAAGCAAGCATAAAGATGCTGACAAAAGCTGTAAAAAACTCGACAGATGTCACATCATCTGGCAGGTTGTTCCACAGCATCATTACAGTGCTAAGAGGAAAACCTGGTTGGTTGGTGATGGTCCAGGCTGTCATGAGTTACTTACAAATTGTACAACATTTTTCTACATACCAAATCATTCATGATAAAATGTTGCTAACAACAAAAAAAACATTGTTGTAAGTTTGGCATGGTATGTAAAGTTGCTATCTATCACAAAAATCCCTTAGCCCCAACCCTAAACATATGGCGTATATCATAACCTTGCTAATCATCGACCGTAAAATAACCCTATCCCTAACCTCAACCCTAAGCCAAAATCACTTTCTTAAACTTCCTGATAAAAAACAGGAACTTTTGTGACAACGCCAAACACTGAACTGTTCACCAAAAATGTTGAAAACAACAAAGAAAACACTATCAACGCTTTCATTTGTCCAATGTTGCTAAATACATGCTGATAGCATAATATCCTAATTTAGTCCAACACCATCAGGTTAAAGTTAAAGCTAGAGTTGGAGGCGGGTGAAGCCAGACTGACAACAGAATGTTAATCAATACGTGCACCCACCTAGAGCAGGCGTGACCTCCGCCACCATGATGCTTGCAGCAGCAACAGTGCGAGTGACCACCCCCGCCACCAGTGTCTGACGTCACGGACTTGAGCGAATGAGTGTCACACAGATACTCGTGATGACTGGTCGCAGACAGCACCGCGGAGGGCTGGCTATGACCACGGGTCGGATACTGCGCAATCAAATCCTGAGCGCTGCTAGATTTCTGCGCGCCAGCGCTAGAGTAGTCCGATCGCCCTCCGCCCCCAGAATTCGCTGCCGCTTTCTTGCTGCCCAGTCCGAAGTGCTTCTTCAGCAATTTCGCCATCGTTTACTTTATTTACCTATCCATTCGCCATTTGTCAACAAAACAATAACAACTTCCGGTGGTGCAACTAACTGCCGCATCGGCCGCAGATGCAACAAAGAACAACGAAGTCGATCCAACAAACGAGTCGGTAGACTCGGTACGATTCTACAGGTACGATTCCCCACTGTGCATATGAGATATGATAGTAGGCTATCCCTGATCTAAATTCCACGTACAGCTGTATGAATGCTACTTACATGTTATTTTTTGCTACTTTGGTAAATGAGATCTTTGAGAAGAAACGGCCGGATTTTTTGTAAGGGTGGCCCAAAAATTCATACTGCGTTCCATTGGGATCGAGAACTCGAATCGGCTTTTGCTCGGCGGTTAAATGTAGAAGGTTTTATTAAATAAAGCTGTAAATTTTTTGCATTAAAATTCCAAATGGTTGCTGAGAAAACAGCGAAAAACTTCAGGGGGCTACTTTTTTGTTGCACCCTGTACATATATACAAAAAAAAACATTCAAATCTACTTATTATTACTTTGCTAATAAAACTTTTCACGGAATTGGAGGTTTTGATAATTGCAGACAATAGGAATTAGTTGTGGTCTGAGAAGCTTGGAAGAGGGATCGAGTAGGCCTTAGGGTAGTGTATCGTGGCTTAGACATAGCACCTGCAGCATAGTTAATGTTATTGCCTTTTAAAAATATTACACCGTGTAACAATAAAAAGTGGGCCCCAAAACAAAAAGCTATAGGCCTATAATTAACTTATCAAAAACTTATCACTATATTC
>Ga0209671_1002113_pt1 | contig 17769 bp, 20 predicted proteins | sample WorMetHERISLAND2_2_FD_187401 | JGI IMG/M metagenome (GOLD analysis project Ga0209671, IMG submission 187401) | Marine gutless worms symbiont microbial communities from Max Planck institute for Marine Microbiology, Germany - Olavius geniculatus... | ecosystem: Host-associated > Annelida >...
TACTAAAGCAGTTCGCCACATTAGAGCTGTGCTGTTTTGAATAATTTATTACTGAAGTGCACTTTCCGAACCAAGTTGTTATGTTCTAGTGAAACAATTCATCACATTTTTATTTTCCTGGGGAAAGAGCGCTGTTCCCTCCCCAGGCCTCAGCCAATTTTGTGGTTAAGGTAGTAACGGGGGTCGATGGGTGAAAATGCAATTGGCAGCATTCGATGGCCCATCTCCGAAAACCCCCCTATAGGCGCAACAGTTTCGCAAAAATTTCTTACGCAAGCCGAGTTATACCCCATTTTGTTTCAAATTTCGTTGCCATGGCAACGGGGGTCGGTCGGGGAAAATGCAATTGGCAGCATTCGATGGCCCATCCCCGAAAACCCCCCTATAGGCGCAAAAATCTCTCAAAAATTTCTTACGCAAGCCGAGTTATAGCCAATTTTGTACCAATCTTCGTTGTCATGGCAACGAGGGTCGGTCGGGGAAAAACGCAAATGGCAGCATTCGATGGCCCATTTCTGAAAAGCCCCCTATAAGCGCAGAAATCTCTTACGCAAGCCGAGTTATAGCCCATTTTTTTGCACATTTCGTTGCCATGTATGACGCCCCACTCGACCGAACGATGGAACGTTAGCTTTATTAGCGGACAATAGGCAGTAGCTATAGGCTTAGCTGTAGGCTAGTAGTCAGTGAGTCGGACTAGAGCACGCGCAGTGTGCAGGATTATTTTCCTGTTATGTTTTATTTTTTTTTTGTTCATTAAACCTGTAAATAGTTATGCAACACTGGGTCTCGTTATGTCGTCGTGACATTATTGGTGTGAGAAGCGTTGAAATGAACCGATGGTGTATACTGAAAGAAAATATTGAAGAATTATTTGGACTCGTTTTCAGTCAAAAATTGACTGACATGCGGTGTCGCACTGTTAAGCACGTGCTTTATCTCGCTTGATTTGACACGTGTCGTCATCCTCGGCACTGGTCACTACGGAATTCTTCGGCCGCGGCGTACATGTGACTTGTCGTCAGTGGTGTGGGATCAAGAACAACGGTGAGCTGCAGTCGTGTGGACTGGACGTTCGCGGACAACAACGGAGATTGGAGTTCGAAACAAGTACATTACGGAGACGACTGGGTCAGTTCAGCATCTCTCGGTTTTGTGTATGGCAATAGCTTGCTTTGATCGGTAGTCGCGCTGACGGGAAGTTGTATATCTTCTCTCTTACATTTGTTTGGTGTCTGTTAGCAATTATGCTTGGTTTTATTTGTTTTGCATTTATACTGTGAAGTTAGATAGTTATTATTATTTGCGATATCAGTAATATTAACTATGGCTACGGCTACGAACAACAGGCCGATATTAAAAAGATGTCGTCCGAACGTATTAGGATGGTATTATCACGTGCGGGTGGTAATATAGATACGCTAGCACAAGCAAGCTGCCAGGATTTGATTGAGGAAATGGCGAAATATGTCTTAAGTCTAGAACAGGCTGCGGCGTCTGATGAAGACGCAGAGACGCCAATTCTTTCCGATCGCCATCTGAAACTACTTGAGCGTCAAATGAAATTTTACGAACTGCAAGCAGAGCGTCAATTTTGTTTACAACAACAACAGTTTAAACTGGACTAGCAAAAGCTTGCGTTCGATAAAGAACGGCAGTTTTCTCTTGCTGCTCGTGTTAAATATTACGGTGATGCTTTGAAATTAAGCACTGTACGTATGACTAACGAACCTGGCGACTTACCGCACTTTTTCACATCTCTTGAGAATGTGTTTGCTATGTATGAAGTGCCTAATGATTTGCGTGCTAAACTTATAATACCGTTGTTAGCAAATAAAGCTAAAACTTTACTTTTTCGTTTGACTGTCGTTAAACTGGCCAATTACACAGAGGTGCGTGATTTTCTTTTAGCCGAGTTTCACCTTACAAGTGAACAATACCGTCATCGCTTTCTCACAGTTAAGCGCAAGTTTGACGAAACATACACTCTTTTTTGTTCACGGTTGCGTAGTCTGTTTGAGTATTACTTAAAGAGTCGTAAAGTTAACCAGGATTTTAACAAACTGGTATCTCTGATGGTCACTGACCGCTTAAAAACTGAGATGTCTCCCTCATGTTTGAAACATATTTTGACCATTGAGACAGGAGATAAATGGCTGGAGTGTGATAAACTTGCAGATGCAGCCGATGCTTATATGAATAGTCACTTTGCAAATGGTGAGCTAGGATGTTGGCCAGTAGGCCTGGAGGTTACCGTCATAGACCTGTAATCGGGGCACAGTCCGAAAACAATGCCACACCGCCGGCCGACGCACGGTCAGACAACAGGTATGGCGACGAGCGTGACAATAGGCCTACGTACGAGACACGGACTTGGAACACTGGTGTACAGACTGAGGAACGACTAGATACCGGTAGCAGGTATAGGCCTAGCTCAGCGGCCGCGAGTAGCGATGTGCGTGTGGAATACTGTTACAAATGTGGGTCTCCGGATCACCTGGCTAGCTTCCACAACCCGAGCACCGGTAGTGGCCGTGGACAGCTGCAACCGGCATTGAAGCCAGCTGTCAAGAACACAGGTAATGCAGGCGGTGCACGCGTCAATCGATGTGCAGTGATATGTGACGAGTCTGCGAGCCAGAAGCCCGTGGCTGCAGCGCGGTCTACGAGTGACGATTTGCCCGGTTACCGTATAATTCACGACGCAGAGACCCTCGATCTGATGCAAGAATAAACACAATACGCTGACAATTACGATACAAACAATCACACAATTACACACGATGACAATACTGTTACTACATCTGTCGATCCTGATTCTCACGCTGTCGTTAATCGTGTAATCAATTTCACAAAACCAACTCGTGTTAACCCGCCAGTGCTTTTGTCTAAAATGCACTATCGTGATGTGTTAGTTGAGGAGCTTGGTCGTAATGCTGTTGCACTAGAGGATTCGGGGGCTGAGATATCAATCGTTTCTTCTAACATGATTCGAGACCTAAACTTAGTTCCTCTGGGAAAGATTAACTTGAGTGGCATAGTGGGTGACCCTGTGCAAGCAGACCTTGTACAGATGCACATTAAACCTGCCGATCATTCCGTTAGTGTCAATGAACACGAAAATTGTTCTGAGCGTACAGACAATATTGCACCGTTTGTGTCTGTGACTTTTGCTGTGTGTGATAAACTGTCTGGTAATCATAATTTGATTCTTACTGCTGACGTGATTAGACAGTTGAACGACTTAAACAGTTATACGGTAAACACGATTGTGTCTGACAGGCCTAGTAGCAATCCGTTTCAGTTAAATACAGTCGTGTCTAGTAAACCCAATTCAGACTCTTATTCTACTAATAACGTTGACGCTACAACCGTACAGACAGACGATGACGTCAAGACTACTAACTCTGACGTCAATGTTGATAATGAGAATGATGGTGGTGGACGTGCAGACACGGAGACACTTCGCGCAGAACAACAAGCAGATCCCTCGTTGCAACCATGGCTTAAACTAGCAACAAACAAGAAAGGCAACTTTTTTTAAAGAATGGTTTGCTTTTTCACCGCGAGCGAGTGTTAGGACACAATGTAGAGCAATTAGTTTTGCCCTCTTCTCGCATTCCTACTGTTCTCAAGCTAAGTCACTTTTATGTTTAATGGTCATTATGCCTACAAAAAACACTTTGCGTCGTATTCGTTTGGCTTTTTGCTTTTCCCACATGAATCAGAAAATCAAAGAATACTGTGATACTTCTCATGATTGTCAATTAAGAGCTAAAGAGTTGGTTAAAGATCGTACACCGATCACAGCTATTCCTCGCAACGAAATTCCATTTTCACATCTTTGATGGGATTGCATTGGACCTTTGTTTAATTCTTCTGTTTGTTGAAATCAACCTAATTACTGTCTTGTAATTTGTGATCAAGCCACAAAGTTTCCTTTTGTTTTTTCTTTAAGACGTATAACTGCACAAGCTGTGTGTGAGTGTTTAATACAAGTCTTTATGTTGGTAGTCGTGGCTTCGTTCGTGAGTAGTGACTGTGGAAGTAATTTTTATTCAGAGTTGACTAAAGAGTGTTTTAAACGCTTGGGCTGCAGTCCGAACTACAATACGTTATTACATCCTTCGGCGTCAGGTCAGATCGAACGCACCAATCAAACATTAAAGCGTTGTTTACATCATGTAATTCGCCAATACCCGAAACAGTGGCCAAAACTATTGCCTTACGTTTTATGGGCAATGAAAGAAATTAATAACGCTACAACTGGTGTATCACCATACCACCTCACATTTGGTCGACCTGCTAAGGGTCCGTTGTCTATTCTAAAGGAGAATTGGTCTGGTGACGATAATCTACCATTAAATCTTGGCAAATCAACCACAGATTTTTTGGAAGAATTGAAACAAAACTTGTCTACAGCCAATGACTTTGCACGGGAACATTGTGACAAAGAACAGAAACGTTACGTTCACAACTACAACTTAAGGTCTACTGACAGACGGTTTACGACTGGACAGAAAGTCATTGTCCTTTTAAACGACGGTAAAGGCCCGAGCATTCTCTCTCGTTGGCAAGGACCAGCAACAGTTATAGAGCGTAAATCTCCGTACTCATACATTGTCGAGTTGGACGGCCAGCGTCGTCATCTCCATGCTGATCGTTTACGTGCGTATAATGAGCGTGTCCGTAATATTCAGGTTCAGCATTGCGCGATCATATATGAGCAGGATACAGACTTTGGGGACATCGGTCACTCACCAGTGGCGACGCCTAGCGAACTGCCACCGCCCAGTCACCGTATTAACACCGATGCGTTGTCTCACTTATCCGACGTGCAACGTAGCGCGTTACTTGATTTATTAGATGAGTGCTCTGCTGCATTCTCTGACACTCCGGGTTTATGCCCTCTTGTACAACACGAGATACGCGTAACCGATGATTTCATACCAAAACGATTTCAAGCATATCGTATACCTAAACCTTTAAAAGCAGAGGTGGTTAAACAAATCAAACAGTTGCTTGATTTGGGGTTCATAAAACCTTTAAAAAGTCCCATGGTTTCGCCCGTAGTTTGCGTTTTCAAAAAAAAGCGAGGGAGGCGCTAAAGGAAATGTTCGTTTATGCTGTGACTACAGGTATCTTAATCGATATACCGTGGGTGAGATGGTCCCCATGCGTTCTACTAAAGAAATAATTCACAGAGTTGGTAAAGCAAACGTGATCACCACGTGTGACTGCCGTAATTCTTACTAACAAATTCCTATCAGACCAGAGGATACTTGGCTGACGGCCTTTGTCACGGACTTTGGTGTTTTTGAGTGGCTAAGGGCACCTTTCGGTTTGAAATGGTCAGGTAATTCTCTGGTGCGTGCGATGCAGTTGATTTTGACTTCACTGCGAGACTTTTCAGATTCTTACGTTGACGATACGTCAGTATTTTCTAACGACTGGAAGTCTCACATGACTGATTTGAAAACTTTCGTGTTAGCTATCATCAACGCCAAATTGACTTTGAACTTGAATGAATGACGCTTTGGCCAACCACAAGTCTCTTTTGTTGGACATATCATTGGGTCCGGTTATCACGGTCCCGACCCTCAAAAGGTGAAAGCGGTTGAGCAAATAAAGAAACCTCGTACAAAGTCTGACCTTCGTAAGATAATCGGCTTTTTCAGTTATTTTCGTGCCTATCTACCTAATTTTGCTCGTTTTGTTCTCCCGCTTACAGATCTGACATGCAATAACAGGCCCAACACTCTGGACTGGACGGAAGAACACAGACGTATTCTTAAGGCATTGAAACAGGTGTTATGTGATGCAACTAAACTACACGTTGCAGAGTATGGTAAACCCTACGGCCTTATGGTCGGTGCTTCCAAGACCGCTGTGGGCAATTATTTGTTTCAGTGGTGTGATGACGGTCGAAAACGCCCGGTTTCTTTTGCTAGTTGCAAGCTGACCCCGAGCCAACAAGCGTGGGCGGCGATTGAAGCTGAGGCGTATGCTGTGATTTGGAGTTTACGTAAATACCGCAATCTTATTTTTGGGTCTAAGATCACTTGTTACTGCGACCATAACCCACTGCTATATATAACGCAGGGTGTCTCGAGCAGTGCTAAGCTTTTAAAATAATCTTTGGCTCTTCAGCAATATGATGTCTCTTTTAAATATCGGCCGGGTCGTCAAAATTTAGTTGCTGACTGTCTGTCGCGACTATGTGATTAGAGTAGCTGTTGTTATTATGCGGCCCGAGTTGATGTCTGTCTGGCTTAGCATTGCCAGGAGCATTGTCAACTTCGTACAAGATGGTGTTTTGTTTTGCTGAAGTGAACTGCGTCAAGAAGAGCCGACAGTTCTACTGCAGCAGTACCTCAGCGACGTCGTCCTTCGTCTGGAGTCTGGACATCTAAGACTTCGTCGCGAGACTTTCGCCACGGACTGATGCTACATTGTTTATGATTATTTGTTTCTCTGTTGCATATTTTGCTCGCTTGATTAATTTTGAGTAGGCCTATTATGTAGCATTAACTTGAGGTGCGGAGTGTGACGCCCCAGTCGACCGAACGATGGAACGTTAGCTTTATTAGCGGACAATAGGCAGTAGCTATAGGCTTAGCTGTAGGCTAGCAGTGAGTGAGTCAGACTAGAGCACGCGCAGTGTGCAAGACTATTTTCCTGTTATGTTTTATTTTCCTTTTTTTGTTCATTAAACCTGTAAATAGTTATACAACACTGGGTCTCGTTATGTCGTCGTGACACCATGGCAACCAGGGAGGGTCCGGGGTAAAATTGAATGACACCGTTAGATTCGCCATCCCCGAAAACCATACCCAAAACCAAAAATTACGACACTATCTTATACACAGCCAAAGTTATGACCGTTTAAATAAGTGCTTAATTTTCCCCATAGGCGCCATTGTATTTTTTCGATTTTTGCGAATAAATACGTTAAATATTAATTTCAAATTTTTAACCCTTAAAAGGCACATCTTTGCTCGTTTTAGCCATCGCGCGGAAAAATCCGCCGAAGGGTCTGACCTGTAAGTGAGTTGAAGAAAAAAAAGGTATATGGATAGCTATAAAAATGTGTGCGTATATTTCACCCATTTGCCGGTAAGCCTCCCTTAAAGGGATTTACATGAAATAAATGTACAAACCATTAGTTTATACACTTGCTAACGGCAACATTTAAGGACTTGCACATCGAAAACAGCAAAAATTACAAAAGGCGATATTGCCCGCATCACACTGACTGTGTGTCAATGTGCTGCTGAATAATATCGCCTTTTGTAATTTTTGCTGTTTTCGATGTGCAAGTCCTTAAATGTTGCCGTTAACAAGTGTATAAACTACAGTTTTGTACATTTATATTTGCTGTTTTATTACTAAAATACTGTTTTTTACTGGTGATCAGTTGCAAAAATATTGCGCTTTAGATTTTGTCTTACAGTAGCCAAGCCGATTACAACTGTTACCCAGTTATAATCAATTTTGTCCCAAATTTCGTAAGCATGGCAACGGGAGTCGGTCAGGAAAAATGCAATTAGCAGCATCCGATGGCCCATCCTTGAACCCCCGACCCTATAGGCCTAGGCGCAATAATCACGAAAGAAAAATCTCTTACGCAAACCGAATTATAACCAATTTTGTCTCAAATTTCGTTTCATGGCAACGGGGGTCAGTCAGAAAAAATGCAATTGGCAGCAATCGATGGCCCATCCCCGAAAACCCCCCCAATAAACGCAAAAATCTCGCAAAAAACTTTTACGTAAGCCGAGTTATAGCCCATTTTGTCCCAAATTTCGTTGCCATGGCAACCAGGAAGGGTCCGGGGTAAAATTGAATGACACCGTTAGATTTGCCATCCCCAAAAACCATACCCTAAAACCAAAAATTACGACTTTATTTTATACACAGCCAAAGTTATGACCGTTTAAATAATTGTTTAATTTTCCCCATAGTCGCCATTGTAATTTTTCCGATTTTTGCGAATAAATACGTTAAATATAAATTTCAAATTTTTTAATTTTCAAAAAACACATCCTTGCGCGAGAACGCGTTGTTTGAGCCATCACACGCAAAAATCCGCCGAAGGGTCTGACCTGTAGTTGAGTTTCTGAAAAAAAGGTATATGGCTATAAAAAATTTGTGCGTATATTTCACCCATTTGCCGGAAAACCCTCCTTGGAGGGATTTACATTAAATTTTGCGTGAGGGGTCGTCTTGCCGACGTAATCAATCATGCCAAATTTTACCTTAATCAGATCAGGGGTTTTGATTCTGTGGGGGGTCGAATTTTTGGCTTTTCCATAAGAAAGAGAAGTCGCCGTTAACACAGGGCTTGAACTACCGTTCAGCCTGTGAGAGGTCTCGCAGGACCTTTGAATGGCGAGTGGGCCGTATCTGTACTATACCGTAAAACGTTTAATGAGAAAACAATGAAAAGGCTACTTCAAGATTTTGGAAGATATAGTTTTGAATAAAAGGCTCGAAAATATTTATTTAAGGTATAAATAAATCTTTTCTAGAGTGTTTGCAACACTTAGGTGACCTGTTTAACATTACTTTTTGTGAATGAAATTTATTGGGGCTGGGCCAAGATGACGTGTGCAGGAAGGCTTGGCAGCACGCACCTCCCAGGTTCGATGTTTTCCTACGCGAGAACCGGCGACCTTAGCAACGCTAAAATGTAAACATTGATACATTTTTACGTACGAACAGACTGATTTTTAAAAATATGGGTACTTTAGAAATGCGTGGATACTCGCAAACTCCTTATCGGAAGGTAAGACTTCTGTTAATACGTGGCATTTTGTATCCAAAGTGTTTTGGATAGGATTTTGTGACATTTGTACGATTACGGAGCATTTCGTGGCCCGTAGGTACAACGGGCAGGCTAAAATGTCCGATAGATGAAGTTACGCTCTAGCTAGAGGGACGCAAGTAATGACATCTTGATGTTGCATTTCAGTGTTTTTTATAATGCCGATGGTTTTTATATAGAAAAAGATTCTTAGGCTTATATTTGAGGGTTTTATTTGATGGCAAATAGATCATGAATATTAATTAGGCGGAAGAACTATTTAGGTTAATGCTCGGACGCAGGCTTTTTTATAAGAAATGCTATAGAAAGTTAGCAAGTACTCCACCAACAGCTGGAGATTGTAAATTAACTTAAGGTGGTACCAAAATCTGTTACAACTCTCCCCTTTCTGGATTACAGTTTGCCTCGAACTGTGGTAAGCCAAAAATGTAAAAATTGGTTTAACAGTGGTGGAACCAGGATAGACAATTCTAAGTACTTAATCCGTCGTTCACCTTCACGTGAACACGGTAAAAATTTATTTAAGGTGACCATTAGTTGCTCGAACTTGCACTTTTTGTCTTTTCTCTTTTTTTTATTCTTTTAATGCAAGTGTAGATACAAAGCCTTATGCAAGACATTGGTCCGCTAAGTCAGCTTTTAAATGTTTCATAGCAAGACAATTTTACCGCCTCTACTTAATTCAAGGCTGTATTCTAAAAAAATAAAGCCTATTTAAGACGTTCGGACCAATTATGTCGATCGGAACAGTTAATTCGACAAAACACTGTGGCCTAGGCTTAGTGTTCATAACAACTCGTTGGCCTGACCTAACAATTGTTTTTAGAAACTAAATAAGCAAAGGTTGTTATATAGCTCAGTGCCTAGTGTTTGGAATCTAACTAGTAATCTATACAAATACACAATTTCAAGTCAGCGTCTGGTCTCGACATTGCGAGCTTGGTCTTTAAAACGGGACAGGTTGTGTTGGCGGCGAACAAGGCTTCCTGTCGTTCGTGATCGCAACTGTGCCCCAGCGACTCTTTGGCTCGTCGATGACCATGGCTTCGCGCTGCGCTCGATCTCTGCTCGCCGTAACTCTTCGTCAATACGCCACACGATTGCCGTAATTCAGGCTTGCAAAATTGACTCCATCTCGTATCGCGGGGGAAAAAAGAAATACGTAAAACTGTTTATAGTCCATAAAAATCAAAACATAAAGAAAAAAAGTTTTCTCCCTAAGCACGCATTTGATCTCTGTTTAAAGTCCATGCATTACAGCGCACAACCTTTGCGTTTCACCATAAAATGCATCACTTCAAGGCGTAGGTACACAGTATGCACTTTAGTGAATAAATGTCTTTGACAGAGATAAACAGATATAATAAGGCTACATATCTCGTAACTAAGAGAAACAAAGTCATTAGTCTGTGGTTATATTTAAGCTTAGCGTTCGCTAATGCCTTATCGCTTCATAGTGAAAGTGCGAAACTTATGATTTATAGTTATGGCGAAAAAATAAAAACGTCAACGTCTCTACCTTAAAATAGCGTTTCATGTCTGTCGCACACTGCCTATCTCATACGTCTCACACAATTTCTCCCATATGCATCAAACATATCATGCTGTTTTTACTACACAAACGCATTAATCACTAAACGATAGACAGAAATTTACAGAAAGCCTGCCTGACAAAGAGAAAACTTACACACGGTCTTATAAACTTATCTTAGGCGATTATAACGCACTCACACCACGTATAGGAAAATTTGAAAGTTTGTAGGGTGTGGGAAAGGGGCAGAATAATAATAATAAAAATTGGAAAAGAACATCATATACGTAGAGGGTGCGGTATGCGCTAATATAAGTTTTTAAGAACTACCGCTTCTTATGTGGGAGATGACTCGTGCCTAACCCACATATTAATCGCTGCGCATTACAACCACTCATGCGGTATTCACAAGACCATTCGTCCAACACGTTCTTAAAATCAAAAGTTCATACGTACGAACTCATCGATTCCTAGATTAGACACAATTGATGGGCACAAAGAACGGCGTGACACCCCGTTATTGTTAATAACAGTTAAACGCGGTGTTACCCGGGTTAAGGCGTATGGGAAACGGACAGATCCTACCGACTTGGGCCTAGTCTGAAAGGTATTGTCTGTCCCCTGTCGTCCTCCAACCCTACCCTCCATACAAAAATCGCGATAACGCGCTGGGGTCCTTCTGGCTCGTCCGGGACGTCCACCCTCAGCATTACCCCGTACAAGATTCTGTTCAGCACGGTCTCTTTGTCCACCTACATCCTCACTATCAATAGCCACAAGTTCAGTACTACACGAACTTTCATGGCTACTCGACATATCAACTCTTTGTTTCATTTCCGTCTGTTTATCTTGATCGAACTTTCCCGTACTGTCGGAGTGTGAGTCACTAATATTGTCACTCCGGTCAGAGTTTTCAGCGGTTATTGGCGGGTGCACGTGTGATGTCGGTCCGGTGAATATTGCAATGGGGATACGTGTTGGTCATCGGAACCTTGTGGTTCAGTGTTTGTCTGGTCTCTGGTCGAAGTGGACAACGGAGACAAGTCTCTTGTCGTCTGGTTTGACAACGAAGACCGCGGCGGAGTGCCCAGATATTCCATCAGTTTGTCTGCATAGACCAATTTAGCCCGTGCCGTCGCGTTGCGCTGCATATTTACGATCAATGAAGACGGTATAGCAACGACAGATATGGCCCTTCGTACTGCCGCTGCCATTTCATCTGTTTCTTTTAAGTTTCCGAGGGTTATAGTAAAGTACCCATTGTCGGGGAACAAAGCACTTTGGCTTTAAGCCAATGTCATAGTATCGCTTGTTCCGCTCGACACTACGGTGAAGTTGCTATCAGACTTTCGCGTAAGCAGTAGTGGTCCGCTCACGTACTTGTTCCACAAACTCGTAGTAGTCCTTCGCTGGGTTTTCGCTTGGCGCTTCGTACATGAGCTCGACAGGCACGCGGATCTCACGATGTAAAATTAAGAAATTCGGCGAGTATCTTGTGGCCTCGTGTCTCGTCGCACGGTAAGCTGCCGTAACAAACGGCAGACGGACATCCCAGTTCTTATGATGTCTTATTGTCCATCGTTCTGTGGAAGCGTTCGATCTGGTTCGTTGATGACTTATAGAATTTCGTTCGAAATTTTTCGATTCTAAACAACTTACAAATTTCAGCCATTATGCGGCCGTTTACTTCTTGTTCTTGGTCACTTGAGAATCGACAAAAAACAGTCAAAGCGGATGAAGACTTGTTCGACAAAGACCTTAACAATGGTCTCTGCTTCTTTATTCCTAATAGCGAACGCTTCAGTCCACTTCGTATAGCTGTCCATACAACTCAGTATCCAAAGGTTTCCTCGATCCGATCGCCGGTGCGGACCAGTCAAATCGATATACCATCGTTCAAACGGAGCCCCAGGCAGAACGGGCTTCAAGGGTCCTTGCTTTGCCAGTTTACCTCGATGGTAACCCGTACATTGCGGACACCTTCGTCAAAATCGTTCCACATCAGCCTTCCACCCATTTCAACAAAAAATCGACGCGGCACTTGGTTCTTAGTCTTCAGTAGTCCAAAATGATTAGACACCGTCCCACCGTGACACTTTTTCAACATTACTTTTACCTGCGATCGCAGAAGCAACAACTGCAAAAAGTCAGGTTCTCCATGTTTCGGACTTCGTTTTCAACGGTACACTTAGTCTAACCCATCTTGTATTTCCGAACTTTCCCATCGTAACGCCAAACGTTTTGTCAACTTATATTCTGTCTGTATTTTTCAGCACAAGGGCAAGTGTCTTTAGCTAGCTTCATTTTTACAATGTCTCTGAGTTTAGAGTCCTCCCTTTGCGCACGTATCAACAACTGCCGTTCAGTTTCCGGGCTATTATTCACATTGTCATTATTCTGGAACACTCGTACTTTTATTTCCTTTACGGCATCAGATTTTTTTATTGAACTTTCTTCGTTTACACTTTCTGGTTCACTTTCTTCACAAACACTGTCTAACTCCGGCCAATGTCCAAGAACCAAATGCTTTCCCTCAATACTTAGTAATTTAACTTCACGTTCCACATCGCTATCGTCTTTACTGTTCTCGGTAATATCCGGAAGAAGTCTGCTCACCTCAACACTCGTTGGTCGAACATCTTCATTTTTCCTACGAATACCTCTACATCTCGCTTCGTACTGATCATCCTCGTCAACCTCAATCGGTCTGCGACTCAACCCATCAGCATTGCCATGCTTTGTTCAGGGCCTATGCACAACTTCATAGTCGAGCTGTTCGACAAATGTCAGCCAACGCACAAGTTGCGGCATTAATTCAGGAGTACGGCAAAGCCAGGAAAGCGCAGCATGGTCTGTGCGGATAGCAAAGTGCCGGCTCAAGAGGTACTGGCGAAATCGCTTCAACCCGTATACCACAGCCAATAACTCCTTCTTAGTGGTCTCGTATTTCCGTTCTGGCGCTGACAGAGTTCGTAAAGCGTATGCAATGACTCGTTCTCCATCAGTCTGGAGCTGAGACAGCACAGCACCCAAACCGGTTTCGGACGCATCTGTATCCAACAGATACATTCCTTCGTTCTCTGGTAAAGCAAGAATCGGGCCTGACATCAATCTATCCTTCAACTCGTCAAATGTTTCTTGACATTCTGCAGACCAATAGAACTTAGCTCCTTTCTACATCAAGTCATAGAGAAAAGCCGCAAAAGACAAAAAAGTTTTTCACGAATCTGCGATAGTAGCCACTAAAGCCCATGAACGCAAGTACCTCCGAAATATTTCGGCAAGGTGGCCAATCGCAAATGGCGGAAATTTTTCCGTCTTGTCTATTAATGCCCTCTGCAGAAACAACATGTCCCAAGAATTCAACGCTATGTTGAAACAAGGAACACTTGAATGGTTTTAGCTTTAGCTTGGCGGAACGTAACCGCAAGAATATCTCGTCAAGCCTGGACAGTTCTTCTTCAAAACTTCGCCCAAAGACAATCACATCGTCGAGGTAAACCAAGCAAGTGATATAGGAAAGACCACAAAAGACAAAATCCATCTATTATTGGAATACAGTCGGAGCACAGGTGAATCCAAACGGCATGACGGTAAAGCGATAACATCCGCTTCGTGTAACGAAAGCAGACTTATCACGATCTTTTTCTGCAATTGGAATGTTGCAATATCCTGAGCGGAGATCGACAGTACTGTACCAGGACGAACCAAACAGTGCGTTTGGACAGTTTGGACAGTTGTCGATAAAGGGCAGAGGATCTTGCTTGGTTACGGCATTTAGTCGGCGATAATCGACACAGAACCTAAGGGTCCCGTCCTTCTTTTTCACCAACACATTGTTGGAAGCCCACGATCCCATGCTTTTGCATTTTGGCCACGATCTTATCTATCCACTGCAGATGCTAAAATGGATGTCGGCGAAGCGGATAACGAATGGGACGACTGTCACCGGTATTAATACGGTGTTCCACTAAATCGGTGCGACCGATATCATGGTCCCCCGTGGAAATGATAGTCCGATATTTTACCAGCAGTGCTCGAGCCTTTTGTCGTTGTTTATCGGTTAAGTCTGGCGGAATCGTTTCCATGATCTTCTCCAAAGCATCCTCCTCTTCTTCAGTCAATTCTGGCATGACAAGATCCTCTACCACAGGCTCTCCTGAAACAATCTCTACTTTTTGTACTTCACCGAGTTCTGTGCCTTTAGTTAAAACTTGATTCTTCTGGTTCGCATTCATCAAAACAACCTTGATCCCAAAGTTTTCTGCGGGTACCAGACATCGCACACTATATACGTGAGGAAGGCCTTTTGTCATTCCATTCTCCAATAAACCAATACCTTGACATTCCTGTCTCCCATTCCGTTCACTACGTACGCGAGCATTTACCTCAGTTTGCTATGAAGGCAGTAACAGCGTGTTTTCCGTCACATATATCTTCCGTATCTTTTGGTCACTAGGTTCACGTTTCAGCTCAACCCATTCATCATTAGCACGAATCTGTTTCTCCTTACAATGAAACACACACTCATTCCTTTCCATACAGTCAATCCCTAGAATAAGGCTTGTCATATCTGGAGATATCAGGACCTCGGAGTCAATGTCTTGGGCACCTACCCGTAAAACGACGGAGGCGACTCCGCTAAGCAACATATCATTTCCATTGGCAGCCTTTACCATGGTGAATGCTGGAGGAAATACTTCCTACTCCAGCTTTTTAGAAAGCACAGAACCGATCACTGTAACGTCACTGACCGTATTAAGAGGTGCTGTTATTTTATGCTTTCCGTATTTTACGTTAATACAAGTTCATGACTGTTTTCTGCGGACGGGGCCAACATTTGGCAGTGGTTTTTCATAGGCATGGCCTTGGTTCTGTTCCCGCAGTGTCACCTGCATAAGAAACGGGCACCATTGATGCTAGTTTAACTTCCAACTCAGCTATTCTCTTTTTTGCTTCGGCTGCTTCTTTCTTAGCCTCTGCAGTGACCTTCTTAGCTTCTGTTACCTCTTCCTGGAGCACCTCATTATTTGGTCCAAAACAATCGGGTGAAAGTACACTTTGTTCTTCAATCCTCTGGACTTGCTCAATCTCCACGGACGATTCAGACTTAATCTGCGGCATCCGATTCCGTGATTTAATGCGGTTTGGCCACTAAACCTTTGTTTTAACGTAGCAGTTAGCTTAGAGAATAAATTGGTCACCGCATTTCCGTAGTCCCATAGCACGTTGGACACATTTTTGTCAAGCGAGTTGCGAAAAAAAACCAATTCGTCTTTCTCATCCCACCCATTGTATTCTGCAAAATTGCAGAATTTGGCACAGAAGGCTTCAAAAGGGTGTGTTCCGTCAAACGTCTGGGGTTTATGTAAGTATTTCTGTGCACAGATTTTACTATACTTTTTCCCTCATTTTCAGAAAAAGATCGTGAACTAAAGGTGATACGTGTCGGACTCGGAGATGTGCCAGATTTTCTCAAGGTCAAGAACTTCACTTCTTACTACAAAACCTACGTCCATTTGGTTGTGACATGTCTGGACTAGGGGTCCTAGTCGAAACTTTAGTATCACTAGACTGAGCCAGTTTCCTAGTATGTGCAGCTACGGGACCTAAGTTTCTAGTAGGGGACCTATTTGGTGTACGGTGCAGAGTTTTATCGTCCTTAAATGGGGACGATTTTTTTGAGCACCATGGTCCGTATCTGGTGTTCCTGAGTCAGGACTAAAAAATCGGTAAAGCCGCTTGTTACTAGTTTTTTGACCAGTACTATTTCCTCGACAGGACTTACGACGTTCCTGATTTCGCAAACACTCACCAGCAGATGGGCTTGTGCCTCTTTTCCTTCCCATTTGATCCTACTGGCAGGTTCGTCTGTCCATGACGTAAAGGGAAAATCGCTCCTTGGCGGGTACAGGTTCGTCTTCAGTCTTGTCCGTCTGTTGGTTTCGCGAATGGCGAATAACTTCAGGGTGTTCAATCCGTAAACTTACTTCGCGATAGGGCATTTTCCCAATTTACTTAAGAATGATAGCTGGTGAACGGACGCGAAATGCCTGTCGGTTTGTGGTGTATTAGTTAATGCTGTTCCACCACTGACGTCGATGCACCCCATCGGCAAACCGGCGAAAATAAATGTCGGCAATATGGGGAAACACCACGGCGGCTTGGACTACAGTCTTTATTTACTAGAGTATCATTGTCCTTATGAGACATCGCATTTGTTACTGTGGCAAGACCTCCGCTGGCCGATACGGCACTTGGCAAAGAATTGAACAGTTGATCTTTACTTGGTTGACGGAGAGCACTTTGCACTTGAGTGCTATGCTCTATCCGTGGTTCACGCAGGGTATTACTACATCGTGACAAGACACGTTTACGAAACAAAGTTTCACTTACAGGCTCGTTGTTTCGGGAAATAGTCGCAAAACTCTCCTCTTCTAAAACGTCGACATCGGTCTCCGTAGAGTGTCGTAATTAACTGCTTTGTCACTTACAACATCAGTCGGCAAAGTTACAACATCCATGTTATCGTTAATAAGAAATAGTATTATCAGATTACGGGAATCCTCGACAGAACGAGTTTGCATTTCCTCCGGGCAATTAGAAAGCAGATATCGAAGTCAGAGCTGTTCAAAAACAAGAATTTGTCTGAACATCCGAGTTTACGCCAGAATGACTTTCAGGACCGCGTGGTTGTACATCAAAGTGGCTGGTGACCATTGCACACTTTTCCGCAAGGTCTGACTCCATCCAACGTTTGCATCCCTTTAGCCCAACGCCGGAAGCACTACTGTGACACACCGCGTTCCCAACGTGTGTCCCAACAGATGCGTTTGTTGCGGCTATTCGCGTTACTGATAACACTCATACGCCGTTTTATTACCAAAAAACTGCCAGAACAGAGATTCGCACGCAATCTGACTGCTCGCCATATTATCAACTCTTCAACTCTTTCTAGCTAACGGTGCTGCCGATAGGCGAGAAGGGGCGGGGCTTAGCGATGATTGACACCCGCCCAGCTAGCAATTACCCTTAGGCGTTTATCCAACAACTACTCCCCCTCCTCCATGAAAAAGTGGGAACCTCTAAAGGCGAAGATCTATCCATGAAAGAGACAGCCATACTACTGTTATAAATGTACAAAACATTACTTTTTTACATTAGTTAACGGCAACATTTAAGGACTTGCACATCGAAAACAGCAAAAATTACAAAATTACAAAAAAATGCCCGCATCACACTGACTGTGTGTCAGTGTGCTGCTGAATAATATCACCTAATAATAACCCCCCCCTATAGGCCTAGGCGCAAAAATCTCGCAAAAATCTCTTACGCAAGCCGAACTATAGCTAGTGGGGGTCGGTCGGGGAAAAATGCAATTGGCAGCATTCGATGGCCCATCTCTGAAAAC
>Ga0209671_1002115_pt1 | contig 17767 bp, 16 predicted proteins | sample WorMetHERISLAND2_2_FD_187401 | JGI IMG/M metagenome (GOLD analysis project Ga0209671, IMG submission 187401) | Marine gutless worms symbiont microbial communities from Max Planck institute for Marine Microbiology, Germany - Olavius geniculatus... | ecosystem: Host-associated > Annelida >...
CAACAGTACTTTATTCATTAATGGCTCACGGATTAATAATCAATCTTGTGAATATGCCGCTCTATCAAATGTTTGAGAAATGAAGATATAATCATATTAATCAACGATTATTGTTAATCTGTGATTAGGCCAAGACAAAGTAATTTCATAGTTAATTGAATGCAATTACTTCTGCCTCAACGTCGGTCGACTTTTTCTTGAGCGCGTCCAACTGTTTCTGCGTTTCGTCCAACTTGACTTTGCAGTCCTTCGTCTTTTTCAACTCGATCTTCGTCGACTCAAACTCTTTGCTGATCTTTGCAAGCTCGTCTTGGCTTTTCTTAAGATCAGCCTTACTCGCCGTTAGCTGCAAAGAGACGAAATGTTTGCGGTAAAATAATGTTTACAGTTAAATGATTTAATTCTTATACACTTCTGGTATAATAGTTTTAAAAAATTAGCTGTAATAGGGAAGTACTAATACTTTTTTTCATTTTAACAGACAGACGTTTCTAATGAAAGGCAACCGGTAAGAAACGTAATCTCAATAACAATACGATAACAGATTACGTTAATCGTTTAAAAACAACAAGAACAGTGTCCGTTTATAAACCTGCCTAATGAGTTTTGCGCAGAAACCACGCTCTATTTCATATTCTATTGATTTTGTCAACCTACTTAAAACTAGGTGAAAAACAGCATCGTGCAGAATTTATACAGAAAGTACATGTATGAAGGAATCGAATAATCAACCTGTTTCTTCATGTCTTCTTTGTAAGTGTTCAGTTCTGCCTCGGATTTCTGTCGATCGTTCAGAGCCGCTTCAAGCTTTCTGTGTTCTTCGGACCAGGATTTCTCAAGCTCTTCGATCTTTTTCTGCACAGCACAAAGACAACAGCATCGTAAACTGTGAAAAAAAAACATCAATTGGAAATTAGGTCCGAAATATTAAAAGGTACCTAGCTTGTCGAAAAAAACGACTGCATGCCATTTTAAATGCAAAAACAAAGCTCACGCAAATACGATGCTCGCAAACTGCAAAGACGCCATAGCAAATGCAATATGAAACCAATTAAACTTTTTAATGAATTTCTGCAAACTCAGCAAGTGGTTTGAGTAAAATACTGAAACGCCGCTAAATTTCCATTTAATTGTTTAGCTTATAGGTACTAAAACAATGCACTGGTTATTACAAACTAGAACAAAAAAAATGCAAAAACGCTAAAAACAGTTTGCATGTAAAGGTAAAGTACTGTGTAAAATTAGATAACGCCAGCTTCACGGATATATCTCACAACTATAAGGACTTTCAAACGTTGTCAGTGGTTGCATTTATCCTCAAAACAATACACACGAGCGTGAAAGTGAACGTTTAATCCATTGCCGAGACATATTATTAAGTACAGAAGCAAAACATATTCATGTAAATAGTATAAAATAATTAAATACACAAATATGACCCTAAAGCATTGGCTAAAGAAAGGCGGTTGCAATCAATTTTTGGACCACCCTCCCTGCACAGTAATGGCAGCACGTCAAACTAGCAAAGATGTCGGCAAATTATGCGGCCGTCCGCCTATAGCTATACACTTCACTGCACTACCCGAACCCTAATTCTGAATTTCGAACTATAAAACTGAAAATTAACACAATAATTATCATTGCACTAGATAACCTTCACACCGATATAATTTTTTTTCTGCGGCTTTTTGCTGTCGAGTTAGGAATCCGTAGTGAAGACTGCTATAAAATAAAATACAGCAAATTTGCAACACGTTACAGACTTGCTACTTGTCTACTCGCCAACATTACATGTTTCCAATTCACCCATAAAACATTGAAAACTAGCTTAAAAGTCAGAAACAATCGCGACACAATCGAAGCAAACGCTGTTGTCACATGCTCTGACATATATAGGTCTAACATACCTCCAAGCATCAGTCATCGCATACAGCAACTATAAGTAATAACCAGTTTACGCTTTAGTCCAGCTTTTATCGTGCTATAAAAGTCAAACGTGCTTTACGCATGCAAAAGTTTACAAACGGAAGATGTATGTAGAAATTGTTTTGAGAGCGGAAACGAAAAATAAAGAGGTGATGGATGGTAAAATGGTGCTTCTAAAATTTCACTCCTCATAAACATCTCGCATCTTTCAGACTAATTGAACTGATTTCTGGACTGCATGCAGGTCTTTCTGTTTCCGTTTCGTCTAAAACAGCTTTAGTTCTTTTAGTTTGCGTGCTAGATCCGCAATGCAAGAAATCATGCATCATATCATATCATATCATGTCATAGCGGAATGTATGCTGTGTCATGCGGGAGCGGGCAAGTACAAGACTTAGTATAAGACAGCGAGCACGGCGCACGGCACACGAAACCACCGCACACGGCATTGCAATCAGCATAATATCACATCGCAGCACAGCATAGTGGCAACGCAGTCGTCAACAACTACTTGAATGTTGGAAGCGCCTGTAGACGTCAGCTGCTTCTGCAGCATGTTTCTCTCTTCGTGGAATGTATTCAATTGGATTGCTTCGCCGCCTTGCCCTACAAGCATGCATAGTCACAGTAATTTGTATTAATGTCGATTTGTCGTCCGGTCTCGTAGTATAGTGCTATTAAGGCTAACATTATCTTATATCAAAATGTTCAGTGTCGTAGAATCAGGAAATAAATAAAACGAAGAAATCCGGTGCTGCATTTGCTAGCGTAATGAGTTGTTTTACAGTAAATTACCAGACATAAATAAATGTAAAATAATACTTTTAAACCTAAATTAACTGTTGATATTTTTTGTAAACCTATTTACTGAATACGTAATGAGAAGCAAAAGATAGAAGCAGCTGGCAGATGAGGTTGCTCTTTGACAGCAGACAGAAAAAAATTCATTGCACTCTCCTGATAATTATCTACAGCTAAGGAAAGTATGTCTAAACGTCAACGAAAAGTAATTAAATAGTCGTTACTGCTAAAATACGCTGCAGTAATGAACATCACCATCATCCAGTAGCAGCTAACCTTGATCAGTCGTCGAAACGTCGTGTGGCCGCTGCAGTTGGTCCACAAGTCTGCGCAGTCGTTCGCACTCCGCCTGCAGACCAATCGTCGTCGTCGCCTCATCACCGCTCGTCCTTGCCGAGTCTTCACTGCCACTCGCACTGTTGTCGAGCTCGACTTGGGCCACTCTGTGCCGCAGCTGACTCAGTTCATCTCGACATCGATCCAGCTCATCGCTCCCGGACATCCTCTGACCGACACTAGTCATCAACCGGGCCACGGCCTCGTCGATGTCGCAGCTACTCGACGGCGACGGTTCCACCTTGGCTCGGAGGTATTTGACGGCGGTCAGAAGGTTCTCATTGTCCGTGTTGACGGCGTCCAGCTTGCGTCTCAGCACGCCGATCTCTTGCTCTGCTAGCTCCATTTGCAGTCGGAGCTCCACCTCGCGCTGTGTCGGCGGCTCCGCGTCACCGGACTTCGACCTAGACGTGCGTTTCACCGAAGTCAGTTTGCGCAGCTGGAGGTTCATGCTCTCAATTTCCTCCTCGCAGTCGGCCAGCTTCTTGCGCAGCGTTCTGTTGGCTTCCTCGGCGAAGCGAAGTTGTTCGCGCAGGTCGTGTTCGCGCTCCTCGCTGGCGGCGAGGTCCCGGCTGAGTTGTGCCGCGGCCGCAGCTACGTCCGCACCGAGGCTAGACCCGGCGCTATCGCCGCCGACCAATGACCCATCTCCGGCCAGCTTCTCAGCCTTCGGCTACGCACCGCAGCATAGTTGTCACGCTCGAAAGAAAAAGTTTTTAAAAGTTCGAGAATGTTCGCAAAAATTTTTTTGAAATAAAGAAGTTTGGAAAAGTTTGAAGAAGTTCGATATCTGCCCTGAGTCCAAATTGTTAAAATCAGACCACTACAACAATAAGTGAGGTCCAGTTTTGCTGTCACTGTAGTTCGGCATAGTTAGCTTGAAATTTCCAAATTCTGGCCTGATACTTTGGTATTAGGCCTAGACTAAAGTCTTAGCAAAGCTTGATGACACCCACTATTCTTAGCAATGCACTAAGGTTCACAAAAGTCTGCTAAAGTTTAGGTTCCATGGACACTCCGACTGAAAATTGTCGTCTGAAGACTCGACAATAATATCTTTATTATGCTTGATTTGACTGTGTCTTCTTGTAAACTTTATTTTATTTACTGTAAAGTTCACAAAGTTCGAACGTCACAACTATGCACTACGGTGCACGTCATCACTTCGCCAATCCAAACCCAATTAAAGTACATGCAGGCCTATGGGTAATTCTTTAGTGGTAAACATCTATTACAACAAAAACATAATTGAATCGATATCGAGGAAGTGTTAGTCTGTTATTGCATTTTCTAACCTTCAGTAAGTCGAGTCGACCTTCATACTTGAGTTGTTCTCGCAGTTTGTGCAGCTGTAAAGCATAAAACGGACAGTATTATTAACCGCATACACGCAGGAACCAACTAGATTTAATACACTACAGTACTACATACAAGTATTCGCATTAACCGACAAATTCGGTTTTATAATTAAACGTACTGCTGTTTTGAAAGAAACACAAAAACATTCAGTTTAATTCAGTGTGTCTGTGGTTGCGTGGTCTGTGATCGCTGGTTGCGTGCTTTCAAACATCACTCAAAACAGTCCATGCCTTACACGTCGACGAAACGACAGTCGACGTCGGAATAGATGGATAAACGCAGTGGTTTGCGAGGAGCAGTTTCACTGGTCAGGAATGGCTTTGGATGCGCGTCAGCGACGAGTGAGGAGTAGCAGAGAGCAGTGGGGGAAAGATGCCGGTGCAAGCGATCTGTGGACTGCGTGCTTGCCCGGCGATTAAGTAATCAATCAACAGCAGACATTTGCGTCCGCTTCTTGGATGCCACGCAAAGTGCAGACTGCAGACTGCAGAGCACGCGAAGAACATCAGCACAGACTGAGTCCAGGTTTCTTTTTACATTTTACGCCGACTTGAAACGACGAGACCTGGCGGAATTAACAAAAATATTTATAATTCATTCGTATATTACTCATTTAACTTTGCCAGTTATTCAGAGTTTTGTTAAATTTTGTGTGCAGAGCGCATTAGTAACGTTAGAAATAATCTGCTTCATACCAATGTATAACAATTATAGAGACGAACTCAACAAGTGCGCTGATCTAGCCTATAGGCATATAGCTTCAGACATCAGCAAATAAAAATTGAAAAACGATACAACAGTGGTCCGAGAACTAGAAAATTTCTTTCAAAAATATGTCGCTCAGTGCTAACATATTACGCGACAATCCACTTAAACCTGCGCAACCCATACCCATTTTCATAACTCTGTCCTTGTGACTTTTTAAGCTGAAAATTGACACATTGGTTACTTGTGTTCCGAGTAACGTTCACACCAATTTTCGTTTCTTTGCGCTTCTTCGTTTTCAAATTGAGAGACCGTACGAAACAGACGGACGGACAAACCGACCGGCATGACATGCAATGCGGCCTTTCAGGCATAAAACTGTGACGACAGAAAGTCGTATAGATCGGACCTCGTTCTGGGCGGTGTCGAGTTGATTCTGAAGGCAAAGTCTGCGTGACTCAGACTCATTGAGCGTGTTCTTGACTCGGTCCAAGTCGTCCTGATGTCTCTGACGTCGTTCCTCGGCACGCATCAGGTCATCGTGCAGTCGAACCGTTGCTTCCTTCGCCATCCGCAGCTCTTCTTCTAACAGCCGCAACCGACGCTTGTCGTCCGACCTGCAGCCATATTCACCAATCTCACGTTTATGTCGTTCACGTGTGGACAACTAAAATGGGTCTGACAAACAATATATCAGCTTATACTCTGAGTTTCCAGCTTTACCTTTATGAAAAGTCGCAACGCTCGATTACTTCCCAGTGTTAGAACTGTTTATCATACTGTAGTCTGTAGGCCTAGTTTACACCAACGCACGCAACTTGTGTATTAAAAATTTAAAGCCTAAACTAGTTGCTTCGATTTCTTTGTTGTACAACTTGCTGTACAACAATTTGTACAACAAAAGTCTCCAAAAAAACCGACAGCCTTTGACAAATCCACAACGTATTGACACGCCAAGACCTTGTACAACCTCGTGCCTTCCATTGTGTCCGACAAGAAATCAACAAGTCAAAGTAGTGGAGTTTGGGTCTTAACACAGTGTGCAGTTTGTTGCAAATTAACTTCGCATATTACAGCGAAGAAAGTTCACGCATTAAACTGAAGACAGGTGACAGAGAGACCCTTGGAAGCAGTTCTCGAGGCATCTGACGCGCTCTTCAGCCTGTGCTCTCTCGGCCTCTAGCTGATCGCAGCGTCGGTCGGCCTTGCGCAGTTTGAACTGAGCAATGCGACACGCCTTGGCCGTCGCCTCTAGCTCTCGCTGTAATTCACGCAACTCGACCGTCTCCTCGTCGCGGAACTGATCGTGAAGCTCCGCCATCGCCAACTGCAGATCTCGCACCTGTCATACGCACAGAACAACGTCATTCACTACGAATAACTGTCTTAACACGATCTACAGTGTATTATGAAAGTGCAGCGAGGCATAGTACACTGTAGACCGTGTTGAAACGTACTTATTTCATGGCCGTGATCAACGGTGTGTTCTGCCTGGACGCACGTGTGTTATATCAGTCGTCACGCTTGAGTGGAGTGAGATTATATTAACACTTCGAACACTATAGCAATAGAAGGACTAAGTAGGTAATGGAACAAGTCACCACTTCATCATCTACTTTTTTTTATCTTCAGTCTCTCACCACCGCACCGCTCATAATTCAAGCCTGACAGTTATAACGTCCTGCGCCTGCTTACAACACGCACGTCCCGCGCAGAACACAGCGTCGATCACGGTGACGTACGTTTCAATACGGTCCAAAGTTTATTGTGTCCCGTTGCATTTTTTAAACTTCAACACAGCATGCACATTTTAAACCGCAGTTTAGAGTGTGCAAGTGAGTATGCAGTACGTTGAACTTATTTCTTTTACACAATTTGTACAGGAACTTCGTGGTACCTCTTGTTGTAGGTCTTCATTCTCGGCGACGGCGTCCCCGTACCGCAGTTCATAGTCGTCAAGCCGTCGCTTCAATTCAGCAATCTCATTTTCCTCCGCAGCTAGTGACGCCCTCTCGCTCTCGGGCAGCTGCAGGCGGTCCAGCAGTCGCGCCTTCTCAGACTTGAGTCGCTGGAGTTCTTCCTCGAGTTCACTGATGGTGTCGCTGCAGTGTGTCTTCATGCGGTCGTAGTCCGCCTTCTTCGACACCAGCAGGTCCGACAACGCCAACTGCCGACACGTATACACAACATTTCCGCATCACTGCTTGTATCATTAAAACATTGTTGTCAGGTCCCACAGCACCAACTGACGCCGCGCCGCCACACAAACACACAGCATCATCAGCATCACTCTCACTGCATCGCTGTCGGTATCACTCGAATACTGGTGTCATTGAATCTTCAGAAACTTTACACGAATCGTTTGCATTTTGCTGTTAAACCGAACGAAAACTACCGAAAAATCGGCGTTATGTATATACAGTAAGAAACTTACAAAATTTCAATAGATGACTGGAAATTGATGAGAATAGTGTGTAAGACATTATACGCTACACAAATTGTAACGTTTGCAGTTTCGTTGCCGTATAAGACTAGTCGCATTGTAATCGAATGCCAAATCTATCCACTAAGACTATCTAAACCTCTTAGGGCAATAGGCCAGATAGACCTAAAATATCACTGTGCATGCAGTTCAGCAGCCGTAGCAACTGATCGCCATCATTACGGTTTTAAGCTGCGTCAAAAGTTTTCACAGACAAAAGATACTGAACATTTTTGAACAAATAACGTATTGCGAGGCTATAAGCCAAAATAGCTGAGGCTTTGATTTGCATAATGCATATTATGCTGCCATCTGCCTGAATGCTGATTTTTAAAGCTAAAAATTAGCACACCGATTACACATAGCCATCGCTTTTTAGCTTTCGAAAACTTCATTACTTCGACGCGCTGTGGAGTGTAAAGTTGTTGTACAACACGTTGCACACGAAATGCACAACTAGGTAAGTATAATCGAAGCAAAAGAGTTCGGACGTTAACTGTATCAGCGTCGACATACACGTCGGCATTATAGTAAAGGTCGATAACGTTGATAAGATGCACTGATGGATGCGAAGCGTTACCTTTTCTCGGTCCATCTTTTCGCAGCGGTCTTCGAGCGAGGCAACCTTCTCTCTCAAGCTGTCGATGAGCATCCGCGTGCCTTCCATCATGGCCTCGGAGCGCGCGGCGTCAGGCTGGGCCGGTGAAACGCCGTTCATCATCAACCTCGGGTCTGAGTCGTCACCTGGACTGATGATGCGACGTCGACGACGACGATTGCCACCACCAGGACCTCCGCCGCCGCTGCCGCCGCCTGGCGAATACCTTTACAGCACAGAACCGACGGAATTGCCAACATATTGTGCTAACCTAACCCTAACTCTAATAAATGTTTACCGTCTGAAGTGAAAAATTGCACACCGTCTGCTCTCTGAAAAAAAGCCTCATTATCATCTTTAGTTTTGATATTTTTTTATTTTCATGTTACAGGAACCTTAGTTGCGGATTCAAAAGGGGAGCCCCCCCTATTAACTGGATGCATCTTATAGCCTAACAAACGAAAATTTTGCACTAAATTGCATTATTTTTGCATAACAGCCCCCTCTCCAAAATCCACCACTTCCACCCCTATTCCAAATTTCTCGATACGCTACTGAGGAACCCGTACGGGACGGACGGACAGACGTACGGGCACGACCCGTATTGCGGCCTATAATAAGATGGCCGCAAAGCCAAATAATACTCACTGAACGTACAACGACATAATTTCACAAGCTTCACAGACCGGTGTTTCCAACACGACTTACAAAATGTCGTCAAAAAGTGGAACAACAAAATCTATAAGCAATGGCTAAAAGTTTTTCATGGTACAGATTGAGCTTTTTCACGTGAACACTCCAAAACACAGAGTGTTGAAGGTTTACACTGAAACATTATCAGTTACTTGGAGCTTAATGAAAGCCGGACAACAACTAAGAAATGAGGCCACCGGCCCAACAGCAAAGCAAGGGCTTGACGACAAAATATGGACTTCAACAGTTTCGGGCTGAACTTTTAAATTCTACTTCAACCCGTGCACGTTAAAACTCTATGAGCTATAAACGCTGTGATACAGCTGCGGTCTGTGCAGACAGTAGTTACAGCAGCTGCCCTAACCTCAACAATGGGTTGTATGAATAAACCCTAGGCCTATAGGCCTGTAATCATGGCGCAATTGAACATGGGAAATTACCGGCGCGTTAAAACACGGCTAAGGTAAATTAGCGAAACATAACCACCGGTACGTCAATATAGTCTACATAATAGACGACCGGCTTCCGAGGTCAGGTTGTGCTGCATAACATCACTGTAGAAACGTTTTGAAACTGGACACATGTCGGACCAGTGCCAACATATTATGCGGCCGTCTGTCTGCACTCTGATTATTAAAGCTAAAAATTACCACATTGGTTATTGCTGTCAATTGAAACGTTTAAATAAATTACGGGGTTTTCGACGCTTTTTAGTTTTTGAGTTAGAAAACCGTACGGGACGGACGGACGGACAGGCAGACGGACGGGCAAGACCCGTAATGCGGCCTGTTGTAAAACAACATAAACCCGAACATTTTCGGTTGTAACGTAAAGAAGGATTATCAGATTTTAATGATTTTTGACACCAATATTTCTGACACAACCGGCGATCAAATGACAGTCCAATTTTTCACCGCACCCATTGTCTGATTCGGTACTACCTGGGGAAACAAAACCAACGAAATACTGCATTTTTATCTCATTTCGCCTGTTAGGGTTTTCCCAGATAGTGCAGAAGCAGACATTTGGCGAGGTGGAAACTAGAACGAACACTTGATGGCAAGTAGTGTCAAAAATGTTTGCACCAAAAATTATTAAAATCTGTCAATCCTTCTTTGAGTCACAGTCGATAATGTTGAGAATGTTTTTGACGTATTTCTGTTCATTTCAACTCATATTTCGTCAGTTCTGCTTTCCCCAGGTAGTGCAGATGTAGACATTGGATGAGGTGAAATACTGAACGGTCATATGATGGCCAGTTGTGCCAAGAATAAATGTACTAAAAATTATTAAAATTGGATATCCCTTCTTCAAGTGACTATCGATTATGTTCGGGATTTTTTTTCCGGACACGGTGTATAATATGCAGTCAGTAATGATACTGGGCGCTGGTGACCTGTCACCTCATACAGAACAAACGAACTGAACTGAACTGAACTCCACAACGAGTTAAGTTGAGTTAAGTTCGTTTTGTACACAGAACTTCAGTTACATGCAAGTCCAACTTGTCATAATCACGAACGCAGATATATCTCCAGCGATAGGGTGTTTACACGATGAAGCAAACACGAAGCAACCATGCAGCAAATGTATTGAACATACACTTGCACGACGTGTGCTCTAAGTTTGCTTCACGTTTACTTCATCGTGTAAACACCCCATTACGGTACTATTGCAGCAGACTTTGGCTGGCATCCATCAGACACCAGCTGTTTGTCACGGCTGCATCCGACCTCTAACTAATGAATTACTGGAACACGTCTAGTGGAAGAACTAAGCGGTTTAAAATTGCCGCCGATGACCGATCCAGTTGGATAGCAACAAAAAATGCCATCTGTGCAGACAGTTTTCGAACATTCGCGTTCTATCGCGAAAACTTTTTACATTTCCGCAAAGTCTGTTTTGCACGCATGCAGAATTAATAAACGACACATTTTCTGTCATGATTATTGGACATTACTTCATCTTGCTTACATGTGTGGTTGAAAGGCTAGAAGATAACGATGTGAGTTGCTTTATTTTGTCAATCAATATATAATGTAATGTTTGGGACAGTTTGCACAACACAAAAATTCTGCTGTTAAAGACAGCAGTGTTACTGTTAAGCGTGTTCCGTCAGACAGCAAAAAATGTTCCGGAAAAGGCGTGGTAGCTGGCAAGCATAAGCGGCGCGCCGAACTCAATACGCTGAACCTGGGCTGAAGACGTCGATGTATGAAGTGGGGAAAGGTATTTCCTTCTCAAGAGAAGTAATAGGCATGCCTAGCAGACTAGCACAGTGGCACTCAAACGACTGCAAACGTTCTGAGCTTCGCTACGTTCTAAAACGAAACGCACCCGGACGAAAATTAACGTTTATTGACGTTTATTGCATAGGCCTAGCAGAAAACGTCCAGAGTCAGCCAAAAGTTTGCATCCCCTATAAACTTCACATCTGCATTAGACATAGGAATGCAGTCATTACACAATTATTTCATTCATCACCGTAAAAAGGACGAAAGTGTAAAAATAACAGTTTATGTGCTAACTTAATATGACGTCAATCCGGTAAGATTTGGTGAGCAATTAACAACATAGGCTAATAAGCCTACTATCGTCGCATCATTATTGTGTAGCAGGAGTTTCGCAGCAGTTTTTTTCTCATAAATTCAGCCACAAATCTTTGGCATCCTATAGTGAGCATTTTGATTAAACCTCGGTCTTTTTACGACGACATTTTGTAAGTAATGTTGAAAACGCATGTTTGTGGCAGCCCTTTGAACAAAAATCAAAAACCTCTCAAACAGAACGACGGATTCCTACGAGATTTTTCATTGATGACCCAAATAGAGTGATTATACGGGTCCACGATTATTTCAAAATTTTCAGTGTATGGACATTTTAAACAAATTATATTCATCGAACACAATAAGAAAGCTTTGTTGTAGTTTTGTTATCAATTAAATGACTAACAAGAAGCCCAGCTATTGCAAGGAAAAATCGACCGTACCGCCTACGTCCGAACTTCCTAAGCCCAGCGTCCGAATTGAAGTCACGGAGAGAAAGCGATTTGTCAGAGGTGAGACAGTTCCATGCACGATGTGCTAACGAAACACAGTCTCGGAAGCTACAATGAACGCTAATAAAACAGACATCGCACGTGGTCATCTCGCCAGGTGATATAAACAGCTACAGAGTAAAGCCCAAATTCCATTATGGGGTGTTTACACGATCCAGCATTCATCCAACTAGCTGGAAGTTCTATGATAATTAGGAGGACGGGCGGGTTTTAACCACAGATTTACATATTAATGATATTGGTGATAGGCATATTGGAAAGCCTATATAACACGTATAGGCCTATCAGCTGTAAGCTAAGCCTAGGCCCGCCTACGCCTACGCAAATCATGAAAGTCCGCGACATAAATCATGTCGTCGACTTTCATGATTTTTGTCCGCGACAAAGTCCGCGGACTTTGTCGCAGACTTGTCACAGACTTTGTCGCAAACATCTCGACATGTCGAGATGGTTTGTGTCCGCGATTTCTGTGATTTGTGTCTACGACTTTCCCCGCGGGGAAGTTTCGGTTAAAGTCGGCATAATTTGGGCTAAAATGAACAAGGAAAATATCAGACCCAGGTTTTGAAATATTTCTCGCAATAAAACGCCTTGCTCGGGAAGACACGCTACAGCCTATAAGTTCCTGTTGCAGTACTAACCTTCAAGGTCATTCAAGGTGAATGATTTTCATGTTATTTGAAAGCCAATATGCGATTTCCTATTAGTGACCAATAGCAACTTAGGCCCTATCTTGCACTGTTTAGCCGCAATAGCGCGTAACCGGCTTCAAGGTCATCCAAGGTCAATGATTTCTATCTAATGTGTTAGGGCGTATGCCACTTCCTATTAGTGATTAATAATAACCTAGACCGTATCTCTCAACGTTTCCGAGATACGGCCACTTATAGCTTTAAACATTTCATTTACAATTGCGGTCAAACCGCTGCAGATGGACACATGGTTACTACTGACAACCGTTCTATCTGATGGTACCATTGCAGACCCCCTATACGACTTACCGTTTAGCCACAATACCGCACGATTGGCATTGCATAGTGCGCTATGACTCTTCAAGGTCATCCAAGGTCAATGATTTTCATCTAATTTGACACGGCGTATCTGACTTCCTATTAGTGATTATTAGTAACATACGCCTTATTTTCTCACCGTTTCCGTGATGTAACCAGTTTTCCGTTGGAAACGCACATTTTTCCTGCTCCCGTCTATTCAATCCCCCAATTTGAAAATGTTCCCTTGGAGTAGATGGTTGAAATTTTGCATGCCCGAGTTTAATACCCATGGCTAATTATTCGTGTAAAAAATTTCCCCTGCGCCCTACCGGTTAGCCGCAATACATCCGTTACAGACGGACAGACGGACGGACAACAACTCATGCCAATTGCTCGACCTTTACCAAAGTACGGTCGGCTAAAAAGCAAAAAAAAGTCTGCGGTGGCCTGCACGCTAATCTCACTAACGGGACGTAGGTTATAAAACGCAGAGTGTAAGGCCAGCTGCTGCTGCTGCGCCTCAGCTGCTGTATCATCCTTCATCAGTGGAATTTTCGTTAACGAAAACGAAAACTGCCAATAACGAAAAAATAACGAATTCATCAATAATTGTAACTGAAGCTAAATAATAAGTCAAAACAAAAATCACACTGTCCTCGACCCGTCGCTATACTGCCTGCACTGCTTGCTAAGACGTTCACAGTTAACACCAAGCGACCCCGAAGTCTGGCGTGCTCAACTGCTTTTTGAGGAAAATCATTGCAGATTTTGTACAGTGTGCTGTAAACCTCTCCAGTCAATGTTATGTAACTTCAGTAATAAATTTTGTCGAAATTTAAAATTTAAACAGTTGTTTATATGCTGATAACTTGAGCTTTTTTCTAGCAGTCTTGTACTTATGTTTTGGCGAAAAATATTAAGCATATTTGCAGGAACAAATCACTTCCGCTGCTATCCAGTAGTTTGTTACTGAATGAATAAATAAATGAATGAAATATCTTTATTGTGCGTTCAAGCTATTAGCAAAATACTACCAAATGTCAAAAAATGTGTGACCAATAGTAATAGCAGCGAAGATATTGAACAACCTAGAGTCGGAGTCGGAGTCGGTAGCAGACTTCAGTGCAACGCCTCCGTTACGTGATTGTTCAGTCTCCCAGTCACGTGTGTCGGCCACGCCCACTCCTCCTGCTGCTGTATCAAACTTCTCGCCGTCTGCTGCTGTAGCTGGTACGTGATGGAAGAGTGAAGTTTCACCACCGCCACTGCCGCCAGTCGGGGCAACTATTTCCGTTTCCGGCGAGCGTTCGACAGCGCCATGCAGCGAGCGCGCGAAGGGCGAGCGTGAGAGGTACTCGACGAGTGGCGACGTCGGTCCATAGACAGCGTCGTCACTACTGCTCACTGATGACGTGGTGGAAGAACATCCGGCCGACGCTGACTGGTCGTAGTCGGGAGGCAGTCGACTTCGCTCTTCAGAGTCCTCGACGTTCTGTGACGCAGTAGTCCAGTCACTGCCACCTTGCTGGTAACTGCTAATACCGGCAGCTGACACGATGTGGATTGGCCTACTGCTGTCCACAGACGACGAAGCGTCGCTAAGCGTTATCGTAGCTTCGACCTTAGAGTGTCCAGCTGCCTCGGCGCTATTGCATGACGTCAGTTCCGGCGGTGCAGTGGAATCATTTCCGGTTGTTGCGGAGGCGCCGTTGTGAAAAGCTGTCGACTGCTGTGGGATCGAGTCTGACTGGTGAACAGCTGTCGTTGCTGGCTGAGATATTGACGACGACGACGCACAAGTTGTGTCTAACGCCGCGCTGCTGCTGCTGTTTGCTACGTCGTCGTTCGTAAACAAGACTTTGCTGGCGGGAACGCTTGCGTCAGACACGTCTTGATCTGGCTGACGAACGGCGCCAGCTTGAGCGGCGTCTTCAGCATTCAGCTTCTCACGGCTCGTGGCGGCGCCCGGCCCTCCAGCTACCGCATCCTCCTGTCCTACGCCGGCCGCCGACCGCTCTACGCTGCCTGGCAGATCTATTTTAGTCACGTCGGCGGCGGCGGCTGGGCGGCCAGCCTTGCCAGACCTTGCTACATCGCTGCCGATGATCTCATCGGATGAGCGCGAGTCAGCTGCTGCAGTTGCAGTTGCAGATGCTGCGCCAGCGTCTGTATCGCCTGAACTACTTCCAACCTCATCAATGACCGACGCACCACGCGTAGTAATTATAGTACTATCGCCTGGCTTCTGAGTATCACTCCATTCCGGCGTCACTTGGGAGGATGACGCGTTACCATGGTGACCGGATTCAGAGCGTGACGACTCAGTCGCTGCTGGCTTGGGTTGAACGGCTGATGCGGAGCTTGCACCGGCGTTCTTGTTGATAGCCGCTGACGAATTTACTGCATTACCGACGACCGCGCCCGGTCCGTCAGCTGCTGTATTTGTTGTCGGCACCTGGGAGGCATCGGCGCCGTGACCCTGAATGTTGACGGCTTTGCCCGTCTTATTGTTCTCCGCAGCTTGCGATAACGCAGCCGCCGCAGCTGTCTGTTTATCTGCTGCTGGTTTGGAATCGGCGATCTGTTCTGGGTTGACATTTACCGGCTTTTTTGCCTCTTCGGTTTTCTTGTCTTTTACATGCCCAGCTGAACTTTGATTTTGTTTTTTCTGCACTTCGCTCTTGGCAACTGCAGCAGCGTCGCTCTTGCCGCCCGCTTTACTTGGTTGACTTTTACTATCAACTTCAGAACGCGTTTTGTCCTTTTCTTTGTCGGCCTGTGAATCCCTGTTTGTTTTGTTGTCTTTTTCTTTTCCGACGAGCGTGGCAGTGTCTCGTTCCGGCGTGGGAGTATTCTTGCCGGCAGTTGTTGGTGTCGTGGTGGGCGTAGAGGAGGGTGTCGAGCTGGCGGTCGGCGTCGAGCTTCGAGACCGATCCTTCAGCGGTGTTCCCTCACGACGGCCGATGACCACGTAGTCGTCGTTGCCGACCGGTGATGTTGATTGTTTCCGCTGCTCGTCGACGGCGTCGCTAGCACCACTTGGGTGGTCGTTCTTTGTCTTGAAGCAGTTCCTGCATAACGTCTTGCGCCACGCTTGCGGCTCGAAGACAACGCACTGCTTCTTCTGCTTCTGGTTTTCATCAGGAGCGCCGGCCGCCGCTTCGCTCATTGTCGCGTACTTATGAAGAATCGACGTAAAACGAAACTGGCAGCTGCATGGAATCGCAGATCGGCACAGGTGCGATCTATCTTATAGTCATCGTACGTACTGAAGCAGTCCGTTCCAGGTAGACGCAGCAAACGCAGACGTATCCAGTACATAGACCGGGTGCTGCAGTGCGTACGTAGGCTACACTGACGCCGTGGCTGCCGAAGCCTGACGAGGACGATTGGTTCCTTCGTTGTCGACGCCGAGCGCTGCGGGTGATCGACTACCGTACACGTTGCACGCTACCCTCGACATCCACAGAGTTATCCCACCTTCCAGACAGGTGTAACACGTCGCCGTCAAGTCCACTAGGCCTATAAACGAAAGTCACGCTGGTGAGTATTCTATTCCACCGTCGACCACGACAAGACGACAACAAGTTCGCGAACCAGTAAACCGCTAACCGACCGAGTTGCGTCTCCCGAGTGCACTGCGAGCTATGCTGGCGATCAGACCGAGCGTCTGCCCTTCTGTACGCCGAGGCACTGCCGTTGCCGCCGCATGCAAGTTTGACTGGCAGAGAGAGCTTCGATAGCCGCCCCCCGCGACTGCAGCAGCAGCAGCAGCAGCTCGTGCTGTATCGTTCGTATATGTAAGCGTGCGTCTGATAACGCTCTGTGTGTGTGTTCATCAATCCAACGTTGAGTCTGATGCTGACGTACACAGCCTGCCTGCGCCGCAACAGCGCCGTTTAGCAGTCAATGCTTGACGGACGGACCGACGTCGCTTCAGCAGCTGCCTATTTCTGCGCGTTGCAAGCGATAACATGGTCGCTGCATGCGCGGGCCTGCTGCTGAGGCAAGCAGCTAGTCTTGCGGAGTCGTTGCCTAGAACACTTCGGCCGCCGCCGCCGCGTTAGTGATGGTGATTGAAGAGATGCTGCTAAGACAATCTGCTGTCGTTATTAGTCATCTCCTCCTGCAGCATCATTCATATTATTGCTGGCCACGTGGTTGGGCGTTCTTTCCATCCGTTGCTAAAGGCGCTCGTACAAGTGCAAAAAATAAAAATAAACTAAACGAAAACGACTGGAGAGACGTTCGCCATCGATTTCGTTTACTGTTTGTCACTGGGCGAACATGGGACTACAAAGTTGCAGAAAAATTGTATTTTGTCGCAGAGGTTTGCATGTAAAGCGACAAAACAAAAGTTACTTTTTTACTATTTCTGCAGTTATTTTAGCTTGTTTCATTTTACTTTGTTTATCGACTTTTGCATCAACCATTTCGCTCAGTCAGTCCGCATAGTCCATGTGATTATTTTTTGAGAAGTTCAGCCGCTGCAGGGAAACCGCAGAATGCCACGTTTTACTGTGTAACGTTAATTATTATTACTGAGTACTTTAATTGTTTTTCTCGTCACAGTGCCATTGACTTCACATACTGCAAGTTAGACTTTCTCTTTGTTTTTTTACTCTGACCTGGAACGTTAACTAAATGACTAAAACGTGGCTAGATATGTCATGATCGCTATTGGCATGTAAATCAAAGTTAGGCCTACAAATTTTGCGCTTGTTAATCATGACAACCCGTGGCCCAAAATTTTCGATGGCTTTATTTTCATTTCAGCTATTTGTCACGATGCAACTTTGCCGTTTTCGAATTCATTA
>Ga0209671_1002118_pt1 | contig 17755 bp, 15 predicted proteins | sample WorMetHERISLAND2_2_FD_187401 | JGI IMG/M metagenome (GOLD analysis project Ga0209671, IMG submission 187401) | Marine gutless worms symbiont microbial communities from Max Planck institute for Marine Microbiology, Germany - Olavius geniculatus... | ecosystem: Host-associated > Annelida >...
ATTATATAGAATTAATCCAAGAGTCGGCGCTGCTTTATCTAGTATATCTGCTGCTACGTCACCGCTGGTGGCTAGAGGATTTGGAAAGATTAAAAAAGTAACTGCGACTATTGCAACTATTGCGACAGATGTTAGCGCTGCGTGGTCTGTCTGTCTGTCTGTCTGTCACACTCGTTCGCACTGCTCTCGCGGTTGTATTAAATAAAACGTCGTTTGCATGGACACGATACGAATATTGTGTACAAGGGCCCCGGTCCGCCAATAAGAAAGCGAGATTTCGGGATCTAAACCCTCTGTCATTTTGCTTCCAAGCTGTCAGTGTCTGTAATATAGTCAGACTGAGTGAAAAGGTCTGTACCTGTATCAAAATATCCGCATCAGAGATGCAGTAATCAGCATTTAATGGACTACACATAGACGACGTATTTAATGCAAGCAGCAGTTTATTCAAACCGAATAATGGCACAGTTATTTTAAATGCACCATCTCTACTTTACACAGTGCAAATGGATGTTAAAGCATAAAGTATCTTCAGCAGTAACAACAATAATACTCGTAACGAATAAAAATAACGAATATGAACTTGGCATATTTGGCAGCACAGTAATAAATAACAAAGAATAAACGACGAAAATCAGCAACAATTGGCACCAGACCAATCAACTTGGCTGCTGGAAAGAATGCATAAACTTTGAAATAATCAGCGTCAACTGCAAACGAACGGCACATCACAGAAAACGATACAATAAATTGAAAAGTTAACGGAGTCAATAATCGCTTATGGGTGGGTTGTTGGGACAGCGCGTGGATACAGATGCATCAGACGTACTGCCATCAACAGAAACAGCGAGTCAGTATTTTTAACAGCACATCAGCATACAAGCAGCTATTTTCATGCCATAACAAAGTTAAAATAGCAAACAATTGTATCAGCAAAACGGAGGCTATTTGGCTACAATAAAACATGGATATGGTAACGAAAACGATGAACGTGAAAAATCTGAGTTGACTAAAGCGACGATGTGATTGTCACCGCTTTGTAAAACATCGAGAGAGAAAAGATTAAAGTATTACCTAGCACTAAGACAAGGGCTATTACGTTATGCAGCAATAAAGTGATGAGAAAAAATTACAACTGGCTACAAAGTGGATTTCTCCAATAAAATAAACTGAAAAACAGACTAGTAACTGGCAGTACTTTGGCACACACACATCAGCAATGAATACTGAGTAGGGTTGCCAACTTTTCCTTTTTCGATTGGGGATGAGCCGTGGGCCGAACACCCAGACAACGAAGTCCGTAGATAACAACTTCAGATTTTAAAAAATTCTGTATAAAATTTAGTGCATTTTGGATTTTTTTAATTTAAAAGGAGATCCGGGACATTTAGCACTTGATAGGTCTTGTCGGGACGCTGGACAGCAGGACGTTAATCCTGGAAATCCTGGGACAACCCAAGACATCCGGAACTGGTGGCAACCCTAGCAGCGAGTGATGGTAATGTTATTAGTCTTCATCCTCATCGTTTCCTTCATCTTCAACATCATCCCCCTCCTCCTCGTCCTCTTCCTCCTCGGCCTCCTTGGCTGCACGGAATGCCGCCTCCTCCTCGGGGGTCGGGTCCTCGACCTCGGTCACCTCCGGACCGCTGGGGAACTCCAGCTGGATCGGCGGTGGAGGATCGGGACTGTAGTTCTCCGGCGCATACTTGTGACCCCAGCCGATGTACACGTTCTCAAACGTCCTAGGCGATAATCAAACGTATTTGTTTCACGGCCGTGATCGACAGTGTGTTCTGCCTGGACGCACGTGTGATTCACAAACGGGAGACGCTAATAGTCGTCACGCTTGAGTGAAATGAGATTATAAGCACTTAGGCTATAGCAGATCCAAACAATATAGTGAGATAAAAGGTCTACACTTCATGAAATAAGCAGGTTTAGATGATAATTTCCAGGTATAATTATCTAAAAAGCCAGGTTTTGAGACGTTGAAAGAAGTTCAAAGAAACTGAGATGTTATCTCTTCTACCAGAGTGTTTCATGCACGTGGTCCAGCAAGTATATTTGAAAAACATGGCAGTGCAAACGTTAGTTAGACTAATCCACTTTAAGTTAACAATAATTCCCAAAGAAACCAGTGACAACTACGCTGCTACTAAGGACATAATAGAGTTAAAGCATAAAGTTCTACGCGGGAACCCACCTCAGAGCTACAGAGCGTCTCCAGCCATACTGGATCACACAGTGTTAGCTGTCATCCGACACAGGTGAATGCGTCATGTCTCAACTCCAACCAAACAGACAGACTGGTACCCTAAGATGGGAGACTAAGCTGAACTTCATGCTGGTCATATACCGAGATAGTTTACCTGTCCGCAGACAGTCACCCATCCAAGTAGCAAACTAGTAACCACTTGATAGTGTGACCCAGCAGTGGAACCAACGACTTCGCAATTGTAAGTCCAATGTCGTAACCGTTACACTACCAAGCCAAGATATAACTTAGATGTTAAACGACATAATTAATGACAACAGCATTATCGGTCAGCTTACTTTCCAACAGCGAAGGCGTGAGCGCCAGGCCACAGGTTGGAGTCAACGGCAGCGACGGCGTACTGAGGCACAAGTCTGGATGATACACGGGTGGTCCACGGAGACATGCCACCCACCTCAAAGTCCTCACTGAGCGGGGTCAACAGCGGCGGTCCCTGCTCAGGCTCCATCTCTTCCGCTTCCTCTCTCTCTTCTTCTTCCTCTCCTTCCTCCTCCTCCTCCTCACCCTTCCGTACCGGGTTCCACCACTGGCACCGACCCTAGCTCAGTCAACAGCAACGCAACAATGCACACACTATATGATACAGACGGGCTAAAGATAATCCTAGAAAGTAGCCGCTAAATAGTTGTGAGCAAATATGTAAGAAAACTTAGGTTAGAGGGCGCAGTTTAACAGTCAGTCACAATGCACCGCATTCTCAACGCCCAAAACAACAAATGCAAAAAAAAAACTAGAGTCTAGAGCCCTATGCTATCATACATTGAAAACCTGAAGTTTCTTATCTCACCTAGGCTCGAATCAGTATTGGGTTGAGACGGACGGACAGAGAGACAAACAGAACTATGACAGCTAATATGCGCTATAGCATTACATGTTGTTGCACGTAAAAGTGAGTAATAAATGGCAATAATGAATACAGCAATACAGCTGTCAGTTTTGGTGGATCTGTAGCAAAAGCCAACTGGCTTGGTTCCGTAGCTCGTGCTGTCTTCATCAAAGGAAGCGAGTAAACTCTCGCAGTGGCAGTGTCATGATGACAGCACCATAAACACTGTTGTGCCTGCTATCACTACACTATTATCATTGCGATTATGACCAAGGTCTGGCAGACCTGTGGAAGGATGTGTGCCACGTGGTGAACCCAGTTGGCCAGCGAGCTGTCAGCCAAGTCGTGGACCGGCAGCGGCTCCCACTCAGTGTTGAGGATGAAAGTGTCTCTGACCACACCCTCTTCTTCCTCCTCCGCCTCCTCGTCAAACTGGTAGTAGCCGACTGGTGAAATGTGTGTCCCGGCGCTGATACGTGCGATCTGTGCTCGAAGGTAGTTGCTCTCGGTGCCTGGGAATGGTGGGTAGCTTGTAATCTACCAAGACAAACAGTAACATGACAACATAACAGCCTTCAGACTGACCTAATATCGACTTCTGAACTGTTATCAGATTTTTCTGGGCTCACGGTTTTGTTTCTGTTCCATTTTTTCTTTCATTTTAGTTCTTATCAGTCATTCTTTTTAGTTACTTTTGATCTCAAGCTCGTATGTCTGCTACTCCACTCACTACTTGACTGATTCATAATTTTTATATTTTCTACAACCGCAGCACTGGCACTGCATTTCTCTCATCTCATTTTCATTAAAAATAGTTCTAGTCTTTGTTTACATGCTGGATTAAACCATCAGCTTGCCTGCCATTGTGTTAAAGCAAATTACACGATGCATATCGAACCATATAACACACACATGCCCTCACGCATACTGCACTCGCTCGATCTATATATAGCTTTCAGCCACTTTGTTTCTTTTGGCTTCTGTTTCACCAGTTCTACTTTCATGCTCACTCAAAAGCATGGCTCAATTTCTTGACCAAGGTATCCTTGTGGACATGGCTGTAGAGAGCTGGCAGTGTTACATCCAATCTCTAAAGCAGTTTGAAAATGAAGGGAAAACAATGCCAGGCATGAAAGGCTACGACCTTTGGCTTCAAGTTTCGGCTTTTCGGAAAACAAAAATTGAAGCAAAAAAACAAAAACCTATGGGTGACCGAGCAAAGCCAAGTCAATGAAAACTAATGGGAAAAAGATATGCAATGTTTCTGTTGTTTTTAAATAAAAAAGAACGCAAAGCCAAACGCCGACCGGTGCATCAAGATTTCCAGTGAAGAACTTTTTGATTTTTCTTGAAGCAGTTATCTGCTGCGGCGTCACGTTCGGCAGGCGAGTCCACAGTTTTCCCGGCTCATTGCACACGAAGTAGGTCTTCTTGTTGCAGCCGGTTCTTGGCTCTTCCTTTGGCACAGCTGGAGGTTGCTTGAAGACTGGCTTTGGAGGCTCGTCCTCCTCGTCCTCTGAAAAAGACAGTCATTAGTGCAGAATATTTGAACTCTATACAGAGTGTTAGGCTGCATTCACATAAACACGAGTACAAGTCCGGCACTGTACGGGTTCCTGTATGTCGAGTTCCGGCAAACACGAGTTTGCATATATTTCAATGGCGGCCGTTCATATGTACGGGTTACCTGTAAATTTCACTCGTATGAGTAGTTTGTGTGCAGGTCGTGTTTTTATACAACTCGTAGAAAGTAAACTACTCGTAAATAGCATTAATATAATCTACAAAAACCATGGCGCATATTTGACATCAAAACTGACGTCATCATAAAATTGTTCATCGTTAGAGATGTGCGGTTTGTAAAAATAGTAACTTTGTAGTGAGATATTGTTGTTTTAATGGCGAAGCATTTCTCCGATTCGATTTTATTCAATATGGCTGACACGCGTCGAGTTATGTGCTTGTACAAGTGACCGTGAACGCTCCACTTGTACAAGTGAAGCTTCTACTGGCTGTAAACGGAAACCCAGACTCATACTCGCACTCGTACTTGTGTCTGTGTGAACGCAGCCTTAAGCTGTGTATGCCTTCACATATTTATTTCAACATATTGTGACCTTGATCTTTTGACGGTTGAAGCCAAACTCACTCATTTCAACTATGTCTTATGATGCACACTGCACAAACTATGAGACTTTGGTAAAAATCCATCAGTGCACACTGCAGATATTGCAAGTCTGCAGCAACATCATGGTTGGCCTCGTGTGGAGATACAAACAGACCGATAACATGAAAACACAATGCCAATGGCTCTGTCTCAGTGCAAAGCAGAGGAATAAAAATAGCATAAGCTCAACAAGAGCAATAAATTGACGGTAATGACAATTAGCGGTAGAGTACTACAACACTAGCACTATATCAAGTTTTCACACAGCTGGCCTAATTTTGTCTTGTCTAAAAACTGACACTTACACAAATATATTAGGCAACTGCTAACTAGTATAATTTTTCATACAGATGACTGATAATAAATGGTTAAAGTCCAAGTCGCACGAAAAAAACGGTATTGGCTAAATATGTGTAGAATGTAATGCTGATCAGTTGAAATAAAAACATCGCTTTACATCAATTTCAATAAAAATAACGTTGTGCAAATGGAATGATGACATCATGAACAACGCTTTGTTTATAGCGTGTATTGCAGCGTGCGAGAAAGTTAACATGCCATGAGCTGGCCGTAGCATCAATGCAGTGCGCGCTCAAGACAGGGCAAATCTCATGCATTCCAGAAGCAAAGGTCGGAATCTGTTGGAGATTGGTGCAACGGAAAGGGCATACCATCGACCTACTTTCGGTATGACAGTGACTTCTCAAAATGCAAGCAAAGTCTTTTCGCTTGGTACCACGCTCCATCGACACTGCTAGTGTTCAAATTCTGTCGAACGCTACATTGATGCTAATAGTTGTTTGTGACGTCACATTTTCGTCACATTTATCCACATTAAACGTTATTTTTACTATATAATGATAACAGTGGCAACAGTAAGATTAATAAATATCGACAAATTAACACTTGATTAAGCTAATCAGCACTTCATAACAGTTATGAAAAACTAATGCAACCTGGACTTTTAAGTTAGCACTAACTAATGTCCAAATGCCTCTCAAAAATTTCACAAAATGTTATGCACATTTGGTCAAGATATCCAGCTCACACTCCCCGGTAAACAAACAAGCAACAAACCATGACCAAAAAAGTAACAATTAATCAGCTAATGACTTGTTAAAATTTGCTGCATACCTTCCTCATCTCCCTCATCTTCTTTTTCTGGTTCACCTGCTTCTTCAGGCTGTTCGTACAGCAATCAAAAAATAACAGAAGATCTTTACTGTGACATTAGAACCATACACCTCATGACAAAAAATATATTTTCAGAACTCGCAAATCCGACTGTTAAATTCAGTGACATTACAGTGGACGACTTGTGTCTGAAGACGTATAACAGTTTACAGAATTTTGCACTTATGACATGCCAAACGTGAAAGACAAGCAAAGAACAACACTGTGTAGTTCAATGCCAAGTCCGAGACCAAGAGTGTATTTTCGATCACAAGACTGCTCTCACAGCCCAAGGCTAAGGCATATCTCAGTTACTGGAAGATAACAGTAAGTAGAAAAGTGAGTAAGTAAGTAAATGACTAGAGCACCTCTTCCTCCTCCTCCTCTTCACCTTCCCCTTCACGGAAGTCGACCTCGGCAACGATATAGTTCTGCTGAATGCCAAAGATTTTGCCCCAGAACCGACAGCGCTCGATTGGATGGGAATCGATCAGTGTCTTCATAGCCAGCCAGATGCGAATCATCTCTTCACGGCTGATTCCAACACCGGCTTGTTCGAAGTAGAAGCACTGTTCCATGATGTTGGCCAGAGGTGATTCTGCATCCTCCTCCAATTCTGCATCAGCCTCCGCATCATCGCCCCTCTGCACAAAAACAAACAGGCAGATGTCTAATCAGGGTGGCTACCATTTAGGTTGAAAAAATTCAACATTTATTCACAGGCTTTCAAGACCCTCTGAGGCTCTGACATTAAATTCCAAAACTTTCAAAACCTAATTTGGTTTTCTACAACTTGCCAGGGACTGGAAAAATAAAAAAAAATTCAAGAACTTTCAAGAACATGTGGCCACCCGGTCTAATGTCAGTAAACTGTTAACTCGATGATCAGATACAAACCCACACAAGAACTACACTGATGAACAGATAATTTGAACAAAGCATGACAGCCTAGCAGTTACTGTTCACAGGTTGTCTCAAATAGTCTATCACCATCCTTTTCATTGCAATTCAATCTTGAAATCCGCACCACAGACACAAACTGCAAAAAACACTAAAATCCCCCATTTTTAAAGGTTCAAGGTCATTCGAGGTCATCGATGTTGACATCACTGAACAGCGGGTCATTATTGCTTGTTATGATAAGCAGCATGCCTGTGCCTATCTGCAACCGCTTTCACGCTACATGAGCCAATAACGGTAAAATAACCACTTTTAGGGGGTAGCCATCTTTAACGCCTGCCTGCGCCGGCTTCCTTGAACCTAAGGGGTCGGGACCTAGACTGCTAAAATCCACTTTTAATGCTAAAAATTTTATATACAGGTTGTCTTGGTCTATCTCCAGCCATTTTGTCGCAATTCACTGTTGAAATGTGCACTGCAGCCAAAAATTGCGAAAAAATTCACCAAAACTTCTCTTTTGAGGGGTTCAAGGTTATTAAAAGCATCGATGTTAATAAAGCTAAAAAGCCCGTGACCAGTGCTTGTTATGATGTGCAGCAAGTCTGTACCTATCTGCAACCATTTTCACACTGTAAGAGCCAATAGCAGCAAAATAGCATCTTTTCAGAGGGGATACCCCTCTTTGACATCCTCGTTCAAAGTGAACCCCCTCACCCATGGGCACAAAATTTTATCACGATAAACTAAAGTTCTTGTGGCAGTTCACAGTAAAGATTTTGTGATTCTAGCTTGTGTCGTTTTGACACAATACCGCAGTGTGACAGACGGATGCCCAGACAATGGCTAAGACACGTGAGAGCATGTAATGCTTCGACAGCATGTAATGCTTCACACATAAAAATGAATATAACAACAATGTGAAGTTCTAAATGCCACTTATTCCATGAGCACACACTCATGGTTTTTTAACCAGCCCATTTTTCAAGAACTACTATGGGTTAGGCCAGTCTCCAAAGGTAAATTCTTGGAAACTGTTGTAATTAAACGTTTTCTACAGGCTGATGCTTTTCTTGCCACCTAGTCAATGGCATCAAAACAGTGAAAAGTGGATTTATTGATTCTCTGAAAAAAATACATAGCTGTACATAGTGTTGCAAACATTGCAACTGTTTAATGTATGCACTGTGCAGCCTATCATTTATTAAACTCATAACTCTTAAGATGCCAGTGTCAGAACACTCTTCAAGATCACTGAACTGTTGTGAGAAATACCAACTGAACTAGAAGGGATGCATTTAGTGCTTAGGACAGAAAATATCATCACTCTCAATAACAGTGAACTCCAAGTCTCTAGATAACACAAAACTCATGAGATATCTCACCGTGAATAACTTCATCTGAATTTCGGCAAGTGCAACCTCGGCTGATGGTTCAACTTTGTCCAGTACTGTATCAACTTGAGACGTAAACTTTGTCTGCTTCGCCTCACGGCTGATATTTTCAATAATGTCAACGGCATTGTCTGGACGATCATCCAGTACCTTGGTCAGCACTCGAGCAAGATGGTCATACCTGTTAAAAACCATGCCACAGCAATAAACAGCAATGCATGCAAACGTCACTATGGCATTAATGTTATAGTTACCAGGTTGTTGAACTAACATCATCCAGAGCTTCAATGCAGAATAGGGTTGTTAAGACTTCCCATTCATTTTGACAGGTTGACTGTGACCAGAAAGCCCAATTAACTGGTTAACTGGTAATTTGTAGTTTGCTTATTAATGGGTGCCATGTCAAGTTTGCTAATCATTGATTGAAAGTAATAGACTGTCCCATCACTCTGCATGCCCACCTGGCCGGCCGTGCAAAGTGAAGCATCTATAGGGCAGCTAGAGTGACGGGCAACAGCACAGCGTGGTTGGCTGGCTAACAACATCTGTTGTCGTCGTGCCTGGTGGTTTCACCTGACACAGGTTCCCTGCAGTGAAGGTTACTGGCGCCAGGAAGCACACGTGATTGTGTAACAGTATCTGTACATCATTATACTGAAAAAGTGTGACAGCCGTTGTGATCATACCACCACTGCTGCATGGGGAAGGCATCACAGTGAATCACAAGTGGCGTAACAAATATATATCATGGTAGATTTAGCTGTAGTGAAATACTGCTGGTTTTGGGTATTGTACAGGGTGGTCCAAAAAAAACTGCACAAAGTTAATGACACCATAATTTTGCAACCTTACGTCATAGAGTCATGTGGTTTTCAGCAAAATGCTCTGAAAGAAATTCTTTACACGACTAAGGTCAGTATTTCAATACAGCAGTTAAACATTCTTTGTTATTGCTGCTGGCAACTGAACTATGCAAAAACGGTATTATCCTTGACACTGCAGTCCATAAAAATGTACCACTTTTATTTTTTTAATAACTCCGTGAAACATTGGCCGATTTTAATAATTTTTGGCATGTGGCATTAGAAAGAAACTTGATGCAAATGTCTGTAGTTTTGGCCACCTTGCCCTAAGGTTGTTGCTACACTACCTTGTGAAATGCAGAAGTCATAGTTTGGTCATTGACAACAATGAATTCATACTGGGTAGTGCATGCGTCAGCACAGAAAATTACTGAGATCACAACATTATTGAAAATCTGTTGCTTCGTCTTTACTTTAAAATTGTAAGTCGACAAAGTGAAATGATAGATCAACAGCGAGTAAGCTGCTTGAATCATGAGTGAATGTGCTGTTGGCAAATGCTGTCAACGTCTACCGCTTGTGTTTGTGCTGCAGAAGGACATGTTGAGCAAATGCTAAAATGAAGATGATGTGATGTGACACATGTGACTTTTTGAGTGATAATAATTGGTAATTGCATTTGTCGCTATTTAGTTAATAATTTCTGAGCCAATGCATATGCTACCCGGCAGGAATTCATTGTTGTCAATGGCCAAACTGCGATTTCTGCATTTCACATGGTAGTGTAGCGACAACATTAAGGTGAGGTGGCCAAAACTATAGACTTTTGCATCAAGTTTCTTTTTAATGTCGCATGCCAAAAATTATTCAAATTGGCCAATGTTCCACAGAGTTATTGAAAAAATAATACTGGCATGTTTTTATGGACCAAGGTACATTGTTTTTCAATAGTTCAATTGCCAGCTGCAAAAACAAAAAATATTTAACTGCTGTATTTAAACACTGACTTTAGTCATGTAAAAAATTTCTTTCAGAACATTTTGCTGAAAACCACTTGACTCTATGACGTACGGTTGCAAAATTATGGTGCCATAAACTTTGTGCAGTTTTTTTTGGACCACCCTGTATATCAATCAGTCATCAATCATTGACGGATTACTGCAAGCATAATCTGTGGTGCTACTACCATGTACAGCTCATCATGTATAAACATAGTTAAGCAGACGGACAGACAGAGACAAGGAGGAAGATCAAGCAACACTACATGCCACTACGCCCGTCGTTGATAGTGCCAGATTGACTACGTGATACCATGATACCGATACTGCCGCAGTGCCTGCCCTATCATGTCGCTCGCCGCTGTTGCAACAAATATCTGTTTAATAGATCACACCATCTCACCTGTTGCATCACCAGTGCCACTAGGTAAACACCACTTCACTGTCTGGCATTTATTAGCAACTCACCACGGTTTCTTCCATTCATTCAAACATGCCAAGCCTCACTCACCCTCCCCTCTGACCCAGGGGCGTACACGATACAGCCCTGCAGGCAATATCAGCTTTGATCACAGCTGATAACACCTGCATCAAAAGAGCCGTTGCACCATCACTGCTCGTAGGCAAGACCAGTTAACTGGTCAAACAGCTAGCCGTTAACAACCCTAATGCAAAACAAACATATCATAATACACAAATCAAATTAATCATTTATGTAGCAGAGTCAATAAATAGTTTTTAAAATATGTCTTCATCAGCTGATTTTTCTCGCATCTGACAAAATTCTGCTAGCTTCTTAGTGTTGCATTAGCCTCCAAGAAATATCAATCACGTGTCTGCAGCTTATGACAAACAGTGATAATAAAGACCAAAGCTGAGATTAGCACTTTCAATGAAAAACTTAATAAAAAGAGATATATACATGTGATTGCTACACAAACTTCAAAACAGAACCGTAAGTCTCTAGCACTGAGCATGCAAAACAACCTAGTGGATTACCAGTATGATAATAACAGTTAGAGTTCAAGTTATGTTGTACACAAAACTAAATGCACAATACTTACAAATTAAGCCCAGTTAAAGTACTGGCTTGCAACAAAAAAGCCTTTGCATTGACAAAATCTTTGTCTTTGGTATTGTACGGATGGGTAAGACTCTCATAACTTGGCAGTTTGTCAGAATGACCAAAACTTGGCACAGTCATGCTCTGCTGTGATGGCTCACCAGATCCCATTTCTTCGAACCCATCCTCTTCACCCTCTTCAGAACCGGGCTGTTCGAGTTCTAAACCCTGCATGCTAACGCTCTGTTGCCAACCATTCGGACCCTTACTTGGCCGAGGTGCACCCTCACTTTGTCGGGCAGCAGCCGCACTCTCCCGAGGAGCAGCCTCGCTTCCTCGGGGAGCTGCCTCGCTCTCCCGGGGGCCTCCTCCACTCGGCCGAGCAGCAGCCGCACTCTCCCGTGGACCTCCCTCACTCGTCCGGGGTGCAGCCCCACTTGTCCGGGCAGCCGCCTCGCTCTGCCGGCCACGTTCCGAACCTGGACCGTTCCCACTCTGTTGAGAATGTTGAGACATTGTTCACCGAACTTTGGCACTTGTGCAGCCGAACGTCTGCTAACGGATAAGTCACGCCGATTGTTCACTGTGCAACAAAGCACAGATGATTCATAAACAAAACGGTGAAAACACTTTATAGTGCGACTGTTATTCTAGAAAATCGACACCACTTTAGTGCTCTCAACACTTTTATTTAGTAAACAAGAGAAAAAGTCTCGTTGCTATATAGTAACATCCGTTGCTAACCGTTTGTTATACTGACGAGAAAAATAAATAAGTAACTGTATTTTATTTCTAACTCCAATACAGGCTGTCCTGCGTTTTATACTAGCACTTAGCAGTTTGTTTACTTTGCCGTATGATCTGTGCATAATTTCTGTGATAATGTGTTATTAGTGGATTTAGCATGAGAAAAACGAAATTCAGCTCGTACACATTGTAAAAGTAGTTTAATTTCACTAAATATATGTCGTGTTTCTGTATTGTTTTATGACAGACCATTCAACGTACGTCATTCTGTATTTGCATTGTTGCATTATGTTGAGACTGATACTAGCCTACCGTCTAAGCGGTGTTCTCCCAATACTGCCAACCGTTCACGAACAATACATTTTGCCTAGTTTGATATTAATTCTAGGTTTAGCTGGTCGAACCGGTACCGATTTTTAACGACTATTAGAGCTTGTGCACAGACTTAACAAATTCCATGCACGACATTACTCAACTCTGAGAGTATGTGCATTATTAGAAAAGAATAAGAATATTTATATGTATGTTGTGTTTTTTCGTAACAACTTAACATGTGTAAATTTGTCGTTTTTTTCTGGTTGTACACAGACACAGATGAGACATCGATGCTAGAAGTAGCTAATAGCTATGTCGTCTGGAGCCGCTCTGTCGCAGGAAGAGATTCTGTCTAGCGTAAAGACTGTATCTCAGGGCCTCGAAGCTCTGAAAGCCGAGCATCAGCAGATTCTTGCTGGACTCGCATCGTCGGTGGACAGCATCAGGAAGGAGAGTGGAGATGCAAGCTTTGTAGAGCAGAAGGCGCAGATCATTACGAAGTCCATCGAGTCACTGGATCTTGGAATTGGTGAAGCACAGGTTGGTAGTGTAGCCTGTTGATGTAGACAATGTTATAAATGGTGGCTGGTTATACTACAGCTTTCCTCAGTTAGGAAATATGGTGATTGGTGCCGTTATTACCGATATGTAATGTGGTACCGTAAGTAAAATTGTGGAGTTATTTCAACAAATTCACACAATGGCTTTTACTCATAAGTGTTGAGTTTTACTGTAGAACATAAAGGCTGGATGGACAGTCATCATTAGTACCAAGTAGTTAAGATTTTTCTTATATTTCTGTTGACTTTAATTATAGTGCACTTTTTGCTATTTTTTGGTCAAATTACAAGATTACGAGATTTTGTCTACCTTTTTATTTTGTCATTATATTCATGATCTCCTTCAAGAGATAGCACAGTCTGTATTGGTTGTAACATTGGTGGTCTTATTTTGCCGGTGATATTGTTTTACTTGCCTCAGCTTGGAGGGCCCTTCTTGTCATACTTGAGAAACATACTGATATTTTAAATATGAGTTTTAATGTAAATAAAACAGCATGTTTCAACTTGAACATCATTCACAGATTGTATCTGAGTCATTCCTATAGCTGACTTTGTGTAGTTTTCACATCAAATATGTGGATTCTTTTAAATATTTAGGGCACAGAATACTTTCTTATAGGATGGACAATGATGATATACAGCGTGAAGTTCGCAATCTGTTTTTGAGAACAAATATGAGCTCTTCGACATTTTATCTTCGTTTTATCTTTTATTTTCGACGTTTTATTAAATGTTCTCGTAAAGTTAAGCTGGTTTTACTCAGATCGTACTGTGTGTGTTTGTATGATTCTTGTTTGTGGTCTAATTATACTGATAGGTACTTGTCTACACTTAAGCTGTGCTATCCTAAATGTATTAAGATGTTTTTTTGGTTTTAAGAGAAGTGACAGTGTAACTCCTAAGATTTTACTTGAACTTGGATTACCAAGTTTTAATACTCTGCTACATAATAGTCATATTAATTTCTGGCATACTTGGAGTAAATGTCTTAACATACTGGTGTCACATATTTGTCAGCTACACTGTGTTTTTAATTGTGTTCTTATATTGTACAGCTTCTTAGTTTAGTTTAGTTTTTTATGTTTACTGTCTGTGTCTGTGCTGTCTTCTCCTTTTATGGGCCTTGTGTCTGAATCAAATAAATGATTGATTGAAAATGATTGATAATTATTGGTACTTGTAGCTGCTTAATACCTCTGTGATTTCTACATTGCTGATGCCAGAAAGAAACAGCAACAGAAACATATATAACATGTGTAAATTCGTTAAATTATAACTGCCATTAGTTAAATTGTTGCAGACTTTTGGGTTTGGATTTTGCTGCTGCCTCTGACGCAGTGATTTTCGGTGCTGTAGAATGTCAGTAATTTACTCACTGAATTGACAAATTCATGCAGTTTGTCACATTTCAACCTGTGAGCATTCGGTGACACCGGTGATTGTTGGATGATGTCAGGTGATGGTGTCGTTGGCGGGGCACCTGCAGAGCATAGAGTCGGAGAAGCAGAAGCTGAGGTCCCAGGTGCGACGACTGTGTCAGGAAAACGCGTGGCTGCGTGATGAACTGGCCGACACCCAGCAGCGCCTGCAGCATAGCGAGCAGAGATGTGTCACGCTTGACGAGGAACGTACTCACCTGCAGTTCATGAGTGAAATGCGCAAATATGATCCCGAGTCTTCACATACGGTCTCTTGGTTTTTTTTATTGCTATTATTATTGGTAATACGGGATGGCACTGGGCGGTACTTGTTGCCCTGCCCCACATTGCTAAAGAGTGAGGTTACATTTTTATTCGTGATTGTCTGTCTGCAAGAAGGCTGGAATTCAGACAGCTGTGGGTATTTTTTAGTGTGGTGGGGTGCACTGTAAGGAAAAATCAGTTGGAGTTAGTTGGCAGTCTAGGTCACAATTTGGATCTGAATCCAAGATCACACTGAAGTCGTGGATTATGCTGTTTTTGGTGCTTTTAGTTTACATGTGGATTAGGTGCAAAAAGTTGTACATTAGTGTGTAAGTTTGCCTGTCTGTGATTATGCATCTGGTTATGTTGTCACAAATATTTTTGTCGAATATAGCTAGAGTAATGTTTTATCTTAATCTGTCTATTTATCTGTTTGTGGATAATGAGTGGATTCTGATGAAATTGTTTTAGAAAGGTGGAGCATGTTAAGAAGTGATTAGAGTTTGGTGACAAACATGAATTGTATCCATGTTGTGATTGGGCATTGCTTTCTGCTGGTTTTTATTAGGCTGATGGTGAGAAGGAGGAGGAGTCATCTTCACAGAAACTCGACCTTGGTTTTCCCGAGGAAGATGAGGATCATCATCAGGATGGTCAGCTTCTTTATATTAACTTTGTGCTTTTTCCAGCATGATTGGTTGAGTATGTTGGTTTTTCCATACTTTTACATTTATTTCTGAGAGCCTGGAAAAGCATCTGACCAGTTTCCAGGCACTTTGCATTGCTAGCAAACAAGTGCCCACTGATAAGGCAAAGGTTTTGTGGTGGTGTCAGCTGTCATGACTAATTTGACTTGTTGCCTTGGTGATGCTCAAGAGGCATGCAGTGGCGGCTCCTTCAGGATCTTTTTCCATGTAGCCTGGTCTTATGAGTCCTTGTGGCTTCCCAGATGAACATCTTTTCCTTTGTGATCTACCATCACAACACAGTCCTGGTAAAAGTGCAAACGTGTCGTAGATTTTAAATTATTTGTTACACAGCTGTCTTATTACAGAGTTTCAGCAGGTGGGTCAAGTTTGCCTCATTCTGCTCAGTTGGACGAATTGTAATCTCACAGTCTGAATTGCTTTTTAATTCGTAAGTGTTTTTAATTCGTAAGTGTAGACCTATGGAGCCATCTAAATGCACTAGTGACATTGGATGAATGTGGACTATCTTTTTATATTACTTCTTGTAGTTACATGCATTCTATAATTGATAAAATTGGCAGTAAATAGCAATCTTACCTTCGTTTTCCTGTGAATTACAGTGTTGTCCCCATCGCAGCCAACAGCTGGTGGTGGTTATGAAATTCCTGCTCGGCTGCGAACACTTCACAATCTGGTGATACAGTATGCATCTCAAGGTCGGTACGAGGTCGCGGTTCCACTGTGCAAGCAAGCATTGGAAGACCTGGAAAAGACCAGTGGCCGAGACCACCCAGATGTTGCCACCATGCTCAACATTCTTGCACTTGTTTATCGGTAATTGCTGCAGCTTAAATGCAAAAACATAAATAATATGTTAATTTTGGGTATTATTGTATGTTTTGCTTGTTGTTAGTATTTTGTCTGAGCAATACCATTTAGTGCGTTAGTGCTGTTGGTTGCACAGCTGGAAAGCCATTTGTTCTTTCGGTCGGTCTTTAAAAGTTGATTTTTGGCAGTTTTTCATGATGGTATTATTTTAGAAACACAGGCTGGTTAAGTAAGAATCAGTTAGAGTAGTTTTATTATTTTTATTTATGTTTATTTTTTATTTGATTTATAAAACTTCTTGACAGCATATACTGTTTCCTAATAATAATGATTATGATAATAAGCTTGAAAAGTTGTCTCAGAAAAGTGATGTACCAGTATTGAGGATTTGATTTACCGGTTGATTTACTTTACTTTTTTACCGCTGTGCTATGTGTCTTATATGTAAGGTTTTGGCTGTTGCAGAGATCAAGGCAAGTACAAGGAGGCTGCAAGCTTACTCAATGATGCTCTGTGTATACGAGAAAAGACACTTGGTGCCGATCACCCAGCTGTGAGTGTGGAGCAACTGCTCACATTATTTGTTGTCACTTTGACATATAACAGTCTCTGCTGTAGTCAAAATCAAAACTTAAAATTTGCGGTGTTATTATGCAGTTGTTGGCAGTCATGCAACTGCACCGATATTGACATTTGGTAGTCATTGTTTGTAGCTATATTTGTATACAGGTACGGTCAGAGATTATTGAAATTATCGCATTTATTCTTATATTGCAGTAAATTTCATGACTGTTGTTCAGGTTGCAGCAACTTTAAACAACCTTGCCGTGTTGTACGGCAAACGTGGCAAGTACAAAGAAGCCGAACCTTTGTGCAAGCGTGCTCTTCAGATCCGAGAAAAGGTCTTTCGTCATTGACTGCATATTCTGATATATATATCTGTTACAAAATCATGTAACTCAGTAAGTAAATCAATAAGTTGGTACGTGCAAATACTTGTAAATATGGAGATAAGTCAGAATCGTATAAAATGATTTTATGTCATTGATAATATTTCTCGTTGACAGTGTCTGATTCAGTAAGTTGTATCTACTCTGTGATTAGTGATTTTCTAATTATGCCTTCGAGAGAGTGTTCCACAGAAGAAGCAAAACTCCACTGTGTTTATTTGTAGACATTCCATAGTTGCAGTTTATTTCAAATCATAATTGTTCTGTTGTGATATTAAAACGGCCTCACCGAGAATGGTCAGATGACATTGAGCAGTGGTGTGGGGCAACCCTGCAGGAGTTAAGCCACGCTGCCCTAGATAGGCAGCGGTGGGCAGCGATA
>Ga0209671_1002119_pt1 | contig 17754 bp, 12 predicted proteins | sample WorMetHERISLAND2_2_FD_187401 | JGI IMG/M metagenome (GOLD analysis project Ga0209671, IMG submission 187401) | Marine gutless worms symbiont microbial communities from Max Planck institute for Marine Microbiology, Germany - Olavius geniculatus... | ecosystem: Host-associated > Annelida >...
CCCCTAGGGGCCGAAATATGGTCTTCCAAAAAATGCGCTTTAGGGGGGTACGATTTCACATCTAAATCTCCAAGGTCACTGGACCAAACTTCACCGTACTTGTTTCGCCGAACGCAGGACGAATCGCCATAGACGGAATGACTATCCGATTTTTAATATCTTCATCCGTTTCGGAAATATTCGCCGCCGAACTTCGAAGTCGTCCGAATTCGGGTTAAATTTTGCATGTTTTCGCCCCCAAAATTTTTTTGGGGTGCGCCCCCCGAAATTTTGGACCTGCATTAAAAAAATTCGGCCTAGTACTGACCATCGTGCAAAATTTCAAGCCAGTTGGCCCACGCATCTCGGAGATCTCATGCTCGGAAAAAAAAATAAAATAAACATCATGCGTAAAATTTAAGTCCGCTCCGCAAGCTATCACTTTCGGGCGGACTAATAAGCCCAAGCAGGCTCATAAAATACCTATCCGGTTGTTAAAAGTCTCTTAGATCATGTACACATGCATATATGTAAAATAAACTATAGTCCATTCAGCCACACAATGCCAGTCATAAATAAATAAATGCAACATTCTACAACAGCCAAGCAGATGATGCAACACAAACAGGACTGAAAAAATGACTCAAACATCACTAATAGTTTGATCTAACGGGAAGGGTGCTGAGTTAACGACTACTCTCATATTAATCTATAATGCAACTGACGACATAAGATTATCTGTATACAGTAACAAAAAATGCTAAAGGTCTTAGTCATTCTAAAAATTATGCCAAACTGATCGGTCATCAAAGATAAAGGACGACCAAAGTAGCAAGTAACAAGTCAATATTATAAGCAGGATGCTTCAATCATACATGATGAATTCTAGATGACGGCATGCCATAAATTTGTGAAAAAGATCAGCAACTGTCAAAATAATTACTAATTAAAAAGACAACATACTAAATGATTCATTAACAATTTATTGTCCAAACTTGAAAGTGAAAATTTTTTAATCATTTCTAGCCCCAATAAAAATCTGTAATAATTTGTAATGCAAAGCATATTAACAAAACTAACAAAAAAGAAATCTTACATAACCATATCAGTACAGAAGGCAAAACTTACTTAAGGCATGGATGACTAAAATATCCAAACTGAAGAAACTAAACTTAGCAGATTAATACCTACTCAGCATGACTTATCTAAAGACATTCCAGCCAGTGACAGAAGTGACTACCTACAGCCAAGCTCTGCTTAAATGACTGCAATCAAATTCAATTTGGTTTCTGCAGAGCAAAAAGCACTGAATATCCAGCAGACATTTCACAATGCTACTACTGAAATGCTGCCTTGTTTATTAGCAATGAGCTTCAGATTTGACTCACAAACACAGTCAACATCAGATAAACATTAACCGGAGATATGTACAAACATGGAATCACAGTACATACTGTATTGCATATTTTGTAAAAATCCACATATTCCACAATTTCCTGTGTATAGTGACATTTCCTAGTGGAAATGTGCAATACTATTTATTAACAATTTTGTGCATTCTCTTCAATGCCAAAATCCACTAAATAGCTTTCACATTTTGTTTAGCAATTTCGCGCTGCATACAACCCATGCTTACATTTACAGGGTGGGCTAAAAAAACGTGCCACTTTACTTTTGTCCATATCTTTGCCAATTATTGACCGATTTTCAAAATTGTTTCACTGGCACACACTGCAGACAATTTGCGATAATGAGTTTATTATAGATCCCACCACGCCATAAATGCGTCTCTACACTACGTTGTGAAATATCATACATACATAATGATAATAACAAACAAACAAAAAATAACAAACATTTTAGTAAAATTGAAAAAAAAAACTTCAGACCAACATTGAAGTGAATGGTCTGTATGACACTAGACTGTGTAGGTATAATATAGTCCAGTGTCATATGAATCATGCATCGCAATGTTGGTCTGAAGCGTTTTTTTCATTTATGTAAGTTTCAGTTATTATCATTAGTTTTTGCTTACATTTATATTTCACAAGGTAGTGTAGAAATGCATTTACCGTGTGGTGGGATATATAATAATCACATTAATGTAAATTGTTTGCAGAGTGTGCCAGTGAAATAATTTTGAAAATCGGTCAATAAAATTGGCAAAAATATCGACAAAAGCAAAGTGGCACGTTTTTTATGGCCCATGGTGTATGTGCTGCACAGGTGGCATACTGACGCATGTGTATGCGCCACACAATTTAACGCATACTAAGTATTTCATTGCATCCAGAAACTGATTCAATCGAATAGGCGAGGCTGGGCTAAACCAGGCTGCATTCAGAGTTCCAAATTTTCTTTTTGAATAATCGAAAATACAGCACATACTTACGCAAAAAATTTCTGCTACAAACTGGTATTCCTAACTAATGTGGCACTTGGAGTGGTCATCAGTTTATTCGGTGAAAGACGTCGGAGGCTGTCCGTTCACTGTCTATTGTGCAGCATGTCAGCATGTGATATAACTCATCTGAACCCAGTGCAACTTCATCACGTCAGTGCATCAATCAGTAAAAACTGCATCACATTCAGGACAGCAAATTTCACGATGAATGACAACTCAGCATGCAAACAAACTGTCTCTCAAAGTTGCGGTGACTGTGGGCCAGGCTCACTTCGCCCGCATCTGCTGTCATCATCTGCTTTCCTGCTCGACATCTTCATCGTCATCAATGAACAGCACGGTGGTGTCGACGATGTCACACTGGGTCCGTCCGGTACTGTCCTTGTCCTTTGCTCTGCTGCTACTTGAACCTACACACACATCAACAACCATCAACATCACACAACTATTTTCAACACCACTCAATCTGGCAACCCGAATATTCATCTTTTTTTTGTGCTGAAAAAACTGGCCTTTTTACGCGCGAAAGCAGCTACTGCTTTCAGCACGTCTTAACCATCGCAATTCTGTCCGTCTGTCTGTCTGTCACATGGGTGGATCCAGTCAAAAACGGTGCAAGATAGGAACACCAAATCTTCACTGTCGGCTGCCTGGAAAACTCTAGATTCAGGAACCGCAAAGCTTTTCCATAAATTCGAAGGGGTCACCCTGAACGAGGGTGCTAAATGAGAGGGGAGTGGGCAAAATTTGCGATTTTGACCAATAAGTCGCTGTATCTCAGTAACGGTGCGAAATAGGGCCTAGGTTACTATTAATCACTAATAGGAAGTCGTACACTGGCTCTCGATTGGCACTGAATTCAATGACCTTGAATGACCTTGAACGCCAAAATAGGTAGTTTTATGGATTTTTTTGGCGATTTCGGGCTGCGACACAAGTCTATATCATTCACAAAGTGGCGCCACGGAACTATTGTTATGCGATCCAGATAGAGAATTTGGTATTTGTATATTAACTTAGCGTGAACACCCACAACAGCATGAAGACGAGAATAAAAATGACATATGAAAATTTGGCCTCAATGCCAAGCTGGCCCCGAGAACTTAACATCCCTGATGGTTATACAAATCCATTCACTATAAGGTGCAAAATTTTATATGGTATATTGAAAAAATGATCGCATCTCTTGCTGTAGCTACATCATTTTAAGACCGTCTGTCTGTCTCTGTCTGTATGTCTGTTTTAAAATGGGATTAACCTGAAAAAAATGTAGTAATTGATTGACTGAATGAGCGAAACCTTCATCAGCGGCCTCATCTTCCGACTCAGCACTACTGATGTTGATGCTCCACTCGTAGTCAGCATCATCCACACCCTGCTGCGGTTGCTGCTGCTGGGCCAGTTCATCACCAGCAGCAGGTGCATCAGACGTGGCCTTGGCGATGTCATCACTGTCACTGTCAGCATGATCACTTGGTTCAACATCATCATCATCGTCATCATCATTGCCATTGTTGGCGTCATCCTCCGCATCATTAGCACCAGCCTGCTCCTGCTGCTGAACGTACCTGTCAATCACCTGCACGGACAAATCAATCACCTGTCAATTGACTGATCAACCAATCAGCCAGTCAGTCAATGAATTAACCGATCGATCAATCAATTGATCATCTGATCAATCGATCAATCCATCCAGGGTTCCCACTGTAAACATGAAATAAAATTAAGGACTTTTCAAGAACTTTCAAAGACTGCCGACATTAATCTTCAAGGACTAATTGCTGACATTTGTTCATATCATCACACATTATGTGACCTTTTGCTATCTTTCAGGATCCATCACTTAATGACTCATGGCTGTAACAACTTCAGCATGACACGCAAGCGTAGCAAGCAAAAATTTTGAAGGAAATGTGAAATTAGACCGCATAATGCAAATATGCCTAATCATCATAGTTTCATTAATCTTTCCCAGTTTCCCCTGAAAAAAATTCAAGAAATTTCAAGGCCTTGAATTCAGAGAAAAAAATTCCAGGACTTTCAAGGATGCGTGGGAACCCTGTCCATCAAATTAAACAATTAATCAAAGTTGCCTTAAGACTGAAAAATCCGACAAAGCTGGCTCAGATGCATGGGTTATAGAGAGCCAGTTTTGAGACATTGACCCTCAGATGAGACACAAGTTCTCTTTCTCCCCTCGGCTCAATTCTCTACTTCCTCCAAGTTGAGCTGCGAGTCCTCCATGTTGTACTTGACAACGCTGATCCATCTCTTTCTCTGTATTCCTCTGCTCTGTTGTCCATGAACGTCTGCCCCCAGGATTAGCTTCACACAATCATCCTCTTCTTGCTGTTGTACATGCCCAAACCATTTCATCCCGGACTCCCATCTGACTGCTGATTGATGCTTTGTAAAACATCTCTAAAAGTATGTAGACTTACTGTATAGATGAAAGAAAATGTAAACAGACTGATGTAAAACCAATGCTATAAAGCAGCTACTGTCAGCAAAAATCACTGTGAAAGACGTCATAAGTACAACACACAGCATACTTCATCAAGCCGCTTTTTGCCGATCTTCCGGTTTTCAGCAAGTCTCTTCTGTAGATCGGGATCACTTGCAGCAGGATCCTGGCTTGGTCTACAACACCAGAACAGCACATGCCCCGTGCCAGCACCAGCTGTGGTTCACCATAAACTATAACTGTCAAACTTCTGCTGCATCATCGATGCATTTATGCTCCAAAGTTTACATTATGCTAATTGTTCACATTTTTATGCTAATAAATTGTGGACCAGTGTTCAGCAGCCTTCTGTTATTTCAACCTCATTCGATGACATCTAGCCACAACACAAACCCACGAAAAGTAAGTAGCAAGTAACTCATGTGCTTTGTAGCACACCATATCTCAAAATACAAGTTCGAATCGTAGGCATAAAAGCCGCAAATGGAAGATGTTAGTCGATGGTGGGGTTATCTGAGAACAGCTGAGGTGTCGTCAGAAAGTGTTGGAAGACGATGCTGTTTGAATGAAACTTCCCAACTTTTTACTATGGCAGGCAAAGATTCATCTATAAACTGTTTAACACTAAGATCGACACAATCGTAGCTAAGTAGCTCCCATGCTTTCAAAAACTCTGTCTGCCACAGTATTCTGTAACAGCTAGAGAATGACACAAAAGTATAGCAAATAAAGAAAAATTAAAAGAAAATTAGAAATTATGCAGTTTTTACTTTTTCGAAAGGTTTTTTGGGCAATTTTTCATAACAAGGTTTTTTCCATGACAATTTCCTGAAATACCTGACATTTCTCCGACATATGACATTTCGAGGTTTTCCAGACAAGTGGTCACTTTGCAAACCAAATGCACATCATAACTGCAATTAACGTAATGAAAGACTAATTGTGAGACAACTTCACTACAATCCAAACCAAAACAACAAAGAGAAACATCATTCGGCAGGGATCTGATTCAAACAGACCTGTACTCATCGGTGAGGTGTGAGCCAAAGTTCTGGATGAAATCCTTAAGCCGTCGCTGCTGCAGCCTGTTGCCAACCTTCGTGAATATATCCTGTGCCAATGACTCCACTGAAGCAGTGCTGTATACAAACACCAACAACACTTAAGTTAGTAGATTTGTCAAATGATTAACGTCTTTTAAACTGTGTATTCGTTGTACATTTTGTTTTTCATGTTTTTTTTGTAAGCAGCCGCCTGTGAACAACTGAAGACTGTTTTCAACTTATGCTGTCATGGGCTCACACAACACAGTCAAATTTGCCATGAAATGATTGACGACTGACACTAAATGCTCAAAATAAATTTTTGTTGTTGAACTGCTGAGGTAAAAAATACAAGCAGTGCTGCAACCAAAATATAATTAGTCATTCGCCAAATAATCAAAGCATGTTATTGCAGCATGCTGCCTTCTTTCTCCACTACAGTGTGAGGCATAAAAAAACTCACCAAAATTTTTTTTACCATAACTTGAAGAAGGGCTATCCAATTTTAATAACTTTTGGTATACATATTCACGACACAACTGGTCATCAAATAGCCATTCAGTTTCCCACCTCACCCAACATCTGCTTCTGCACTACCCGGGAAAAACGGAACAAACAAAATATGCATTAAAATCAACAAAAAACTTTATAAAATGTCATCTTTCCGCATATGTGAACACCAACAGCCAATCAATTACAAGATTTGACTGTTGTGCAGCAGCACGTCTATTAAATAGATTTAACATTCAGAAATATTGATGAATTCAAGAAGCGACTGGCGAAGTCTGGATTGGTCTGGAGCAGAACGCAATCTAAACTGTGAAATGTGAAAATTGTGCACTTAAACATTATTTTCACAGTATAAACATACATGAGTAACCAAAAGATTAATAAGTATTGACAAATTAGCATTTGATGAAGCTAATCAGCGCATTATGATTGTTACATAAAATAATGCGACTTGGCCTTAAAATATGCAGATGATTGAATAAAGAGAGGAGGAATATGTTTTGATGCAAACAGAAGTGGATGAGGCGGTTGACTTTTGTCACATGTCATTTTTGCGGACATCTTTTGTGTAAGACCCCTTAGATACCTGACTGACTGAGCGCTGCAGTCCTGAACAATGTGGAGAATGTCTTCATAATCAGGAAAACACTTGTGCTTGTTGACAAAGAACGAGATCTCAGCTGCTATCTCCGGATGACGTGGCACTGTTAGCAGCCACAACAAACAGCTCATAGATATCACACTGCACATATTCATCATCGTCATCATCGTCATGATCATGAACTTCATTACAGACTTCTTATACAGCAAAAAGTAGTCTAATCTACAAATTAGTCAAGAACCAAGATATTTCTTAAAATGTTTCTTTAGAAAAGCTGCAGCACATTATTCAGGCAGCTGGTTCCATGCCGAATACTGGCAGATGGGATGGCTCACACTGATGATACCTCAGACTGTACAATCTACAGACAACATCAAACATTTGCTGATGAGTCGTAAATGCATAATTAATAAAAGATAATGCAAAATATTTTATTCAGTAATGCTGAGATATGTTTTGGATTTAATACAAGCAAAAGATTATCAGTCATATTATGAATACGAGGTCGTTTGATAAATAAGTCACAAAACAGCATCATTCTTTTAAGTTTTCCAAATATAAAAAAATTTAAAATATAGGATGTGTAAGTGTGGATGTGTGAGTTTTATTACGATGACGTCGTTACGTCATTTTTAAGCATTAAATACAGCGACGTGCAACTGAAATTGTCCCGTAACGAGTAGCATGCCGTTATTGTTTTTTTTTTGCGAGCAAAAGACTTAATGCAAATCAGATTCAATCAGAGATACATCCAGTACATGGTGACAAGTTTTTGCAAAGTGAACAATATACGTTTGGTGTAAGAAAATGTTAAATGTGCAAAAATTTGCAGCAGATACCGGATTGCAATCAGTCGTTCGGCAGTGGCTCGAACAGCAGCCAGCATCATTCTTTGCATTGGGGATTCAGAAGCTTATTGACAGATGGGATAAATGTTTTGACAAACTCGAACGATATGTTAAAAAATGAAACATTAACATATTACATCTAAAGAGGTGACATTAACTTATTCGTTTTTTTCTTGTTACTATGCTGTTTGTCACTTGCGAGTTGACGAATTGCTGGTAAAGAAAATAATACACATATAAAGTGCGTTCTACGAGCAGATGATGTCACAATAATGACGTCATTATCGAAAAAATTTCTACACATGCACAAAATAAAATTCTCCACAAAATGTTCATTTGGATTTTCTATATTTGGAAAATTAACAAAATGACACAATTTTGTAACTTATTTATTAAACGACTCATAAAATAAATATGTAAAATAAATATGTAGTCTTCAAATAATGGTACGAGATTTATATTATTTGACAGCATCGACTGCATATTCTACATTGATAGCAAACCATAAACTACTCTTCCTACAGACAAAATCAATCAGATGTAATAGTATTCCACAGATTTAAAATCTACAGATTTTAGCACATTTTGCAATATTTAATACAAACTTTCGCAGACAAATTTCTGCTCCGTAGCTCGACCGGTGGACACTGGGCGGTTCTTGAGCTGACAAAGTTTCTCCCACACTTTTACAAACTTCTGCGTAAACCTAAACCGACAAACATCGACAGCAAATTTGAAAGTAGCCATGAATAGCAAGCTGGTGCAAATTAAATTCTGTAATAGCAATAAAATTTTGAACAGTGCTAATTTTTCTAACCACAGTTAATTAATTAACACAATAGTGCATTAATTACTGCATTTGTTTTGCATAAAATAAACTCAACAAAATCTGAAGTAAAAGAAACTGGCAAAAGCCTGCCCCATTGGTTTTAACCAGTTTAAACCACTTTCAAAAATGAACAAATCGTCAGCTGATTCTCAATTACATAAGCATGATCGTCAGAGTACAACGTCAACTCTGCTGCAAGGTATGGGATGTAATTCTGACCAGCAGCATTGATGCACACTATACTGCATGAAACAACAATACATACTAGATGAAAGTCACGCGAATCACATACTTTTCCTCCAGAACAAAATTTGTGTCCTCTGAATCCATGTCATCGAGTGTCAGCTCAGACTCCTGCAATTTCTTGATTCTCTTACTCAGTTGCTGCACAAAAAAAACATCGGCTATGTATCAGTAAACATCAATACCGGGCCACCAGCCTTATCACATATCCATTCTGCAACAATGTCGCTTCAGTATTTAAACCAGATGAATAAAACCTGATGCTATATCATCTATTTTTTGCGATTCCACCTGCTTGGAGAAAATCTATCAATGCATGCCTGAGATACTGGTATCATGAAAAGAAGACTTTAGAAATGTTATTTTTAGCATGCTGTATGCTGACACTTGACCTGAATATCTAATCAGTTCATCACTGCACCAAGAGACACTAATGACAAAAGTTTGGTAAAAATGGACCGATACAGTACAGCTTAATGAAACAATACATATATGTACATTAAAGATGCACAGTATTTGCATGGCCAGTTACCGACTAATTGCATCAGTGGCAACATTGAATGCAACAGCATTACTAAAAAGAAATCTGAGCTAATGCTCATGAGACACGCGAGAGCCCACAGCAATTCCTGTTTGCAGGCCATCTTGGTCTATCTCCATCCATTTCATCACAATTCACTCCTTTGCAGCTAAAAGTTGTCAAAAAATCACCTAAAATCAATATTTTTAGGGTTCATTGATGTTGACATTCCTAAGAAGCTTGTTGCCAGTGCTTGTTATGATAAACTGGATGTATGTGCCTATCTGCAACCATTTTCATGCTATAGACAAGACAACAGCGGATAAATAACCATTTTAGAAGGGTACCCCTCTTTGACACCCATGTGCACAGGCCTCTTTGAATCTAGCGAGTCCGAACTTGTCCTGCTAAAATTAACATTCAATTCCGAAAATTTCATATGCAGGTTGTCTTGATCCATCTCCAGCCATTTTGGCGCAATTCATTCTTGAAATGCGTGTTGCAGCGTAAAATTGCGGAAAATTCACTAAAACCCCCTATTTTGGGGGTTCAAGGTCATTCAAGGTCATCGATGTTGATATTTCTAAGAAGCTCGTTGCCAGTGCTTGTTAAGACAAGCAGCATGTCTATGCCTATCTGCAGCCTATCTGCAACCATTTACACGTCAGACAAGCCAACAGCGGTAAAATAACATCTTTTTAGGAGAGGTGCCCCTCTTTCGCCCAATCGTTCGTGGAGACCCCTTTCACTCAGTGGCATGAAATTTTGTCACAAAATACTACAGACGCTAGGCTATCATATGGTAACCCGAAGTCTCTATCTCAACTGGTCATGAAACGGTACCGGGTTGTGACGGACAGACAGACGGACAGAATTACTGTAGCTAATACGTGCTATAGCTGTGCTAGCTCTTGCGCATAAAAAAACTGCAAAAACATTTGTTATGCAACATTTTAATACTACTAAATAATCATGCATGTTTTCACAACACACTGAATTTAAATCAAATGAATTTAACATCATTTTTTGGACTTTATCTGTTTAGTGTGAAGTTGACATGAGCAGCTCAACTCAACATTTTATGAAAAAAGTACAGTTCCATATAAATTGCACAATATTATGTGTTTTAGCACGTATTTTATGTAATGTTAATATAAATACAACACAATGCATAAACACATTATACGATCAAAACATGCAACAACACAAATATGGAACGATAATACGAAGAAGCACATGAAAAAAATGTTTTGATGTGCTTCGTGGTATTAATTATAATTTTGTAGTTGTTATATACCCTGTGAGGCATAAAAAACACACCAAATTTTTTTTCATCATAACTTGAAGAAACTTTTAACCACTTTGGTATTATTGCTTACCGGTAATCAAAACAACACACAAAACACACTTTTTGTCCATATTTTCATCATTTTAGCTAACAGTTTATCTAATTGTCCATTTTTTAACTGCCTACAAAAATATTTGAAACGCTAGCCCAAGAACATGGGCTTGACTCGAAGACACTTTCTCCATTCGTTGATAGCAGCATCGATAACATTCTGCTCCAGACCAATACAGACCACCAGTCACTTCTTGAATTCATCAATATTCCTGAATAATAGGTCTTTTTAAGAAATGTGCTGTTGCACAACAGTCAAACCTTGTAATTGATTGGCTGTTGGTGGCCACATATCCGGAAAGATGAAATTTTATAAAGTTTTTTGTTGATTTTAATGCATATTTTGTCTGTTGTTTTTCCCATGTAGTGCAGAAGCAGATGTTGGGTGAGGTGGGAAACTGAACAGCCATTTGATCGCCAGTTGTGTCATGAATATGTGTACCAAAAATTATCAAAATTGGATAGGCCTAACCCTTCTTCAAGTTATGGTAAAAAAATTTGCTATGTTTTTATGCCTCACAGTGTAGTTTTGGTGTTGGCACTTTTATGCACTAATCTCTTGCAGTTCAATTCCCATCTTTATAAATGTGAAGCACACATGCTTTACCGAGTATACTAAGCAAATGGACAGTTTCAGAAACTACTTAGCCTAAATCACTGGAGCGAAAAAGGGTGTCATGACTGTTCAAGTGTTTAACATGATCACCCTCGCTGCAATGACGTAGGTTTCCAGAACTATCAGAATGCTTAATCCATGGAAACGATGCATATTCCACTTTTATACATACCTGCCACCCGATATCACTTTATGCACAGAACTGATTAGAAGTTAAAGTGATGAAAAACTACAAATAAGATCACAAAACAATGTTACATATAACAAACGATGGAAAAATGGTAACGAACAACAGTCAATCATCATTTAATTTATAACTAAAAAAACCCCGCTGATTATGCAAAAACCAACCTCAAGTAGTCTCTCTAGCCGCATGACTTTTCTCTCTGACGGCGAACTGCACTGGCTTGTGGAATCTTCCTCCACCTGTTGTTGTGGCCTAGAAACAGCGGTTGGCGGCGTCAACACATGGCCAGTGCTGTCAGGAACCTGGTCACCAGATGAGGACGGAAACTGCTCACTGTCGGTGGCTGAACCATCAATGTCGACACACTCTGTCGCAGCACTGTCGCCGCTACCACTCACACTGGTGGGTAAACGTTTGACGGAAGACAATGACTCCTGCGGCTTGACAGCATTTGCAGAAAGTTTCGTATCAGAAACAGACGGCCCACTAGCAGCACTTGCTACCTTCGGTGGATCGGTCACAAGCAACAAATCAACGTCATCATCGTCGTCATCGTCGATGCATATCACCTCGTCCACAACGGCAGCTGGCTTGCTGCATGGCTGCAAAGACTGCTGGGCAGTAGCTGCTGCTTTGGATGGTTGATCGGTGCCAACAACAATGTGGCCATCTGCTGGAGCTGAGATCTGTGAAAAAATGACGTCAACAGTCTCGGGCAGGCAGTAGAACTTCACATGATTATGTACAGGAGGTGATGCTAACCGCTTCTGTGGCGAAGAAACTGGAGACGATTGGTCATCGACAACTATGACCTCGTTGTTCTTATTGACGCCGAGAAATCTCTGTTTCTTCACTGGTGGTGGGCTGCTGTCCTCAATCTGCCGTTGCTGCTTGGCCAGATTGTTCAGTAGTGCCTCGCAGCGCACGTCCTCGTCCAGTTCCGGAGATTTTGTAGCACCATTCTTGTTAAGCAAGTGCTTCAGCGGCTTTGACGCATGATACTGTTAACACAAGTGAGTGAGTGAGTGAGTGACTAGGGTTTAACGTCCCATCATATAGGGTGACAAACACTCTACACACTATGAAACTGACTAACACAGCAGTCATGACCATGCCTGTACTACTATGGTTAAAGTCAACGATCAAACTGTTAAGTTTTATATTCAATGACAATGACATTAAAACATAAACAAGCAACATTCATCAATGAACAGCATAAATTAATTGGCGTAGAGTACCAAAAACAACCAGCATTAAACGTATTTATAAACAGAAATCTATATACCTGGTAAGACATATTATAAACACCATCACTTTAACAACCAGTGGCTTCAGAAAAATTTTTTTTTCACAAAATACAAAGTGCTGAAAACTTTCAAATACTCAGTAGAGAAACTATGACTGCAGTGTTCTTGCTAAATGAATAAATCCAAATTGAATGAATTAATTAGGCCTAACGGTTAACTTCTACATGAGAACTGTTAAACATTTTAAGTAATCACCAGCCATAAATAAAACATAACGAAGATTTCTGTGAATCTGCAGTCACAAGATTTATACCTTCAGCGTTTGATTGAAATCTGATAGGAATATGTATGACTTGTTTTTGCAGCTCAACATCTGCCGCTTACAATCTTTCAGAGTTGCGATGAAATCTCTATTCCACAAGAAATGTGGATTAGTTCGGTCATAGCGCCGTTGAAGCATTGCCACCATTTCATCGCCATTGTCATGCTCAACAACTTGTTTGACGACTTCCAAAAACTAAACAAAAATAAACAGATAATTAATTTTGTTAAACGTTCTAATAACAAGAAATCTGAGTTAAGGCTCACGAGATGCGCGAAAGCCTATAGCAGTTCCTGTTCGCAAACTGTCAGTCCATCTCCAGCTGTTTTCACAAAAGACTGATGAACAATGGTAAAATAATGACTTTTACGGGAGTACCGCTCTTTGATGCCATCGTGCGCAGGTTTCCTTGAACCTACAAAATCGAGACTTGAACCGTCTAAATCTACGTTCAATGCTACAAGTTTCATATGGAGCTTGTCTATGTCTATCTCAATTAGTTTCAGCAATTCACTCTTAAAAAGTGTCTCGCAGCTCAAAATTGCCAAAAAATCCATAAAACCCCTATTTAAGCGTTCAAGGTCATCCAAGGTCATTGAAATTGGTGGCAATTGAGAGCCAGTGTACGACTTCCTATTAGTGATTAATAGTAATCTAGGCCCAATCTCGCACCGTTACTGAGATACAGCAACTTATTGGCCCAAAATCGCAAATTTTGTCCACCCCCTCTCATTTAGCACCATCGTTCGGGGTGACCCCCTTCAAATTTATGGAAAATCTTTATGGTTCCTGAAACTAGAGTCTTCCAGGCAGCCGACGGTGAAGATTTGGTGATCCTAGCTTGCAGCGTTTTTGACTGATCCACCCGTGTGACAGACGGACAGACAGACAGACAATTGCGATGGCTAAGACGCGCTGAAAGCAGTAGCTGCTTTTGCGCATAAAAATGATGCACTACACAAGTTTGTGTTAATCTATAGACAGAAACTACATGAAATACTGTTTTTAATGACTGTATGATTTGCATAATTTGCAAGTACACATCACTCTACACTAACAAAACTAATAAATTACGATCAGATCATTTATGAACACAGTGATATTATACTCATTAAAGATGACTCATATATGAAAAACTTACACAAATATGAAAAAGCCCCAATATTATGCACACATTACCTCAAACTTGCCTAAATCAATGATTGCAGTTGAAAATTTTAAAATAATCAACACTTACCATTTAACTGTCAGTCACAAACCACTTAATTAAGAAAAGTTCACCTAGAAACTATCCTCAATTATCGTAGCATCAGAGAAGCTGCACACTGCACAGGCAACAGACATGCTGGTTCTAAATGTGGTTGTTCCTGACATCATCATCATCATCATCGCAAGCATGTCCCAAGCTAGAGCATAGCCGTGTCCACGAGATGCCTCCACCGACACCACTGTCCTCGGTCTTGTGCGAGTCTTCACACCAACCTGAGTCCAACGTTGAGCGATTGGAGGTAAGATTCCAAGGTCCGTATCCAGGTCGACCGTGGGCGACCAGGGCGGCGCCTCCAGTCCTAGGGCCCTGAACATGTCCTGCGAGTTGCCCATCCTTGCCACATGCCCAAAAAATGAAGATGCCTTTTTTGGATAAGCGATAGCAATTGCAGTGGAGAGCCGGCTCAAAGTCGTAGTCGTACACCAGCATTCAAAACATGATCTGTGTACTAAATCCGAAGAATACATTGATGGTAGATGTTCTCAAAGACAGTGATCCTATCGTCCAACGCACATGTCAAGGCAAATGATTCAGAAACATACAGGAGGATCAGTTGGACGTATACGAGATAATTAAACTTTAGTTAAGATGGAAATGCTGGAGTGCAAATGTGCCATATTCCTCTATTAAGCTGGCTGCAACAGGTTTTGGCCAAATCGACCCTATGTCATACCTCAGTTATGAGATGCCAGTGTTATGCATTTCTGAGCCAAGGTAGTCAGAGGACTCCACGATTTGCCTAAGTTGCCAGAGACTAGAACTGATGGGGGGGGGCTAAGTAGCCAAATCTATGGTGGACTGGATCTTGGTCTTCTACCAGTTCACTTCCAGATGCACAGGATGGGCTTCGTCCTTCAGCACCTCCAGTGCAAGCAGAAGAACCTCAAGCATTTCAGCGAGGAGGGCAACATCATCTGCATAGTCGAGATCAGTAAAAGTCTCCGTGCACAATGACACCCCCAGAAACCCTCTGTGAGATGTGTGTTGAAAGACCCAATCTACTGAGAGAAAGCAACTGTAGAGTCATGCCAGACACCACAGCTAAAACGAAACCAGTCTGAGAATTCTCCTACAAGATGCACACAGTTCACTGTGTCCACCCTCTGAACTACCCTCTTTCTTTGAACATGCTGACCAATTTTAATGGTATGCTAAGACTTCTCAGCAACTGGCAGAGCATTTTCGACACCCGCATAAAAACTCTACCCCAGTACAATGCAAACTATTAAGTATAATAATAAATATCCTTTAACTCAACCACAATCACGACTGAAAATATTGGTAGTGGTTTGCAGCTTAGTTTGACAGCAAAACCAATTGTACCACTGTTGATGAAGAAAAAACCACTAATATAATTTGCACAACACACACATACCGAATCAAATGCCTTCCTGCTCTCTTCCATCACACCTACACATAAAATACATATTACCAAATAAAGCAATAGACTAGTGTTACCTCAGGACTATTTCTCACTTACCAGAAAGCAATAAATTTTGACTCAGATTACACTAGGGTCAATTGCAGCACTCCCGACTGCGAAAAAATGACAATAAAAGTTCAGAGAAAAAAAACTAGAAATTTGGGGCAGAGCCCAACATGAATCCACCCGGCACCATAAGTCTGATTGGCAGGACAATCAGCGGGCTGAAATTCTGCTCTTAGCAACTTCACGCGGAATGAACACAATCACATTAGCCTATACGGCTCTCCATGATCGTCAACCGAGCGTTCCCTGTCACTGCAGCAAGAACATGGAACAATCTGCCATCAGGAGTGACGTTTCCAAAGTGCTTGCGAGCATTTAAGACTAAACTTAAGACTCATTTGTTCTCCCTCTCTTTTCCACAGTTAACTGCAAAGTGATTGCAGTAGCATTGGCATTTTTTCACTCTAAATTTTATTGTATTGTATTGTATTGTATAGATACATGCAGTACACACACAGTTGACTTAGGATAGGTTAGAATGAGACAATCCACAAGTTTTTTCGCCCAACAGAAATTGGGTTGTAAATCATCGCTTGCTATTCCAATTTTTGATATCTCAATCGGTTGCAGAGATATCGGTGGTCATTGGGTGAAAGTCTAAAGTTGTCCAAAATTGAAAACACTGTTGACTTTGGGCAACGAGACAATGTAACTTTTTTCTTATGGATCGAATGTCATCAAATTTTTCTGCCCAACAGAAGAGGTTGTGGTTTATCATTTGCTATTCCAATTTTTGATATACAGTTTTGTTCCAGAAATGATCACGGTAAAAGTCTGAAGTAGTGTTGTTACGATATTCAATTAGAAATCGAAAATCGGTGATTTTTGCTCGAAATCGAATTGGATCGAAATCGCAATTTCCGTGCACCACCGAAACGATTTTGCCCACTGTAGCATTTTGCTCATTCACGCTGCCGCTGTGATGAGAAACAATCACACAGTGCAGCACAGGCAGGCAGCCGGCGCCACCATCTGACTAATTAATGCCGCACGTGGCCATCTCCGTTGCGCTGTACCATAGGTGGTGCACACCATGACACTGCCTCAGGGCACGTATACAGAGCAAGCTTGCGGTAGGGGCCTAGACCGTCCATGTCAACATGATGCAACACAGTGAGCAGAGATCAATGAATGCGGGCTGTTTTCATCTTAGATCTCGAGTGCAATCCGACCCATTCTGAAGTCCTCTGAGGTGAGAAGGTGAATCAGGCACATGGCAACGAAGCCAGGGGCGAATTGTCCAAGATGTGGGTGCGAATCAGCCAGAGACAGGGAGCAAATCAACCACGGCGAAACAGCCAAAAAGCGAAAAAGCCAAGGGGCATGTTGTAGATGCTAATCAGTCAACATAACACAGTTGACAATAGAATCTACTTCTAAAGATGTTACTTTGATGTTTTAACAGCATTTCAACTTGGTGATTGACCAAGAAGTTAATCGACGCGTTTCAGTCATATTAAATACAAGACTAGAAATTTGAGACAAAGCCCAACGTGAGTCCGCCCGGCGCCCTAAGTCCAACTAGGGGAAATTGGGGAGGTAAAATTTCCCCGACATCAAAGTCACGTGGCCCGAACTCAAATGCATTGGTATACGCCGAACGCGCATTGTCGACTTAGGGTAGGTCAACAAGAAGTATATAATAATTTTGGCAACTCTGTTAAAAATCTCAGAAGCCAAAGACATAAACTAAAGACATTACATCATGTAGCATATGATAATAGATACAATAAAGCTGAAGACAGCAACATAATTGCACGTATTTAAATACTGAATATTACAT
>Ga0209671_1002120_pt1 | contig 17754 bp, 9 predicted proteins | sample WorMetHERISLAND2_2_FD_187401 | JGI IMG/M metagenome (GOLD analysis project Ga0209671, IMG submission 187401) | Marine gutless worms symbiont microbial communities from Max Planck institute for Marine Microbiology, Germany - Olavius geniculatus... | ecosystem: Host-associated > Annelida >...
ACACAATAAAAGTGCAGTGGGTGGAAGAACTTCACGTTTACGCGCCATAAATTTCTGCTTGTAACAGTAAAAGAATGGTTAAAATCGGTGCTGAATTACCAAAGTTATCCCAAAAATAAAACTGGGTATCCGTTTTTTAGAACACCCTGTAGAGCTCAGCCTGCCTCACCGTAACCCTGATGGTGGCTTTGACCATTTTGCCTAAAGGAAAAATTGGCACACCATTTATTCCTGCTCTGGGAAACGTTCACACCAATTTCGACTTTTCTTTGCCCTTTTTGTTTTTGAGCCAGGAGCCCGAAGGGACACACGAACGAACGGACAGACAGGCAAGACTCATAATGCAGCCAATCAGAACGATCACATAACGACATCAACAAAACAACAAAGTGAACAATCACTGAAATGCTGATTTCAATTAAAAACTTGTTTATTAGTCATTAATGTCAGTCTTAGGAATGTAAAAAAACTGGCCATGATACCGAATAACTCAATTTCCAACAGACTGGGCAAATCGAGGCTAATAATGCACCTCTCAAACATAAGGATACATGCAGTTATAAAAATAACAATAAACCTACAGTGTAAGACATTCACAATCATGACAATGTGCTCAATTTAAACGCTTGGATCATTCAGAAATGTCGATAGCCAAGGACGCTCTGGGTATTGCTAAACTACCTACTGTACATCCACCACCTATTGATTTTCATAAACAAAAGCGAGTAGAGCTGTCTGCCAATAATGCAGAAGATCCACATTATTATAGGCGAATGGTGTGGCAAAAATTTACTAATAATTAACTGACTAATCATTTTCCACACATGTATGATTAATTTTTATGCGTGACAGCAGAATGCTTCGTGCATCTTAGCCATCGTCTGGCCCAGTCTGGGCGTCTGTCCGTCCGTCATACCCTGGCACTGTATCAAAACGGCAACACATACAATCACGAAATATTCACTGTTGGCTACAGTGTTATTCCAGTTCTCAAAATCATTTCAGTTTCAGTTTCTATAAAGTTATATAGAAATCATTTCAGTTCAGTTTCAGTATCAGTATTTACATCATTTCAGTATCGATGCAACTGACAATTTAACTACCAAACAGCATCAAGTTCATTAACTCAAACAGCTAGCCTACTAGAAGCAAATTCATCAACTATCCAAAGTTTTTATTTTCCATGATGATCCAGGGACTGGAAAATCAAGGGAAAGAAATTCAGGACTTGTCATGACTTTTCAAGAAAAGTGGAAACCCTGTTAAATGCACGAACACCAGCACTCACGACAGCTGGGTCACGGGTTAACAGTGATGACCTTGAATAACCTTGAACCCCAAAAAGAGGGGTTTCGGTGATTTTTTTTTGTGATTTTGGTCTACGACACACATTTTAAGAGTGAATTGCACTGAAATGGCTGGAGATAGACCAAGACAACCTGCATATAAAAATTTTAGCATTAAACATAGTAGATTTCAGCAGTCTAAGTCGTGACTCCCTAGGTTCAAGGAGGCCTGTGCAGGTGGGCGTCAAAGACGGCAACTACCGAAAAAGGTGTTATTTTACTGCTAGCCTATTGGCTCGTTTAGTGTGAAAACAGTTGCAGATAGACACAGACATACTGCTTAACAAGCACTAGTGACGAGCTTTTTGATGGTGTCAGCATTGATAACCTTGAATGACCTTGAACCTCCAAAATAGGTTTTAATGTTTTTTTGCAATTTTCGGCTGTGGCGTACATTTCAAGAGTGAATTGCGCCAACATGGCTGGAGACAGACCTAGACGACCTGTGAACAGGAACTACTAAGGCTGTCACGCGTCTCACGAGCTTTGCTCAAATTACTGATTATGATTGATTATAATCCAAACAACATTGTGCAGTAGCGTCACTAATCTGCAAATTTTGGACAAGACATGTTGTCAAGATTTGTAGTTTCGTACTGCTTGTAGGCCAACAGTGTTAGGTTTGTAGTTAGCCCTCACAATCAGAGTAGTAATTAGACTGTACACATTATACGAATTGCATTATTGTCACTTTTTCGAATGCTGCTTTAGTTAATGAAAGATGACAACTACCAGTAGTTGAACTTTGCAGATTTTGTACTCTTTCCGACTAACTACAAAAACAGTTGAAATTAATCAATTAAACAAAGTCAGTTTTTGGAGATTAATTGACTAAAAAAATTTTTACTCAGTACCTGCCCCAGTAATTCAGTGCAAATGTGACAGAAACCAAAGTAAGAAATTAGACAGCTCATCTACATCTGCACAATATGTATGCATTAAGCATATTAAGCATACAGCAGCTCCTGGAGGACGCAAGGCTACCACAGATTTGATCTAATACAAACACCCGATTTTTGACTCCTAACTGCAAATTCCTTGCACCAGGCATATTCAACATTTAATAATTTCGATAAAAAATAATATTTTTCAACGAAATTTGGCAATCACTTCAGGAATTTATTGGGAATTAAGTTACGAAACTTTATTCAAATTCGTTCTGATTTGACATTTTTATTGCATGACGTCTGGGAGGTCAGTTTTTTACCAAACACAGTGTAGTAGCCTATCTGCAGAGTGGACAAACAATCTATTTAAAAGCTGAACTATTAACAATTTCTATGTACACATTATTACAAATCAGAAGAATCGGAATCGTTCGGTTGACTGTCAATAAGGCCCATGACGTAGTCAGTAGCCTCGTGTGCAACCTCAAGATCGTCGGGCTTTTCGGAAAGAACCCATGACTCTTTGGAGCTGTTTACAACGGCACGGCAGATTGGACATGTCTTATGACTGTCTTGCCTGCAGACAAAAACAGAAATGTTGTAACAATAACATCTAGATTAATCATGTACTATTAAAACATTTTCAACTAAAGCTGCTAACGAAGAAAGAAAAATCAATCAATTTCCAAAAATTGACTGAAATTAATAGATTTATTTTAATGACTTTTTGCAGCCAAAAAATTGTACACGGTTATTTTTTAATGACCAATCAATTAATTAATCATTATTTCTGCAGCCCTATTTTTAACTAATATGCAGTGTACTTAAAGCCACAAAGTTTATCAATTAATACAAAGTATTTCTAACAAAAATTTTTCTTGTCAGGTAGACTTTCAAGAAACATCCCCACACTTGCATATATTGCCTACATATGATGTAGGATGGCTTAAATTTCAAGCCCAAGACAAAACATCAAGATCTGTTGCATGGTAGGTTATGCTTTGCAAAAGATAAACTCACACCCAATAAACCTAAGTAGCCTGGCTAGTTTCGTAATAAAATCATTTACATCCAGGTGTTGCTACGGAAATGGCTCAACAGTAACTAACTTCTTTGATGCAGACCAATGAGAAAAGTCAGCACCACAAATAATAATATTCATGTGACAGTTTTTAACATAAAATACCAACAAAAGATCTTTAACAAAGAAAGGTCTTCAAGAGCAGCCAAGCACTCGTTACCAAGTCTGTTCATGACTTGTCAGCAACATCTTGTGCAGTACATTTAAAAGCATTTAAGACGAGACGTCTGCATTCAGCAGAGGACTGAACTATTCAGCAGAGCTTAAAGTGAACCAGCTCGTTCGTGATAGCTATTTGCTATTAGAACTGAGCGAACATAAAATTATCGTACTGAACGAAACTGAACCGACCATGCACTGATGCACTGCTCACAGTAGGCATGGGCACACGGCAGTATAGTGGATGCCTTACGATCCATGCATATAACACATTCTTCCACATCCTTCAACGAAGGCTCTTCAAATACAGCATCGATCCTACAATAGCAAGGACTTGATTACTGATCCAAAATAATGAGGCTGACTGCCTGGAGACACATTTTCTTGACCACGATTATATCTGCCAAAAGTGAACTTAGTGAACTGATGGAGGTTAAGTAATCACTTCTTCTGTTGTCTGCGCACATCACAGTGACTCATAATGCAGCGCCGTGGCGTGATGTCATAACAGCAATGAAGCCATTACGTCACCAGCAGACTGTATATTGTCTGTGACGTCACAAGCAGCATTGCGTGTTGCGTGCTGCATCTCGCATACAACGCCTCTAATGCGCTTTTCGTCACTAACCCGAGCCGCCAGCCGCACGGCCACCACATGCAGGCAGCCCCAGTCAGCTGTACTAAAGTCACCACCTTCCGTAACCCATATGAATGAGTTACTGCTCATTTTACCGTCCCACGGAAGGTAGAAGGCTGAGTTGACCTAGCTGGCAGGCTTCGCACCAAGATGGTTTACCTGCCCGCAGGCAGTCACCCATCGTGGTGCTAACCAGGCTCGGCGTAGAGTAACGTTGTTTCAGCCGAAACGCGCTACCAACTATGCCACGCCACCAACCAAGAGTGCAAAATTAACATCAAAAAGAAAATTTTTTTGGTTAATTATCTCAACTAAAATGATAGCAATTACTCAATTAATCAAAGTTAATTTATAGAGATTAATTGATGAAAATTTGTTTAATCAGTACCAGCCCCAATAATTCACGTCAACAGCGCGCTGGTGTCTCAGCTGTGCGGCACGTTGGTCTGCTCCTCTGACCACCAACTGCTCACATGTCGTCTCGATCTGTCACCCACACCGTCAGTCATGGTGACGTACACCTACCGTCAGATACGCAGGATTGATACCGAGACGTTCTGCCGTGACATCCTAAGCGCAAGGCTGTATGACAGCACGCCGACAGATGCTGATGAGTACGCTGAGCTGTTGGACAGTGAGGAACAGTGAAGAACTCGTCGACGTCGTCGCGGCCAGCACGACATTCGTCATTTGTCTGACGACGCCAAGCAGGCTAAGCAGGAGCGCCGCCGACTTGAACGCCGCTATCAGCGCACTGGCTTTGAGTCCGATCGACGTGCCTACCAGCATGCGTGCCGCACAGCTGGACAATGTATCCAGAGATCGCGGGCTGACGAGATCAGAGAGAAACTCGACGCTGTTTTATACGGTGATGTGCAGTCCACTTGGCACACGGCTCGGAGCTTACTGCACATGGACCAGAAGGCCGTACATGATGACACCGATTGCCAGAAGCTTGTCTCAACCTTCAGCCAGTTCTTTGCGGACAAAGTCAGTTGGATCCGTGCAAACATAGCTTCAGCACTCTAGTCTTTGACTCCCTGTCAGTTCGCGACCAGACATCACGTCGGTCCAACGTTGTCGTCGTTCACGCCGGTGACGGTTAGTGAGCTGAGCCGGCTCCTGTATGCGATGCCAGCCAAGTCGTCGCCGGTCGACGCACTACCGTGCTCACTTCTAAAGGCGTCTTCGGCGGTGTTCGCTCCCGCAATCGTCAGACTGGCCAATCTGTCCTTCCAGACCGGCAAGTTTCCGTTCTGCTACAAGAGCGCACAGCTTCTGCCGCTGTTGAAGAAGGTTGGCTTTGACATTTCGTCACCAGGCAACCACTGACTGATATCCAATCTGTTGACTATATCAACGATACTTGAGAAAGTAGTACTCACGCGACTGCAGCCCCACCTGTTCAGTTCTGCCAATTCTGGTCAGTACCAGTTGGCGTAAAGAACTGGTCATTCAACGGAGACCGCGCTACTAGAAGTTCTCGATGGCGTCTACACTGCAGCCGATGACAAACAGATCTCCGTGCTGATCGGTCTCGATCTGTCGGCTGCGTTTGACACCGATGACTATTCTCTACTGATCGAACGCTTGCATTCTGAGTTTGGAGTCACCGAAACACCACTGGCGTGGCTGCGGTCTTACCTCGTCGACCGAGCACAGTTCGTCAAGATGGGACAACATCAGTCTGACACTGTTCCTCTCGACGTCGGTGTACCACAGGGATCGGTGCTCGGCCTGTTGCTGTTTGCTGTCTACTACAGCCCAGTAGGTAAAGTTATCTCGCAGCATGGCATCAAGTACCACCAGTACGCCGATGACACCCAGCTCCGTCTGTCCATGCATGCCGACAACACTGCTGAGGGTTTTGCTGTTCTCGCTGTATGAACCGCTGACGTTCGGCAGTGGTATATGCAGAATGGTCTACAGCTAAACCCTGACAAGTCGGAGGCCCTGGTCATCGGTACATCAAACGAGCTAAACGCCACGTTGACTCCATCGTTCGTGTCTGTCGCTGGTACTGATCTACCAGCCGCTACATGAAGGTTCTCGAGGTGGTGCTGGACCGTCATCTGTCATTCAACTGCCATGCGACATCGGTGGCCGGAGCATGTAACTTCCATGCTCACGCCATCCGACACATCCAATATCTACTGACGACAGAACTGCTGCGTATTCTACTTGAATACTTTAAAGTGGGTGATTGAAACCATTCTTTTTGTATTTCAACTTTTTAATTTTTTAAAAAAATTATGTACTACGTGCATAAAGCATAATTTCATAATAACAATCAATAAAAACAACGTACTGCATCATGATAACAGAAGCATCGAGCATGTTGGCCCTTGCAGCATCGACAGCATTAACGGCTGCATCGGACGCATCTGAAACATGTCGCTTTATCTCATTGTAGACGTGCAGATATTGCTTCAGTGTCAACAACTTTGTAAGCTCGATGTCACCAGTATAAGCATTCACCTGCAACAAACAGAGCTACTGTACTTCATATCATAACATATCTCACACTGTTCAAGTTGTTCAGCCTTCCAAAGTCAGTGGGACAGGATAGATGAGTAGTAGCTGATTTGAGTGATGGCAGCTAAATGAAAACATTAGTAAGAAGATGTCTGATTATCTGATTCTTACAGAGATGCATGAGTGGCGGAGTCTCCAACATCTACCATATAGCTTCTAATAATAGACAGGTCCCCATTTGCCGGGTCTCTAATAAACGCCGAGTCCCAAATAAATGTTGGGTACCAACCACAATATACCGGTATATAGGCCTCTATTTGTCTGTTTATTTTGAAATCATAGGCACTACAGAAGTACAGTCAAAAATACAAAACACTAATAAAAACCTCCACTTTACTGAGACTGCACTGTATGTTCATTGTACAATAATATTCAATAATATCGAACAGCATAAAGAAACCAGTCTGAATGTACCGCACACTAGTTTCCTAATGCTAAAAATAAAATGATAAAAATAAAATCAATTTCTGAATTACTAATACTACAAATATGAGACCAGGTTAGCTTTTTGCTGACATCTTGACATATACTGTACTGGGTGTGTGCAAAAGGTCAAAGTTAGTGCTTGAAATACCAGTAATCAGATAACGTAAAGTCAAGACAAATGAGACAAGTCGAGACTGTCAAATTACAGAGACCAGTTGTGAAAAAGTCACTTCATTGTGACACGTGGGTGCTGTTAGTGCCCGGCAGTATTTCAAGTTGGATGCACTAAAAAGGGCCAAGCGTGGACCCCATGCATGGCAACGATACTAAATATTTAAAAATTGAAAGTGATTGGTATAATGGACATTCAATATGTGCCCAAAAATGAATGCTGTTGCCGTCAATAAGAACTGAAGTTTTGGGAGAGATCAAGTAAGCATTAATTTTCCTTACTGATGGGTACCAGTATTTTGCTATTTGTACAAGATACAAATAAGCACCAGGTCTCTATTAAATGCCGGTAGTTTTTTGTCAAATGTACAAATTAGAAGTTTGAAAGTGTCCAAGTCAGCAGAGAAGAACATACCATCGAAAAATGGATATAATAAATTGTTTTACTGCTGGCTTTAATCTACTTCCTATAGGCCTTGACTTTGTTTTATTCCTTCAAATTTTCTCCTTAACAGTGTTATATTTTACTATTCTTACTTTTCATGTACCTGGTACTTTATTCTATTATGACTAACCTTGCCCATTTAATTATCATACAATGTGGTTGTCTTGATAAAATAAGTTAATTGCACTATGAGGCTTTATTATGTAACACTGCCATTAAGAAAATACTTGCTTCTTTTATAGAAATACCAAAGCCACAAAACAGCAAATTCCACACGATCAATAAACCCACATCATTTGAAATATTCACAACATTTGCATCTATCATACCTTGCAGCACTTGACTCGTACAGTTGTACGCCAAAATATGCTTTGGTCGGTGTCCTTCTTCACCTCAAATACAAGCCTTTTCTCACTCACGTCACAAACGTTTTCTGCACTGCAGTACACAAAATGCAGTAACATAATCTGTACGAAGTTCAGTCTCAGGCTGTGCGAGACGTGATCTGAACGATTTAATATGACCGATACGACTGTTTCTATGTAGCCTAGTTTCCATTACTTGCTTGTTGTTTGTTTTTGATTTGCTTTCTTTGCTGTCACTGTATGACGAACAAGAGTGTGCAGCCGTTGAGGGGCTGCTTGCTATGGGGCCGTCCTTGCAGTTGAGTACGTGCGTGCTACCACATGGCGACAGCAAGTGCTGCCATCTCGTGAATCATTTAGACTTGACGACGCTACGTAGTGAGCGTGCTTTGGTGGTGGTGGATTTTTCGCCAACAACGCAATTAGCCGCTGTGACCTTGACCTTTGACCCTTTGACCTTGAAATTGGTCCACGGGGTGCTCGTGTCCCGGGAATCCTTCTTACCAAGTTTGGTATTCGTAGGCCTTTTCGTTTTCCCTCTAGGTGGAGGCATGGGACGGACAGACGGACGGACGGACAGACAGACAGACAGACGGACAGCATCGATACATAATGGGGCCTCCTTCTAGGAAGGACGGCCCCATAATAAAGCTGTATATATAATCTTACAGACACAAGTTTATTTCTTTAACACTGTACAAACTATTGTAGGAAACTGGATCCTTGGTTTCCCAGCTAAATCAGCCACTGTAGGAAGCGGACAATATTACTGCTAGCGATAGGTGCACTTAGAGTACAAACTGGAACGACCGGAAACGTACTGGGTCGCTGACGTAAGTAATTTGGATGGTCGTCCATTGGGCCTGTTTAGAAGATCCTCCGAGGTTTTTCCAGTTTACTTATGCCTTGGGGCTCGTCCACAGATAGTGGATTAGGGACTAGTTTACTTCCTAGACCCCTACTAGCAACGACCAACCAATGTACGCTAAAGTGAACTAAGTTTAGAAACTGAAACAAGACCTAGGGAACCTTGGGAAAGATGCATGAATTTGGCATGAAGAGAAAAACAGCGAAGTCCCTAGAACTGAGTAGCCAAAGTAAACAGGAAGTAGAAACGCCCGCGACAAATCTGGGGGGTTAAAGCCAACCCCCCAGACAAGTTCCAGTGGAAAGGTCATTCGTCCTCAACCCCCCGGCAAATCGAACACTGCTTGGCCGTATCTTTTACCGTTTCCGAGATATAGCCAGTTTTCCGTTGAAAATGCATATTTTTCCTACCACCTCCTACATTCAAGTTGATTCAACCCAAAATTTTAAAATGTTTCCTTTGTAGCAAATGGCTGAAATTTTGCATGCCCAAGTTTCACATGCATAGCTAATTAGATGCTAAAAGTTTTCCCCTACGACCTACCTGTTAGCCAGGGTACATCCGTTACAAACAGACGGACGAACAGATGGACGAACAGACGACAACCAAACCAATAGCTCAACCGTTACAAAAGTACAGTCAGCTAAAAGTGGTAACCTAGTTAGTTAAAGGATAATGACATCACTGCTGCAAAGTACTGCTAAATACTGAGTCAACTACCAGGAGAAAATCTTTAAAATTAAAAATATTTCATCTTTTAAAGGCCAAAATGCACTCACTTTAATTTCGGCTGGGGCTCTGTCCCAGACCCCGCTGGGAAAGCTCACAGCTAAAGAGGGAGACGCCATGCGTTATCTTGCTTCTGGGCGCCGACGAGTTGATAAAATAAAATCAAAATGAGAGCTACAAACAAATAAGCCGAGACTGACAACTAAAAAGTATGACTCACAATCTATTGAGAAGTGAGATAGACTCGATAAACTGTTCGTATGAAAGCGCAGTGAGCTGTCTGACTTCGACAGCATGAAGCTTGAGTCGATCGGTTAACAATGCAACCTGCCCTGATACGCTGTGAAACTGCGTCTGGCCCATCGTCAGCCAAATACACTTTGCCCCCTTTAGTACTCAGTCAAAATATCGTCATTGTCAACACATCGTATTTAAAAACGAAACACAAATTAAAATTTAACACAAAACACTTTATTTACATTCGCTTGGATCGTACACAGCAGAAAACGGTAATGTAAACAGCAAGTAAGTAAACTAAGGAGACACAAAGAAGCAAGGTGATCATTCAGCAACACAGCAGAGGGAGCAATCTCTTCATGTGAAAATGAGGGAAATTTTAGAAATCTACGCTATATCGCTGATTTTAACTATGTCCTGTAGGTTGTAAATGCCTCATGCCAAACAGCTGACTGCAAGAAGGTTGCCTAAAAGGTTGCGATTTTTTGCCGACCGTCTGTCTGTCGTCGTCTGTCGTCAGCCTGTAACGCATGTAGGCCTATTGTGGCAAAACAGTAAATCCAACCGAAAAATTTATTGCATGATAATTAGCCCGGTGTCACAGCTCTTCGCATGCAAAGTTTAAACGAACCAGTGCAAGGTGAACATTCTCAAATTTGGCGTTGAACAGAGGGGGTAGAAAAAAATGTGCGTTTTCCAGCCGATAACTGTCCGTATCTCAGAAACGGTGAGAGATTACCAAGTAGTGCCAAGGTTTGCTATTGATCATTAATAGGAAGTCGCATAAGCCCTTTCAGATGACATGAAAATCATCGACCTTGGATGACCATGAAGGGTTACTGGTATTGCGGACTCTGCGATGTAAATCGTGCGATATTGTGGTTAAACGGTACGTTATAGAGTGTCGACGATGGTATACCGTTTGATAGATCGATGACGGGTTTTTTATATATTGTCGAGAGTAACCATGTCTTTATCTGCAGCGGTTTGACCGCAATTTTGAATGCAGAGTTGCTGCCTGCAGCCGTCGTCGAATTATCGTATCGAATCTTAGCGTTGATTATAGAGTTTGATACAGTAGCGTCGCCATAGCGTATATGGGACTGTAGTCACTAGTCAAATCAAATCAAATCAAATCATTTATTTAGTCAAGCAAATACAATGAACACAAATACAAATGAATAATGAAAGAGCTTGAACAAGGGCACAAAGGACCGCAAGAGCCTCTTACATGAACCCTAAAAGAAAAAAACATACAAATAACACAACACAATAAAACCAAGTTAAAACACAACTGTAAACCGAGCCAAGTCAAAATCATTTAGTCGAGCTTTAAACATTGCCAGGGATGTGGCTGCAACTATATTTTCTGGGAGAGCATTCCACATGTTGACAACCCGGTGCCAAAAAGTGCTAGCAATGAAAGCAGATGGGCATAAGAGTTTACAGAGTTTGAACTGATGTCCACGTGTTACAGACGATTGAACTCTGAGAAATCGCTTTCTTTCAGCGACCGGAACTCGGACGCTGGCCTTCGATTATAGGCGGTACGGTCGGCCCATCCTAGCGAGAGCTGGGCTTCTTGTTAGATGCCGTATCATCTGCATTTGTGTATTAACATTGTATTGACGCCGTTGACGGCAACATCAAAGAAGATTTAAGTCGCTACAAGTCACGAATGAATCAGATGCAGGGTCTGCATGTTGGCGTCTGGTGCATGGTAGGTCTAGCTAACTAGCATTGATCTGTGGCGGTGGCAGTAATTATGTCCATCACTTGCAGCTGCGGCTGAGTGACTCATCTTCACTAAATGATGTTTGCCTGCCAGCATCCGTTGCATCACTACTAAACAGCACCAGATAGGCCTACAGCTGCTGCTGCCGTATCCTGGAAGCCGCATGAAATGACTTCACGTCATGCCAAGTGGTATGCTGCACACTGAACAGTGGTCAGTGGACACTCACTCACCATCGTTATGGCTGATTGACGATGCTAAAATTTTACCAAAATATTCAGATTGACTTCGGTCACTTTCGGTGTCCAAGTTCTTTTGTTGCAACAGCGTGACTTTTTTACAGACCGTCGACGTATGCTTTTAGCCCAAATTCCATTACGCCGACTTTGCGACAAAGTCCGCCGTCGACTTTGTCCCCGTGCTTTATGACAGACTAAATTCCATTAGAGCGTTGCAAACGGATTTGTCTCGGACTTGTCACGAACTTTGTCGCAACCACCTTGACATGTAGAAATGGTTTGATAGTCCGACATCCCCGTTTCATGATTTGTCACCGTGTGTGTCTGCGACTTTCACCAAAAACTTCTCCGGTGAAATCCCCCTCCTCCGGGAAGTTTTGCTGAAAGTTGGTTTAATAGAATTTTGGTTAAATTTAGAATCAACATTCATCATTCTTCATTCTCACGCTATGCAAAAACCACAAACCAGTTTTGTAAGATGCTGCAAATTCGATATTTTCAGGGATACAGCGTCATATTCATTTTTTTTTAATTTGGCGCTTTATAAATTAACTAAGCCTAACTCTAAGTATAAATTAGGCCTACTCATTAATAAGTAATTACATTTGTACCAGAAAGCCCAAATCTGCAAATACACTACAGCAAACCAATGCTTTTTATAATGGAAAGTGGGATCGGTTATCTGTCGCAAACTAACGGTGTCCATCTTTTCATGCATTGCTTTCTGCAATTACTTTATCTTTTTCTTGACGTTCTATTGGCCTTTCCAGCCATCTTCCACACGAGTCATGGAACTTTCGTACACGAGAACTTCGTTCCCGGGAACGAAAGTTCCATAGGTGGAACTTTCGTCCTCGGGAACTTTCGTCTCTTGGAACTTTCGTTCCCAAGAACTTTCGTTCCCTGACACTGATTATCCTTACGTAGTGCTTATATATAGTTCAGCGAAAAAAAGCTCCAATTCTCTGTCACTCGATGGACGTATATAGCTAGAGTTTCAACAGGATATAATAATAACAAGGAAGCCCAGCTGTTGCTAGAGAAGACGCACTACAGCTTATACAGTTTCTGTTGCAGTACTGACTTTCAAAGTCATCCGAGGTCAATGATTTTTATCTCATCTGAATGGGCGAGATATGGCTAGTTTTCCGTTGAAAAAATGCAAATTTTTCTACCCCAAATCAACCCCAAATTATCCGCGCAAAAAGTTTTCCTCTATGACCCAACGCTTATCCACAACACATCCATTACGGATAGACGGACGGACGGACGGACGAGAGACAGCTGTAATTTAAAAAACGCATCAAAAATTATGTACAGTATAGGCCTAATAATCAATGTTAGGGAACGAAAGTTCCATGCTAATTTAGATGTTGAGAACGAAAGTTCCAGGGAACGAAAGTTCCCAGGAACGAAAATAAAATAATGTCGTCTGGCTGCGTGCACATCACGGAAATGCGCTCTGCATTCTTCCGTCGTTGACCATTAAATTAGCCAGCAAATACCACCGAGTGTTGACGGCAGCGCCAAGCCGTTGTTGACTCGTGCCAACGTTCCAGTGAAACATGGCGCCGCTAATAACGCGCGAACGACGACAACACTCGTCATCACCACCTCATCTGTTTGCTTGTACACATAGCCCTAGTCAGCGCCTCGCTGTACCAATCAAGCACGTGCGAGTGCCTCGGTTTAGCCGACATAACGCCGGATTAGAGTAGACGCGCGCCTGACGATAATGCTGTAGTGAGAGAAAACACGCCTTGCACCCAACTATACCGTGACCACCGGTTTCGGATGACAGACGAGACGCCTGGAAGTATTATTAGTCCGAGTCCGACAGTTTGATGTCACCGTGTACACACGCATCTTGCTTTTATGTAGGCTACGCTTATTTAAGTGAATTGCTTCTGTACACAAAATTAATGAATCAAAGAAAGTGACACGAAAAACGATAAGACAAGTCAATGAACAGATAAGAGAGGTCCCCTAATGACAATTTTTTCCGTCCGTCACACGGGTGGATCAGTCAAAAACGGTGCAAGCTAGGATCACCAAATCTTCACCGTCGGCTGCCTGGAAGACTCTAGTTTCAGGAACTGTAACGCTTTTCTATAAATTCGAAGGGGGTCACTTCGAACGAAGGCGCTAAATAAGAGCGGGGTGGTCAAGCTTTCTTGTACTTTTTATTGTGGACCTATAACGTTTTGTTTTTCGTGCTGCGAACGGAAATCGGCGTTCGCAGAAAGCTATAACCGTAAAATATTTTTTTAAAATCGAACTAATGCTCACGAGACGCACGAAAGCCTATAGCAGTTCCGGTTCAGTAGTTTAGCTGAAAATTGGGGTGTTCACGCTAAGTTAAAATACAAATACCAAATTCTCTATCTGGATCGTATGACGATAGTTCCGTGAAGCCACTTTGTGAATGATGTAGACTTGTGTCGCAGCCCAAAATTGTTAAAGAAATCCATAAATAAAACCCCCTATTTTGGCGTTCAAGGTCATCCAAAGTCATTAAATTTGGCGCCAATCGAGAGCCAGTGTACGACTTCCTATTAGTGATTAATAGTAACCTATCTCGTACCGTTACTGAGATACAGCGACTTATTGGCCAAAAATCGCAAATTTTGCCCACCCCTTCTCATTTAGCGCCCTCGTTCGAAGTGACTCTCTTCGAATTTATGGAAAAGCTTTACGGTTCCTGAAACTAGAGTCTTCCATAGGCAGCCGAAGGTTAAGATTTGGTAATCCTGGCTTGCACCGTTTTTAACTGATCCACTCGTGTGACGGCTTAAATCCGGCCCAGTTTCCGTAGAGCGTGTGCACAGAATAACTTCAACAGAGTGCTCAGTAAGTCCATTCATCGTCTATGATTAGCTTAACAGTCACAAGTTCGTGGCAGGTAGTCAGTTTGCTTATCAGCACGGGTCATCGAGAACACTGGTGTGTAAAAGGCAATGCGTGTCTCAGTGCATGTACTGTATATAGATAACGGTAGGCTAATATCTGGCGCCCCACTGTCGCCATGGGTGGAAGGAAGTCTGCTTGTCTGCATATAGGCCTAGGCCCTATGGCACGTTCGGTTCCGGCACACGGAACCGCATACACCCAGTCCATACGTCCAGTGCGCACGCGTGACATCTTTATTGCCAAGACATCATCGTCGTCTGATTGCTGCCACCAGTCAAAGACTTCCAGTTCGTTCTCAGAAAACTCTTTCGCAGATAGTTACTACATATAGTTTCCAGACATCATGAGTGATCGCAGTCAACCATCTCTTTGAGTACAGTATTTAGCTAGGCCCACATGTATGCGTCACTTACTGGTGATTGATTTTACTGCAGTGGAACACGAAGAATACCGAAATTGATGCGTACATAAGTGCATGGCTTGTCTGTACTACCGACTCGACTATGCATCACACTGTCGGGAAGCGTTAATCTTCTGCCATTTGGGTAGCCTAATGTAGGTCTATAGTTGTAGGCCTACGACGTATAATCAGTGGAAATTTTCAGAAACGGTATTAGGCCTATGCGCGGTAGGAATCGTTAAATGTGATTGCTGAGAACGAAAGGCCATGACGTGTTAAGCTCAAATTTCATTTTTTGCAAAGAAAAATATTCCGACAGACTAAATTGAAGGGGGCGAGAAAGCAATTATTGTCCCCTGTCATTCCTGCAACGACGCCACTGTGCAGAATGTAGTAAATTACCCTAAACAGGCTATACATATGCGGGCAGGCCTAAGACATTTAATTAATAATTTAATATAGTAGGCATAAATTCGCATACTACTACACTGTATATTGTTCGTTTACTATCTCTGTTTACAGTTCTGTGAATCATTTACCGACAGAAGTACATCACAGCATTTCTACACTACATGTATTCTACTTAACTACCGCGTATAAAATCCGACGACAGTGGTCTCACTTTTCCAGATTGACCATGAGCGGGCCCTAGTAGCCTACACATGTCTTCATCGCGCACTCAAAATGCCATAGCATCAACCATGTTTTCTTCTATAAACGCATGCACGTAGACACAAATAAATAGACGTCGTGGTTTCTACAAAGACAGGAGAACAACCGCATTGACAGTAATAGCCCAATTACGCCTGCACGGTCGCTTAATGGCGAAACGTCTATGAAGTAAAAGCGTCGAAATTGAAAAATAATCCATTTTATTGACAAGTTCATACTCTGTGTAAATTTTTGTTGTTGATGATGGGCCCTCAAATGTGATACACACGGTTCACCTGGTGCACCACTTGCACAATTGCTTACTCTTTCACAGCAATGGCCCCTATTTTTTCTATTGCGGCGACAAACGACATTCCGAAGTGCTATCCCATCTACACGTGAACCTATTAAAGTCGTCGCAAAGCAATGGACACACACGACGCACTAATAACATTATCGACAGACAACTCATAAAACCACATGCAGACACCACAGAGCAAGGGCTCTTAATTTTTCACGCCCACACCTACCCATCGAATCATGCACAATACTTCTGCATGCCAATCGCCTTCTAAAAACCAACCTAGAGCCAATCAGCCAATCATCTAATCAATCAATGGCCTTAAGCAAAATTAGACCTATAAGCCTTTGATATATTCCAAGGTACAGAAGCCAAATTTTCATGGTAATGAGTTTCTTTTTAGGTTTTTATTTGTTAATTTTTTCAGTTTGGTCCAGTTTTTGACGCTTGTCAAATGTTTCGTAGGTCGCAAAATTATTGTTAAGAACCCCTGTCACAGTTTAGCCTGCAAACTAGCAATATCACACGCGCAATAATATTTCACAACAAGAACAGCAATATGCATTAATAACCAAAACAAAAAATAAAGAAAATGTTATACCCTGATGTTAAAATAAGTAACTATAAATAACATAAGTCTAACGGTACGATACACAGAACACACAATAAACTAAGTGAAGCTCGGGATAGCAGAAACAAGCGAAGAAGTCACACAAACAATTCAGTCATTCGAAGTGGCAAATGCATCGCAATCGATTGTCAACATAACGACGATTCGAAGGTCAAATAAAGCACTAACGTTAATTTTAACATAAACGGACATGCAAGTAGTTTAGGCCTATTGGATCAAATTCATTCGGCGACAAACAAACATTAAAAAATATGAAAGCTTTTACTGATAAAATTTATCCTCGTACCGTCCAATCAAATAACGCTGAATTGATATAACTCATGGCAGATAATATAAATTGACAAAAATTTGCGAAATTACAGCATATCCACATTTACAGCTAAAGTACACATTCAATCATCCAAGAGAAAACAGTAGAAAATTCAGCCGAACAATAACACTGATAAACTAGACTTAAGGCCAGTTCACACCTACAACGCCAAGTTTTATTGAGTTGAGTCGTGTCGTGAACTAGAATTGCTGACGCGACACAACTGTCGGCGACAGTCGTCGATAGTTAAGTCGCGTTAGCAATAAGCAATTCGAGTTCACACTTGTGACGTCAACGCAACTCAAAAACTGAGTCGAGTCGCGTCGGCGTCGTAAATTTGAAATGGCCATTTGCTACAAAAACCGCAAAAAACCACAAAGTTCGGCAAGAAAAGTCCAGAAATATCAACATCAACGTCGTTCGCTTGAAATACTTTTGCACGAAACAACAACCAAGATACATTCAACTGTTACAGACTAAACAATTTTGGAGTTCAGCTGCAAGCCGTTCAGTTCACGTACAATTTCTACTTCTCATGCCAGATTTGCTCTTCCTCATGAGACTAACCACAGTGCTGAAACCAGCAACAGTTGCATTAAATAGGCTAATAGTTGCCTTCCACCCTAAATTTTGGAATGCCGAAAAATCTTCCTGCAGGAGAATTTTCGCCGAGAAATGACAAATTTTCAGC
>Ga0209671_1002124_pt1 | contig 17746 bp, 5 predicted proteins | sample WorMetHERISLAND2_2_FD_187401 | JGI IMG/M metagenome (GOLD analysis project Ga0209671, IMG submission 187401) | Marine gutless worms symbiont microbial communities from Max Planck institute for Marine Microbiology, Germany - Olavius geniculatus... | ecosystem: Host-associated > Annelida >...
GGGATGAATCGCGGTAGATCAAATACTTGACCGATTTTGAATATCTTTATCTGTTCCGGAGATATTCGCCGCCAAAGTTTAAAGACATCTGAAATCGGGCCAAATTTTGCATGTTTTTGGCTCCTAAAATTTTTTGGAGGAGCCCCCCCCGAAATTTTGAACTTAGTTTTTAAAATTCAGTCTAGTGCCGACCACAGTGTAAAATTTTGCAACGATCGGCTGATGGAGCTTGGAGATCCTGTGGCGAAAAAATAAATAAATAAAACATCTGCAGTAAAACTTGAGTTTGCTTCGAAAGCTATCACTTTCGGGTGGACTAATGAATAAATCGACAAATATTGAATGGGACTATGTGTAGATGTTTGCGTGTTTCAGGGTGTATCCACACTATCGTGTCCGTGGTGCTGGTTGACTTGCAAGGCGTGGAGCAGATTGCTCGCTGTTATGCACTTTACTGTTTCTTCACATCATTCGCACTTCTTACCGGCAGTTCATTCATGGGTAGGTGCTCAAGTTAAACAGATATGTTATGTGTGTGATATTTTGTACTCAGACTTGTAGACATCTTTGCCTTTGACCTAGACAGTTGTAGTTATTACTGTTAAAGAGTGTTGGCTGTGACGTGTTTACTGCTGTTTTGTTTGTGTCGCTGGCCTGCAGTGCTCATAGAGTACAGTGAAAATGTAAGACTGTCAAGTATGGGAAATGACATTGTAGAAGGTATATTGGAACAAGTCATTCTTTGAATACCAGTGTGTCTTCAGTGAGGCCAGTTTTGTTCATTGTTGTGCTTATGTTTGTTTTCTCTCTGTATCAGGTACTTGCATTGCAATGTGCATCTTTTTTACATTTTGCTGGTATTTTAACCGTTCTTATGCTTTAGTCCATCCGTTGGCTGCTACACAGAATGATTCAGTGATTAATCACACTATTAATCATTAAAAATTTTCAACCGCTGATACAAGTTCAGTCATTAAATTTTTAATCAAAGTCACGTCACTAAGATTGCATTATGAAGTAGATGATGAGCACTTGTGAACTGATGATCACTTCTTTAGAGAATGTGATTAGATAAAAAAACTTTTATACTTTATTGATAACATAAACTTACTGCATTTGTGACAGCTGCTAGCTAAATGTACAGTTAATAGAAACATGCATTTTTCCCGAACATTGAGTAATGTTAAATTTTTACTCGAAATTAATGATGAATTAATCCTTAATTTTTGAACAGTTAACTGTTAAAAATGTGCTAATCATTGCTAGCTGTGGTTTATTTTTTTTTGTGTCAGATTATGTCATGTTTAACCACTGCTGTAGTGCATTATCAGACGTCCCAGCCTTGTCTTTGTATGAGCCTGTATATCTGTATCACTTTATTTATCATCCATAACGTGTAGTCTGTGAGGACCATGACGTCACCCCCGAATGTCACCGTGACATGGCTCGTCTCCAGAGGTCAGCAGGGGGAGCGTTGTTGTCCCCACGATGTTCGTCGAGCCATTTGTTCCTTGGGCGGCCTAGACGACGTCTCCAGCTACGGTTGGGGACGACCGAGGGTCATGTCAACATGGCACCGCAGAGCCTGATGGGCCAAAGTATCCGCGGTGAGCCTGATTATATGCCCAAAGAGCGAGTTACGGCATTGGATGGACTCTGACACAGGACTGAGGTTAGATAAGGTAGCAACGTCTTGTGTTGCTTGTGTATGTGTATCAATGCATTTGTATTATCTATCTGTAATTCTTTTTGTGTCTGTCTATGCTATGCAGGTCTGATGTATGATCTGACGGCAAGCTACACTGTTGGTTTCATTATACTGGGCTGTGTCGCCCTCACTGCCCTCTCACTCATCATCAGTGTTTACATCATCGATCGGCGCATGAAGAAATCAACAAGCTCTACACAACAGTCAGCAGACAACACAAAATATTGAACAGTCGATGATCAGCTAACGATTTGTGATATATAGATTTGTGCTATTCTTAGATACCGCATTTGCGTAGCTTGTTTATTATCTGTGATATTTTAAAATGCATGTTGCAATAATGTAACAGAATCAAACAAATCGAAACTTTCTAATTTATAGGGTGACACGATAGGTCGTGAACGATTTTGATTTCAAATATAAGCTTGTTATTAACAGCAACCAGCAATAATTTTACATCTCCTTGTAGTCATATTCAACAAAATTCTTCCTATTAAATTGTAAAGTTGTAGCTGTTATACAGCATTTATAATACCTATTTCAATAACACCACTGTTAAAATTGCATAACAGTGTACCAATAAACGTTAACGTCAAGAGAGGTCGCTGTCCATGTCTACTCCACCACTCTTAGTATAGAATTGTGTCTTCTTTGTTCTTAATGACTGCTCTCAGTTTGTTAGGCATCAAACTGATAAGATTTTAAAGTGTTGACAGAGAAATTGATTTCCATGCTTTTTGGAGACAGTGCTTCAATACTTGCAGTGACTGTGTCATATGTCAGCATAAACAGCTATTGCCATAATGCTTTAAACCTTTTCAATTAGGGATAAATCCGGTGAATTAGGCAGCCAGTCCTCCAGTGGAATGTAGTATTTAATATTTGCATCCAGCAAGGTGATTGTAGCTTTTGATGTATGCGCACGAGCGCCATCCTGCTGAAACACTTCTTTACGAATTACTGGTAAGTCAGTGCTTGTCTGCGTGACGTCACTGCTTTTTGGGTGACGTCATTATGTTGGCTCATACAAATCAAGCAAGTAATGGATGGTTGTGATATTTTGCACACAATATTGTATGAAATTTCTTTAAATGCTAATAGCAGCTGTATAATAATTCAATACTTTAAACATAGTTAATTTGCCATTTAAAATCGTTCACAACCTATCATGTCACCCTATACTTGTAGTTGTCAGCAGATCGATGTGTTAGTTATGTTTGCATGCATGTTCAAATTACCGATTTTTTTTCATTGAAACAGAGTGTGCTATTTGTGAAGTTTTGATAAATATACTAATATATTGCAGTTAGTAGACAGTGGTTAGGTTAGTGATATTGTTACACGTTTAAGATAATTAGTATTGGCTTTTTCAGCAGATTATTGAGACAGTATTTCTGTGACAGTTTGTTTAGTTGTCAAATAAGAAGTTCTTGTGATATTTTCTGCAGATTTTTACCTAGCTTAGGGCATTATTGTATGTGTCTGAGTTTTGTTTAGAGCTAGTTGATCTTTGCATTTTGTTGTTCACATTACTACACTGTGTCTCAAAAAAGCATCCACAACATCATCGACTGTAACTTGAAAACCAATTATCAGATTTTAATAATTTTTGGTACAAATGTTTGTGACACAACTTGCCATCAAATGACCATTTAGTTTCCCATCTCATCCAACGTTTGTTTCTGCACTACCTGAGGAAAACACAACCAGTGAAATATCACTTTTTTTATCCAATGCCATATGATTGCTTAATTAACAAAACGCGTAAAAACACATTTTGTTCACATTTCTGACACTTTGGCTGACAATTCATCCAGTTGTCCAGTTTTCAACTGCCTGCAGTAAAATTGCTTGAAGTGTTGGCCCACTATGCGAACACAGGCAAGGAGACGCTTCTCCATTTACTGACAGCAGTATCAATAATGTTCTGCTCTAGTCCAATCCAGGCTGTACCAGTTGCTTCTTGACTTTACAAACACTTCTAAACTTTATCTGGTATACACACTGCTGCGTGACAGTCAAACCTTGTAGAAGACCGCCTGTTGGGGCCCACAGATTAGGATAGATGGAATTTATCGACGTCTGTTCATTTATTTTAACACGTATTATGCTTGGTCTGATTTCCCCAGGCAGTGCAAAAGCAGACGTTGGTTGAGGTGGAAACCAAAACACTTGTTTAATAGCCAGTTGCGTCAGAAATATTTCTGCTAATTTTTCTTCGAGTTACGATTGATAATGTCAAGGATGTTTTTTTCAGGTTTTCTGTTTATTTCAACACATTTCGTTTGATCTGCTTTTTTAGGTAGTGCAGAAGCATACATTGGGTGAGGTGCGAAATTCAACAGCCATTTGATGGCAAGTTATGTCAGGAATATTAGTTCCAAAAATTATCAGAATCTGATAATTGGTTTTCAAGTTACAGTAAAAAATGTTGAGGATGTTTTTTTGAGACACGGTGTATCAACCATGTCTTTACTTCAGTATTTGATATCTCAGCATGTCCGTTTTGTTGTTTAGATTTGTAGATTTGTGTGATACTGTAGTTTATATACTGCTTGTGTGTTAGTATTAGTATGATGCGTCTGAGTTGATGTTGGCTACAGTCTTTCATAGGTAAAACTTTTTAATCAGAATATATCTTCTCTTCCGATTGTTATGCTCAAAGCATGCCACAATGATCGTGTATGTAAATGGCATTTTTAGATGTACCAGCATTGTATTTTGCCATTTTAAAAATTTTTTAGAATACAGTTTCTGTAAAAATGCATGAATGTGAAAAGAACTCCAACAACAGGCTCTTTCTATATTTTATGCAACAAATTTGTGTTAATTTTTTTTGTTATCGATGACTTACATATAGGTCATATAAGCATATCAGTATTGTACTTTGGGGAGTTTTTTCAGTCTACTGTATACGTATGTGGATGGGACCATAGTGTGAATATAATTATTATTTCCACCAAGTGTAAATGTAGTGAACATTGGAGGAGATTATGAGATGAGTCATTTTGTGTGTTCGTCTGTGTGTTTGTTTGTTTGTTTGTGAACATGTACTTTGAGGCGCCGTATCTCTATAATGGTGCGAGATAGATGCATGGTTGCAATGGACCACCTATAGGAAGTCAATCATTGCAAGTCGAATGGTCACGTGATCGATGACGTCACGTGACCCCAAAAAGTCAAGGTCGTGACTCCGTTATCTTTGAGGCACCATATTTCCATAACGGTGCCAGATAGACGCGTGGTCACAATGTATTAGTAGTAGTTGTTGTTGTTGTAATGTTTAAATTAATTCACTTAGTGGAGATATGCACTCTTACAAGCACCTTCTAGTTAACGTTTTTATTCAACATGTTTTAGCATGTCTGTTTTTGCCTCCTGTCCTCCAATAGACAGCATTATCACATTGATGTATATCTGGAGGATAACAGGGAAGATTATTAGAACTACCATTATGTTAATTACCTATGCATGCATATAATGGAGTTCCTACAATTTTAGGTTTAGCTTGTTTTTTCTGCATTGTGTGTTTTATGTTTCTGTAAAGGTTAAACTTGCTGTTTCGTTATTATGTGTTTGTGTGCATTCCGCCTGGAAAGGCCGTCCCTGAAATGACCTATACTGTGTCGGGTGGGACGTTAAACCCTAGTCACTCACTCTGTTTTGACTGCATGTTTTACATATTCTGTTTTAATCTGAATGTATTTGACATCTATGATTATAAGTTTATGACGTTCTGTTCTCTGTACTAATTACATAACAACCCCTATCCTACATTAGACAGCACTCTGACAATGACTGTCTGGAGGATAACAAGGAAGATTTCGCATATGCACATTTAAATGGAGAGTTTATACAGTTTTAGGTTTAGGACGTTTTCGTCTTTAGTGTTTTACTGTAAAGGTTAAACTTTTCATTCCATTATTGTGTGAATGTGCAAGTTTGCCTCGAAAGGCCATCCCCGAAATGACCTATACACTGTACTGTGTCGGGTGGGACGTTAAACCCTACTCACTCACTAATCACTACTAATTACGGAGCAGTGTAAGAAATAAAATGATTTGGAAAATTATGTGTCCATTTTATCGGCATAAGAGTACTTATATACTGTGGCCACAGTTTGTCAGATTTTGTTATAATTTGAGATAAGTTATGTTGAAGAGATGTCAGACCTTTCTCTGAGACACAGACTGAGATTGTGTATGTTGTATATTTTATAGTTATTGTCGTTCATTATTAAATGATTTGTTTGAAAGTAACACTTCAGTAGTGTCGTTATCTGTAATGAAATTAATTAGTTCGCATCAAGTTTGTAATGTCTAATTCTGATGTGAAATTTTATATTAATTTCAGCTGCCAGTAGTGGCCACGCATTTTGGTAGCTTGTACTATACATGGTGTGCCAAAAAATCACCCAAGTAACTCAAAACTTTCCAAATTAGCTGTCAGTTGATTGATATGTCACACATGATTATGTGCATGTTCAGTTTACTGCTTATCTGTTTTTGATTGAAATGGAGTGTTTTATTTGTGAAGTTTTGATAAATATACTTACATAGTACAATCAGTAGACAGTCGTTGTGTTGACTGTTATTGTTACATCTTTAAGACATCAAATAGTGGCTCTTTCAGCAGATTATTGAGACAGTATTTCTGTGGCCATTAGTTTGTTTGAGTTTTGTCTAGAGTTAATTAATCTTTGCATTTTGTTGTTCACATTACTACATGTATACCGTATTAACTGTGTCTTTACTTCAGTATGTGATATCTGAGCATGTCTGTTTTGTTGGTCTTATCTCTAGCTCTCCCGCATAAAAATGCGATTTATTTAGCAAAATTATAAGTTTGTGTAACAACATGCTTCCAAATTTTTAGAATTTATGCCCAAAATGTACACAATAGCTTAGACGTCATACCACAGCTGATAGCAGCATCAACGATATCTCTACTCATTTATGGATGAGATGTGTTTTGAGCTCATAAGTCAGCTATTTTGTTGTCTGCTATTTTCAGTGTAAAATATTTAATACCACAAAATTATTAAATCTGTGGAATTGATAATGAAAAGATGAGCAATCTGATACTGATAAATCACCGTGTAATGCAACAATTTGGAGCATCTGCGTTTTACGCGGTAGTGCGTTGACATAAATTAGGTGAGGTGGACAAATAGTGTACCTGACATAATTTTATCGTCTTGGCTATCTATGTGCCGAAAATTGTCAAATTTCGTAGAGATTTTATGAAGTTCTGACAAAAACAAGTTGGGTCATTTTTTTCTGGCACATCTTTTTCAGGTACATTATGCTGTCGGAGAGACCTAAGTGACCAACCAATCTATCTCAGAATAGAGGGACTGCACCGTTTCGCTAGGATTACTTGTCCAGTTTCGTGCCTTTTTCAAGAACCGACTAAAATCTTCTTCCAACTTTCATGGCTGATCGGTTCTATCACCTTGCGGTTCCGACGGTTCCGATTTGGTTTGATAACTGATCGGTTAATTCGGGTGCGGGTGAATCAACGGACAAGTACCCTTTCTGCAATATGTAGGCAGGGTAGCAACGACCAGCCCGCACTTTAAGTTTAGTTAAAAGATAGAGCCATGTTTTTGGACCATCTTTTTAAATTTGGTCAATTGGGACTTCGTACCTGCTGCATCCGCCACTGTCTGCTTCCGCAGCCAGGGCAACCAGGTGCGCCAACTAGCGCCTAAGGCTGGGGCCGCGATAAAACGAAGCCTGCGGCCCTGCGCCTCTCTCGCTGACCCATTTTCTTTTGTGTGTTGTGTCTACTGTGTTGTTTAGGTTGTGGTAGTTTATTTTCTTTCGTGTTGGCAGTGACTGTTATTTTGAAGTAGTTTTTAAGACACAGTCTGTTGTTTTGTTTGTCGGTACGATGAAGAATCGATACGGTTATTCGCGCTTGCGTGTAAGGAGAACCGAATTTTCACCGCACCTCGGATAGCAAACGCCCAATACCGGCATGGACGCATCAGCTGATTCAGAGTCGGTTGAAAAGGACGCTGTCGTTAGCGGCAAAAGCAGAGCTCACGTTGATGATGAGTTGACTGCTATAGCATCTGAGGGCCAACAGCAGTGTGAAAATGCACCATCAGAAGTGGCGCAAGCAGAATCGCTGTCAGACTGGTTGGTTGTGCTATGCGTGTTTCTGTGCAATTTACTGAATGGCCTCAATTTTGCCAGCTGTGGAGTACTGTACCTGCCTATAGCGGAGATGTTTCAGTCGACACGTGCAGCAGTCGGCTGGATTTTGTCGTTCAACATTGCACTTGCATCGTTTCTTGGTCAGTTGAATGCATTTGTTGCAGTAGTAATGTTTGCTGCTATATACAGTACCAGCTTGCTATTTCGAAGGTCCGCTATTCCGAAAATCCATTGTACAGATACGTACTAGACTGCTAACATTTAGGTTAAGGTTAGGGTTAGGGTCAGCCTTAGGGTTAGGCTTAGGGTTAGTGGGAATAGTAGACTTTCGGTATAGCAGACCTTCTGAATAGTGGACCTTTGTAATAGAGGACCCGAATCTGCTATATAGCTATATAGACTTCAGACCAAGGCAAGATGGCTGCGACCTGAAATCTATAGGTCTGTGACCAAAATGTTGAACATTATTAGGAATGTGCAGAATCCATTGAAAATTTCGGTTTTTGGTTTTTTAAAAATTGAATCGAACCGAATCGATGTTAAAATTTGTAAACAATGATTATATTTACCGTGCACACGCACGATTTGTATGCAGTCACAAAGTGTTATTTACCATGTACAGATTACACGCGCGTACCGATGGCATGTAAGCAGATAGTTGCATGGGTGCTTGTATGTTCATGTTGCTGTTATTAGTTAATTATGAGCAAAAAACTAACTCTAGAAATAGTTGATTCTGTTTTGGTTAGAACAATTTCGAGTACTGAATAATCTGGTCAGCTGATATTTTAGTTTCGAATCTCATGGGACTGTGTCATGTTGATTTGTGCCGTTATCAGGAATATTTTTCAGTCACCCAGTGAATGTGTTTGGGTGTCGACGTCCTGCTGTAGTGGGTGGTCTTCTCATCACGGTTGGAATTATATCAAGTTGCTTATCACCGAGTCTGCCGTGGATGTACTTTCTCAGCGGCATCATACCAGGTCACAGTTAACTGATTTCAACATGTTTATTTTCGGTCTTAGTTTGTTTACATTCGCAGCTTTGTGTGATACTGTAGTTTATGTAGGCCATACTGTTTGTGGATTTAGTATGATCTAGGGAATGCAAACTCGGGGTGTATTTTTACACGCAAAAGCAGCTACTGCTTTCAGCGTGTCTTAGCCATCGCATTCTGTCTGTCTGTTTCTGTTTCTGTCCGTATCCTCTGCAAACTACTGTGAAGGATATCACGCAGTCTGTCTGTCTGTCTCTCTGTCTGTCTGTCACACGGGTGGATCAGTCAAAAACGGTGCAAGCTAGGATCACCAAATTTTCACAGTCAGCTGCCTGGAAGAGTCTAGTTTCAGGAACCGTAAAGGTTTTTTCAAAATTCGAAGGTAGTCACCCCGAACGAGGGCAATAAATGAAAGGGGGTGGGCAGAATTTGCGATTTTTGGCCAATATCTCAGTAACTGTGCGAGATAGGGCCTGGGTTACTATTAATCACTAATAGGAAGTTGTACACTGGCTCTTGATTGGCGCTGATTCAATGACCTTGAATGCCAAAATAGGGTTTTTTTGGATTTTTTTGGCGATTTCGGGTTGCGACACAAGTCTATATCATTCACACGGTGGCGCCACGGAACTACACTTATGCGATTCAGATAGAGAATTTGGTATTTGTATATTAACTTAACGTGAACACCTCAATTTTCAGCTTAACTACTGAACCGGGACTGCTGTAGGCTTTTGCGCGTTTTGTGATCATTAGCTCAAATTTCTTTTCAAACCCGGATTTACGGGTTTGATGGTCTCCAAACTCGGGGACCCTGGTACCCAGATTTGGAGGCTGGGGAGCCGGCGGTTGGCCGGTAGTTACTGTAGTGTAGACCTACAGCTAGTGGTTGAATGTCAGATTATATATATAAAAACTGCAAGCAATTAATTTAATGATTGTATAAGCACTGATGTAAAACAGCAAAAATCAAAAAGTATAAGCACGAACATTATACATTAGCTTAGACATATATATCTGGCTACTGAGAATAGATTAAATGTCTAAACTAATACATTAGTTCGTGCTTATACTTTTTGATTTTTGCTGTTTTACATCAGCGCTTATACAATCATTAAATTAATTGCTTGCAGTTTTTTATTTATAATATTTGCAGTTTTATTAAAGTTTGAAAGGTCGTTGAACAGTTACTTTGTACACAACAACAACTACTACTACTAACCTCCAGCATCTTGCATTTTGTTATTTGTTTAACATAATGGCAAGCCTGTATGTGGGACAAACCAAATTTCATGCAGATGGGTGAAAAAGCAGTTGTAAGTGATGAACGACATTTAAAAAGGTGACCACCGCCATCTTGAATTTACTACTTTTCTCGATTCTGGTCACATGATCTATTTCCAGTAGCAACTAGCCACATTCCTGCAAAATTTTATGAACTTTTTTCAGTTGGCAGCTGATTTGTTATGCTTTGTGTTAAAATACAAAATGGTGGCCATTGAAATGTTCAGTATCATTTTTGTTCGATTTTATGGTATAACTACATGTAGAACGTCAAACTTAGCTCGCGTATGAAATTTCGTGCAAGTTCGTGCAATAGCATCTAAGTTACGACTGACGATCACACGATCTAATTCTGGTAGCAGACGATGACAATACTGCAAAATTTCATCAATCTATGTCAATTGGCAGCTGAATTATTGCTGTTTTTGCAAAAATCCAAGATGGCGGCTGCCGCCATCTTGGATTTAATTTTTGTTCAATATTTTGTCATACCTGCATGTAGGACCTCCAGGGCAATACACGTGCCAAATTTCGTGCAAATATGTGCAATAGTAAACGAGTTATGAGTGATAGATGAAATTCAAAATGGCGGCCGCCGCCATCTTGAATTTATTATTTTTGTCCATTTTGGTCAAATGATCTATTTCCGGTGGCAGCCAGCTACATCACTGCAAAATTTTATTCATCTACGTGAATCGGCGGCCAAGATATTCCTGTTTGTGCAAAAATCCAAAATGGCGGCCGTCGCCATCTTGGATTTGGAGATTACTAGTCGACAACTAATTGGTAGATTCATTTCACTGTGATGATGAAGTGATAAAAAGTGACAGTAATTATGTTATCAATGGCGTTAAATTCAAGCTTAAGAACAGTGACATCTGGACTTAAAAACAGTTGTAGCAATAAGTTGCAATTTACCTAGAGGCTAGACAGCTGAAATTCAAGACACAAGAGGTACGAATGCTCATAATTTTAACTTTAGCTCCTAAACTTGGCATTTTCAGTCCAAAATTCTGACTCATTGACAGGATAAATCTTTCTTTATAGAGAGAGGTGCCCCATACCTTCCCACAGCACGATGCTACTGCTCACGAAGACATGCCGCGTTGCATTCCTTAGTGTGATATGCATCTCAGGGCGCGGTTAACTTTTTATCTGTGGCACGAGTAGTCAGAAAAATTGCGAAATAAACATATTCTGACATTGTTGAACATTTGTCTTTATTTCTGCCATCATAATTTTCTGTTGTGGGCATTTGTGTTTATCATTTAGGGCGCGTTGGGAACACATGCCAGTTATAGTTACATCTGAGTACTTAGTATGATTGTCGTTACATTATTGCAGGTATTGGTCAGTCGCTGATGTTGCTGTCTTGCAATGTGATTATTCAACAAAGATTCAGCACCAGCAAACGTCGCACCTTGGCAACTGGTATCACAATAATGGGTTATAGCGTCGGCAGCTTTGTGGGAGCACCGCTGACACAGTTTCTGTTGGATAGCTATGGACTGCGCGGCACGTTGGCATTGCTTGGTGCGATGCAGGCACATCGTGTTCCCCTTGCTTTACAATTTCGATCTCCTAAATGCTTCAAAACAGCCGGCAAACATACTCAGGTTGGCAGCTGCTGAACTTGTGATTTCTGTAATGGTTTACATTTTTCAGCAAGCCAGCACATTTATGGCTTCAAAGCAGCCAAAACCGTGCTCATTTCTTCAAGTCAAGTTTAACAGTGGGTGCATTTTGTAACTTTGCATTATACAACAATTGGCAGTCTGCTGCTTGCTATTAGGACACTGGCTGATTGTCAATGAGTCAGTTATATTTGATCAATTGCAACGACAGTGTCTGTAAAAATTGATGAACATTGGTTTAAACCTTGAACGATGAGTTAGTTTGGTTTGTGTAGTAATCTTCGTTTGTTTTGTAGTTGATGGACACTGATAAAAGGACAAAGTGCAACAAGCTGAAAGGCTACATTCAAGGCACATTCGATTTCGCGCTGTTACGAAAAACAACTTTCTTGCTGTTTTGTATCAACGGAGTGCTGCAAAAGTTTATTCTCTTTTGTTACGTGCCACACACGGTGAACTGGGTCTTCGCAGCAGTAGGTTCACGACAACTTGCTATTTGGGCCGCCTCCTCTCTGAGTTTTACTACCACGTCAAGTAGAATATTGATAGCATCAATAGCAGATTGCAAGGGTGTCAGTCGGCTTGTTATTTACGGCTGCGGACTACTTTTTGCATTTCTGTCGTGCATCCCGCCGCTGGCATTTCCCGGCATCATTGGGTCATATTGCTCCGTTGTTTCCTTTGGTATCCATACAGGTTTGTTTCTTTAATATAAATTTCATTTTTTTTGTGCTGTTATACAGAAGCATATCACGTGCTGTAAAGGTTGTTTGTTTTTTGCCAGCCTTACTCTTTGTGTGTTTATTTGTTAATCCTGACAAAGGTTAACTGTGTCAATGGCTTGTGTCACATATATATTTGTTAACCACTTGATCTCAAGTCTTGGTTTCAAGACATCTCATCTTGGACAAAATGCCTATTGTCTCGGTGTCAGATCTATGAATTTCAACTCTTGTGTTGGCTTAAAAGGTCTTAAGCACATCCCTGTTTAATAACCAGTTATCGTAAGTCATGATGAAACTGGATGAAATTATCCTCATAATGGACGCTAAACACCTCCAAGTTTTAAAAATTGGTGATGTATTGTTATAGCTAAATAGCTTTCATGTCGTACTGTGCGAAAATACATAGTCTATTCGCTGGTTGGTTACTATGTGTGCTTTTATGTAGCGGATTGAATTCGGTGTCATTCATGTCTGTAATATGTCTGCAATAACGATCTGCCTTGTAATATCAAGAGTGTAGGTACTTGTAAATTACAGACTGGACCTAAGCACAATTTCTGACGAATTGTATTAGGTTACCTTTGACTTATTTTTCTAAGTTTTAACTGTAGAAAAATTGTGTGATAAGTGATGAATAAGAAAGTTTACTAGTAAAAATTTTCATAGAATTTTTTTGTTTAGTAGGATGGCCTGTAGATGCCCAGTTGCTGAGTAGTATTTGAAATATTTGAATGTTGTGAAACATGACTGGATGTAGAACTTTGTGCACGTTTTAGGTTGTACTCACACTGTTGAGAACGTTGTGCTCGTTGACCTGCAAAGTGTTGAGCAGATTGCTCGCTCTTTTGCACTGTTCAACCTCTTCACATCAATATCCCTTCTTGCCGGCAGTCCGTTCATGGGTATGTCCTTGTTTTTAGCGTCACTGTGATATTTGCTGAACATTTTTGTCCTTGACCTAGATGACCTAGATGTTAGCCTTGAGAGTTCTAAGAAATTCACCGATTGGGGCAAAGTGACTTTGCGTTATATCTTAGCAAGTTACGAACTGTTCGTTATTTTAGATGACGTTTTACGGAGAGGTGGAGACTGGCTGAAGGACGAGCCAGTTGGATTTTAGTAGTGATTCTATTTGGGATCCGGATCTAGGACTCCTGAGTCTGTATTCGGATCATACACACAGATAGAGTAGCATATAGAGTCTCTTGTGTTTAGGTTTATTCTTTGCCAGCACTGATCTACACTGTGGTCCATAAAAAATGTGCCACATTTATTTTTTCAATAGCCTCATGAAACATTGGTCGATTTTTATAATTTTTGGCACACTACTTCAGGAAAGAACCTGCCACAAATGGCTGCAGTTTTGGCTACCTCACTTTAATATGGTCACTACACTACCTTGTTAAATGCAAAAGTTTTAGTTTGGCCATTTACAATAATGATTTAATACTAGATAGCGCACGCGTCGGCTCAGAAATGATTGACTGAAAAAGTACAAACACAATTGGCAAACAGACAGTTGTTATCTCAAAAAGTCACATGTGTCACATCACATTCTCTTTATTACAGCATGTGCTCAAAATGTCTTCCTCCAGCGAGAATGCAAGTGGCAAACGTTGACACCACTTGCAAACAGCAGGCTCAACAACCTGCATTTTACAAGGTAGTGTAGCAACAGTATTAGAGTGAGGTGGCCAAAAGTGCAGTCATTTGCATCAAGTTTCTTCCTGATGTTGCAGGCCAAAATTTATTAAAATCGGCCAATGCTGCATGGAGCTATTTGAAAAATAAAAGTGGCACGTTTTTATGGACCACGGTGTAGTTGTTTCCAGTAGGCTGAGTACTGAAATTCTTTGTTTGTTCATGTAGGTCTGATGTATGATGTGACGGCAAGCTACACTGTTGGTTTCATTATACTGGGCTGCGTCGCCCTCACTGCCCTCTCACTCATCATCAGTGTTTACATCATCGATCGGCGCATGAAGAAATCAACAAGCTCCACAACAGTTGTCATCCAGCCGCGGTCAATGAACACCACAAAATGTTGACAAGTCAACAGATTTCATTATATAATAATATAATGAAATCTGTCATTATAGCTCAGTAAAGACAAAGGTAAAGATATAGGTTTGGTATTTGATATTGCACTGCTTACATGAGTCTCATTTTTGAGCAGAAGCGCTTTAGAATCTCATTTAGGCAGCTGACTGCCATGATCTAATGATAACGCAGGGCATTATGTGTCCGTATATTGCCCTTACCAGCCACATCTGGACCCGCGCTACACCTTGCATGTACTACTAACTGTAAGAGCAGTCTGCCTGTGCCTTGTTGTTTCTACCGCATTACTTTTTGTGGTGAAGCTGAAGTTGTGGCATGTTTACTTTAGCAAATGCGATGACGACGATGATGATGATGAATATTAGTCTTTAGAATAATGTTTATGGTGCTGTTGTCATGGCAGAGCCAGTGAGCTATTTTGAGAGTTCACTGGTTTACAATATTTGATGAATGTGGAACTGCCTGTGCCAAGTGACCACCAATCTTTAGACCAAGACAACTGACTCGGGCTGCTAGTCTGCCTGTAGGCTGTTATTTATGGCTCTTCTATGATTGAATTTTTTTGATATTGGACCCAACAACTTGGTAAAGTATGTAACTGATCACCCAGCTAACATCTTTTGTTACTAATTCGTTGTGTTTGTTGAAGATTGATATATTCTGTAGATGTCTTTTCATGACTTGTTGTTTACTTTCATGTGTGTTATTTTCCTTTACTTAGTGATTATTTGTTATTTGTTGCTAAGCCTTATCTACTGAGGCCCACAAAAATTCACGTGCTTTCAACTTTTATCTATCTCAAGAAAAAATCCGCATTTTTGAAATTTTTATTAGACCGTCAAAATATTAGTGCAGTTTTTAGTTTGTTTTCAAAGTTTCATGGAAAATACTGTTTACATCTGGTCTAATGCTGCAGTATCTTACTATATAGTTCTAATGGGTACTATATAGCATGCCAGTTGGTTTTTATGAGTTTTTGTGTAATATTACATGAAATGTCATGATATAAAAGTAAAAGTATGAAAAAAAATTTCTGCCCCCATTCCATCTTTTTATATTGTCTGTAGCCGGAATCAGAGAATTTTTTAGACCTGATACAGTGACATTGCGGACAGTCATTATTGCAGCTGTTGTTAGTTTTGTGTAATAATTAATAATTATCATTTCTTGATTCGGAATTCTGCCTTTCGTGCCCAGTACTGAGACACAAGCAGCACTGCAAGTTTAGAGAATGTTGTTTTCAGTCTGTAAGTTAACCAGACTTCACCAGTCACTACTTGAATTCATAAACATTTTTGAACGTCGTCTGGTACACACACGTTTTTTTTGACAGTCAAACCTTGTAATTGACTGCTTGTTGGGGGCCAGAGATCTGGATAGATAGATTTTATTGAAGTTTTTTTCATTCATTTTAACACAGATTTGCTTGGTCGGTTTTCTCCAGGTAGTGTAAGAGCAGAAGTTGAGTGAGGTGGGAACTAAAACACTTATTTAATATCCAGTAGTATCAGAAATATTTAGACCAAAAATTATTAAATCTGATGATGTTTCTTCAAGTTATGATTGATAATGTCAGGGATGTTTTTTTCACGTTCTTGTGTATTGCAATGCATATTTTGCTTGGTCTGCATTCCTTTGGTAGTGCAGATGCAAACATTGGGTGAGGTGGGAAACTGAACGGTTATTTGATGGCAAGTTGTGTCAGGAATATTCACACCAAAAATTATTAGAATCTGATAACTTTTCTTGAAGTTGCAATCGAAAATGTTGGGGATGTTTTTTTGAGACACAGTGTAATTTGATAGTTGATGATAATAATTTGTTAACTTATCCTTTTAATTGAGAACTGTCGTTTTGTTTGACAAAATGCGGCGTTACTTCCGTGTTGCAGGCTTGTCTTTGACAATAAACATGCTTCTTAAATACATTTCTTACCCTTTTTATTAACCACACTTATCTTATTACACTTTGTATTTTATTTTAACATTTTCTTAAATTATTAGTTGCCCATTTTATTTTATTGTGCCTCCTCTACCCTGCAGCATACAGACTATGTTAATAGTGGCACAATTGTTTTATTGTATTGTTTTGTAATGTTTTTAAATTGCAAAATTCGTCACAGTTACTTGTTTCCTATAGGACTAGCTTGTGTGATTTTTGTAGCAGTTTGACTACGTTTGCAAATGTCTTAAATGAATATTTACTATATTGTAAAGTCTGCTTGTCAGCGGCATATCTTCGTGAGCAGTAGCATCATGCTATGGGAGGGTATGGGGCACCTTTTTCTATAAAGAAAGATTTATCCTGTCATTGAGTCAGAATTTTGGACTGAAAGTGCCAAGTTTAGGGGCTAAAGTTAAAATTATGAGTATTCGTACCTCTTCTGTCTGGAATTTCAGCTGTCTAGCCTCTAGGTAAATTGCAACTTATTGCTACAACTGTTTTTAAGTCCAGATGTCACTGTTCTTAAGCTTGAATTTAACGCCACTGATAACATAATTACTGTCACTTTTTATCACTTCATCATCACAGTAAAATGAATCTCTTAGTTGTCGACTAGTAATCTCCAAGAATCGAAGTATCCCAGTTGTTGTTGTAACATTTCACACCTAGATGTAAAAAAAACGTTTTTTTACGTTTTTTTATTCTTGACACATTTTTACGTTTTAAGGTTTTTTTTATTTTCTTAACGTTTTTGAAATTTTTTTTGAACGTGCATCGAAAATCCTATCAAGAACTTTGAGAAGCACTTTTAAAACCACAAAAAAAAACGAATAAAGAGGTCATAGTGATGGTAGTTTACTTAGTTAGTTCAAATACATTAAATAGAAAGAATTTTTGTCTAATATATTTGGTTAGTCTTGTCCTGTGGTCTTATGATTACGGTTGAACTAAAATTAAATAGTTTTCTCTATCTAGATTCAGGTATACTGCATCTACAACATCAGGAATTAGGAAAGATATTGAACAAATTATGGCCAACGTTTTTTATACAACGTTTTTAAACGTTTTTTTATTTCTGTCACGTTTTTTACGTTTTTAACTTTTTAAAGTTTATTCTGGAACGTTTTTACATTGATATTGTTGACTTTTAATCGTGATAACTTTGCATGTTTGTTCTACATTATAATTTATTCAGTTTTTAATTCTTTTTGACCAGTGACGTTGAGCAC
>Ga0209671_1002126_pt1 | contig 17740 bp, 10 predicted proteins | sample WorMetHERISLAND2_2_FD_187401 | JGI IMG/M metagenome (GOLD analysis project Ga0209671, IMG submission 187401) | Marine gutless worms symbiont microbial communities from Max Planck institute for Marine Microbiology, Germany - Olavius geniculatus... | ecosystem: Host-associated > Annelida >...
ACTTAGCACTACATCATGTAGCAAAGTTTCATTAAACTGCTCCATTTGGCTTTAAAGTTATAGTAGTTAATTCGCTACAATTAAGGCCAATTTTGGACCCCCTTTAAAAAAAATTGTAAGGTAACCCAGGTCCTCGGTGGGGAAGCGCTAGCAAGATTTGGTCATTCTATGGCGCGTGTAAAAATTTAGGGGCGCAGCACCGCTTAAGGGCCGGAATATGGTCTTCCGAAAAAGTCGATTAGGGTAGGTAAACATTGGTCAACTAACCGTTGTCGTCAGTGGACCAAAGTTCTCCAAATTTCTTTTGTTCAACCTGGCAGGGACGGTAGTTGATACGCCGTTTACCGCTTGTCGATATGTCCATTTGTTCCAGAGGTATTCGCGCTCAAAGTTGAAAGTTGATCTAAATCGCACCGAATTTTGGACATTTTTCGCTATCCCAATTTTTAAGGGGGCGGTGCACCCCAAAATTTGTAGGCACGTTATCAGCCCCACTTAGCAATACGTCACGTGGCAAAGTTTCGTTAGGCTACTCCCTTTGGCTTTAAAGTTATAGTGGCTAATTCATTCGCTACAGTTAAGGCCAATTTTTGACCCCCCTTTTGAAAAAAAAATTGTAAGGGGGCCCCGTCTCCGGTAGGGGGTGCGCTAATAAGACTTGGCCATTCTAGCGCGTGTAAAAATTTGGGGGCGCAGCACCCCCTAGGGGCCGAAATATATGGTTTTCCGAAAAATGCGCTTCAGGTGGGTACAATTACACAACGAGATCTCCAAGGTTACTGGACCAAACTTTACCGGATTTATTTCGCCTAACGCGGGAGGAATCGCTGTCAAACGAATAACTTACTGATTTTGAATAAATTCATCTGTTCCGTAGATATTCGCCGCCGAACTTTGAAGTCGACCGAAATCGGGCCAAATTTCGCATGTTTTGTGCCCCTTAAATTTTTTGGGGATGTTCCCTCAAAATTTTGGACCGGGAATATAAAATTCAACGCAGCTCCGATTATCGTGCAAAATTTCGCGCCGATCGGCAGACGGAGCTCGGAGATTACGCTAGGAGAAAAAAGAAAATAAATAAATAAATTCCGGCAAAACATAAGCCCTCCCGAAAACTATCGTTTCCGGGCGGACTAAAAAGACAAGACGACAAACCTCTGTTTTTAATGTCAATGTGTAGCGCTTTGATGGCCGCATGTTGATAAAATTAAAATACTGAAACGTATTGTTATTCTGGGCAAATGTTGCGCTTTATCTAACTGCCGAGTCTTAATTACACTTTTCGCTGATTTGCAGTTTTGTGCCGTTGCTGCACCACGTCGAACTATGACGTAACACACGTCGTTAATTGGCGACTTTTAACGTGTGTTAAAAGCGACAGAAATGAAATAAATTCAACTAAAATGAACTGACCTGCAGCTTTCATTTCAGACCATTTCATTTTGCTGGCTTTGAACACATTTGTAAGTTTATTAAGTTGATCAAGTCCAAACTGCGGCCGGGTAACCAATAACCTTGACCTTGTTCCGTTTAGGTATTTTTCTGAAAATATTTTTCTGGCATCACTTCTAGTCTAAGCTTATCTCTATCATTGATTTGAGTCCTGATACGTATTCGACGTATTCTAAGTTTAGCGTAGCGGTTCAATAATTTTTAGCATGATATTTTGGCGACGGCGACGAAGTCGACGCTCGCTGACTGAACTTGAACCGATTCACTGACTGAACGTTGACTGAACTGAACTGAGTTTCACTGTTGAGTGTTAAGATGTGAACTTGAGCACAAAGCGACCGCTGGCGTTACTTCCTGAGTGTTATCTGACTGCTGTAGCAAAGATTATTAAACTTTGTTTACATGTTTACATATGGCTACTGTAATATCGCTCAAACGGTTCATTGTTGAATCGTGGATTTAATTACTGTTGCTGTAAATGATAATCTGAAATATGCCTACACATTGTACACAGTGTAACAATAATGCCGTTTTGAAACGGCCAAAGACAGTAAGCTGCTGTAACAGCATTAGTTTGCTATCTTTCAAGTAACAGCGGAATGCCTGAAAACCGCAGGACACCGCTGGACTCCATAGAAAGACCGCAGGACACATAAATAATAACCGCAAAGCGATTTTTAGACGTGAAAACAAGACTTAACCTTTCAGTAGTTCAGTAAATTTAAATAAACGCCGATAAACAATGCAAAAACAACAAAATCAGCACGCCACCAGATACCTAGAAACAGGGACAAAATGCCACACGCCGACGCTGAGACGCAGGCCTAATACCTGGACGCCAAAGGAGCGTATGCCGTACGTAAGACGTGCGCCAAGATGCTTAAATTTACAATGTACATCACTCACGTTGTCAGTGTTTGCACATTCATACATGCCATTCTCGTTCTCTAATTCTGTACTGGCTAAGCTTACAAGCAATACATTTACCGGTATGTGTCCTGCAGTGTCCTGCGATTTTCTTGCACCTCCTGAAATATTAGTATCGCCACATAACTGCTATAATGTGGCTATGTAATGCTCTAAAATTAAAGAAAACCTATAGTTTTGCTGTTTTCAGCACTTTTTGGTGGTTATTCAAAGTGTCCTGTGGTGTCCTGCAGTTTTCAGTCATACCCAGTAACAGGAATATTTATTTCAAAGAATTCTGCTTTTCTCTATTACTTTTACTGTTTTGTATGTCTTTATAATTGCTTTATGTATTATCTAGCTTTTACTTGCTGACTTGCTATGAAACGCGCGAGTCTATAGCGGAGGTTGGAGCCTCTAGTCAGTTATTTAGGGGGCAGAGCTCGTCGAAACTGAAACATTTAGCTTTTGGACATTCAATGGAAATAGCAAGTTTGCTTACTTTTCTCAAATTTGGAAATGCAGAAAACCACAGATATATGTTGTCTCGCCAAGGAGGAGGGGGCATGTATCCTCTATGTACATCGTTGCACGCATTTTTCTATCTTCCCTTTAGTTAAACTTTGTGTACTACAGACTGACAGTGTGTGTGTTGCATTTACTCATCGGTGACTGCACTACTGATTTGCGCTAACTTTTGCTTCTTGTAGCGGACAAAGATATTAATTTCTTGTTTTGTGCTCTAGGCAGAAGCGATGTGTCGTGAGTGCTTTTATGCTGCATTTGAAGACGAGGTGCATCAGACAATCACAAGAGCTCAGCTGTTCAGGGATGGTGATAAGATTGCTATTGGGGCATCGGGAGGAAAGGGTTAGCATTGTCGAACTATCAAAGAGTTTTGCTTACTCAGAATTTATTATTATAGATAGTCTAGTGAAAATCAGACTGTGATAGTATTGGTCTAGAGTTAACTATAATTGTGATAGCTGAACAGATTTCAAAACTCAACTTATGTGAAGTAGTCATGTAGGAGTTGCCTTCAGTACTGTTTGTCGACTGTAATTGAAAACAGAACACCTATTGCACTTTGCACATATTTACACTTATGTGGCACTTTCGGTCACTAACCAGCCTAAACAGGTTGACGTAACTTCAAACTAATGACCTATGGCTATCACAAAAAATGTTGCTATACATTTGGTAATATTTGTCATTTAATATACAATATAAAGAAACTAAATCACCTATAAAATTTGTGAAATGTTTTTTCTTGTTTGGTCGATGCATCATATCCTGTGAACGATTGTGCAGATGTGATATTTTTTCGCAGTCTTTCAGTTTTACATTTGGCTGATGAGTAAGCAGAGCACACGCTAAGAAGAAGATACATCAGAGAAACATCGTTTACTTGGATGGCTTATGTGGTTGAATAACTAGGCTTATTTGTTAGCATTGAAAAACTACTTCACAGTTGATGTTGGAATCCAACTTGGATTTTAGCAATTGACTTTTAAATTTTAAGAAAAAGTGAAATAGGTATACAGACATTAGATTTTTGGCAGAGCAGCATTGTGCAGAAACTGACACTGTAATGTGCAGACTCGACTGTCCTGGCATACGTGTTGAAGTTGTTGAATGAAAGACATAGCTACGGAGTAGAGCTTCAGCTGCTGTCTGTGGATGAAGGCATCACAGGATACCGAGATGATTCGCTAGAAGTATGTACTTCTGCATGATTTATTGTGAGATGCTTACTTAGCCCCAATAAGGTCTCAATGCCCATACCTTTCCAGTGATTGCATTATTGCTCGGTGCATTCTCCTTATGTACTGTAGCAGTTTTTCTTTCTCTGTGTACACAGCCTGGCTGGATTTTCTACAGTTTTTGTGATATTGGTGGGTTTTTCTAATACGGTAGTGTACTTGAGACTAATATATTTATCAGTAGTGCTTTCTAATGTTTTGAGTAACATGATAGAGTAAGAGATCATAGTAGAATTTTATGGTTGAATGCATTTTTTGTCAGCCACTAATAGCAACCCCATCTCTCAGCCATAGTCCAGTCAAGGCGCCTGTCCCTGTTCGGACACATTGCACGAATGCTTGATGAAACAGATGCAGAACAGATCTTAACATCTTCCCCCGCAGGAAACTGGAGGAGACCACTGGGACGTCCTCGTATCACATGGATGAAAACCATTCAGCAGGATCTGAAATCCAGCGACCTCAATATGGACGACGCAGTTGACCTGGCTTAGAACCGTCCACTCTGGAGATTGATGTCTACGTTTGGCACTACGCACTCTTAGTGGTGCTTGCCAGAAATGATGATGAAGATGACTAATAGGAATCACTGACTAAAAGTTGATCTTAAACTAACACACAGTCATGACTGCTTTAGACAATGGCAGCAGTATTTTTTATTTGTGCTTTCAGTATGTTTCAAAATGTTTGCTAAATTTTGTGATTATTGTCGTTTGCTTATCGTGCTGCATTATAGACAGTGAAGCGCAATAAGCAGCAGTATGGCTTGCCGTTAAAGATCATATCATATGAGGCAAGCAGTTTGTTTTGGATGTGCTGTTGTTGATTGATGATACATCATCTTTGTCATCCTATTTAACTGGTTTACTGAGTTCAAGTATTTGTGTATTTTATTTTTTTTTGTTTTCTTTTGCTTTAATGCTAAAACTCTGGATTGTCATTCAGCCTGTGAAAATCTCACACCATTTATCTTTAAATTTTTTTTTAGGCACTAGGCAATGCAATATTTATTTACCTTGAACGGTACTCCACAGTTTTTTGCAGCACTTATTGCCTTCCACTTTTGCAGGTTTTTTAGTGAATGGACTACAAAATTTTTAGCTCAGTTACCATCATTTTTAAGCTTTTAGCCATTTTCTCATAGCTGTGGAGCCTGAAGCCACTAATGTGGATTTGTGTAGACTGTTTCGTCTTCACTAGATTGCTTTCGTTAGTAGATAATATACTTTTAAGATGTTGCTGCTTCTTGTTTTCCATGTCAGTTATCTTACTGACATTGTCACACAAACGGCCAGTGTCACATCACGAACATGACTTCGGTCCGGCAGCAGTCTCCGCTACGAGCAACCATGCACACGACTAAAGTTCAGACAACGAGCGTTTTTCTACGCTGCACTAGCTGCGTGGAACAGTCTGCCACCATCACTTCACGAACTATCTGACACTGCATCATTCAAACGAAACTTAAAAACTTTACTGTTTTAGCGAGCTTTTTACCTCTGAGTAGTTTTTACTTTTTGTACATTATCCTTAGGTTTTATTTTAGTTTTTAGGTGTGTTGTACACCACTGGTCACTTTTGTAAGTGGTTATTTTTTGATTGATTGATTGATTGATTGATGTGTGCTGTTGTTGTGCTGGTAATTAACTACTACACCATGTCCCAGATAGCACAAAGCCACTTATACTTTTACAGTAACTTTTTTTTTAAATGTGGCAAGATAATTTATACGTGTATGGGGTAAGGTGGCATCATTTATCTGTGTTTCTACTGCAGTTTATCACAAAAAAGCAAAAGTGAAGGAATTATTCAAATTGGACCACATTTGTAAAAGATATCATAAAAATATAACTGGCTTTGTTTTATCTGAGACATGGTGTATATTTTATGGCAGGAACTGTATGGCTGGTCTATGGATGCCATTGTTAAGGAAATCGGCTTGAAGAACAACTGTATGTTATAATCTGAAGTTCTTTTTATTACGCTATACTTTTTTGAGTTGTGAAGTATGAAGTATACTTTTGGAGCAGAATATTGCATAACTCAGATGCTATTCCTTTGCCTAATCGTCACTGTCAAAGAACAGAAGAGCTTGGATTAATAGTGATGTAAATAAGTAATCATATAAATAATTTATTTTCACACCATTGTTTGTGACCAGTGAAATTGTCTGTGACATGGTCTTTTTTATTGATCAAATAGTATCTTGGTGCCGTAGCATAGTGGTTAGAACGTCGGTCCTGGCTGGTGGACTTTCCCTATCCTGCGCTAGACTGATGGATGACTACTTTGTGGGTACGGCATCCGTTATCAGTCAACCAACAAGGCCAACTCAGCCTGCCATCCCTCCAGGGTCGGTTAAATGAGTAGTAACCCGCTATATGGGTTACAAAATGTGGGGACCTTTGTACAGCTGACTGGGCTGCCTGGCCGGCCGGTGTGCCAGCCTGTGTTTGCATGCTGCACGCGGCAGCTGTGCAATTGGCGGCTCTGGTTAGTAACGAAAAGCGCATTAGAGGTGTGTATACACGATGATGCGCTATACAAATCACATCCTTTACTTTTATCTTGCTAAGTTGCTATAATATTTAGCACTTTTTATCATGAAGAAGTTGTTGGTAACCAAGCAATGATCGTTCATCATAAAGTAATGTATATGTTGCAGGTACGTTCTGTGGTGTGTTTCGTCGTCAGGCTCTTGACAGAGGAGCCGTTCTGATTGGCTGCAACAAGATTGTCACTGGTGCTCAATCTTACTTACTTGTTTACAGAGTAAATAGATAAATGTCCATAAGTTTTTAATCTGTGTGATTGCTTTGCAGGTGCATTGTGGTTAGGTAAACAGATGATCATCATCACTGTTTATCGGTGTCTATCAGGAAGCAGTAAATTTCCTAATGAACAGCAAATTTGAGCTGACATTTTCATCAACCTCCAGGGCCCAGGCAGTTTTGCAGAATAAACACTGATAAACAACTGTTTGTTATCAAGTTAGGACACTATGCAAAATTGGCAAAAAAATGACACAGTTATTATTTCCCCAATAGGTTTTTGGTTTGCTTTTAGGATTGAGGATGAATATTTACATATTGTTCGTTGACAGACTATTCTGGTTGTTTTTTTTTACTTTTCAGCTTCTTTACACTTCTTTTATTGTTAATCAGCTGTAGAGTACATGTGCACTTTTTGTACAGTTTTTATATTTTTTTATAGCCATTTAGGTGTCAGTGGTGTAATTGATTGGTTAGAGTTGGTTGTCAGAAATGTTTAATAATATATAAAAAGTCATATTTGTATCTTTAAGCTACCTAGTAGCAAATTGCTGACAATGTGCTAGTTTCAAGGTATAAGTTTACAGGAATAAAAAAAATGCCACAACTGACCTCATCATCTGCCCTGGCCAGTTCATAGAGAAGTGCAATAACTTCACCAGCACTGATACGTATATCATCATGAAAATCACGAGTGGTGGCCATAGAGTGACCACCAAGATCGCATGCTTACATTCACATTCAGAATTACTGGCTAAACAATATTGGTTGTCTTGCTTTTAATCACACCATTCTTACCATTATTTGACATCTCAGCCTGCCCCATTTAGAAATATGAAGAGCATGCTAAGTAAATTTGACAGAGATGTTGTACCACTCCTTGATGACGGCATCTCTGAAGTTGAACAATACCGTTCTGCTCTACGCACTCTGCACAGCCAAGCAGTCATAGATGCACAGTCAAACTTTGTACCCAAACAGAGTCCTTGGATCTACTTCGCCTGAATTATCATAATTTGAATACTACCTATCCAGGTCCATCTGCATTACTCTTGCTTAGTTACGTTCAGGTCACTACCGGCTCCTCAATTCTTAAAAGGTCCGCATCACTGCAGGCATGACAAATGTTTGCCTGGACTGTGGAGTGGCACCACACTCCGTTGAACATTTGTTCCAGTGCCCTGCCTGCCCGATACAACTGACAACGCAAGAACTATGGGACGACCCAGAATGCAGTGGCTGATTTTCTCAAGCTCGATGACAGCTGACGAAAGAGAGGAGCTATGGACTTCAACAACAATAACATCACATGCACTAAGTCATGTCTTAAGTCTTTAGATGTTTATTTGAATAGTTATAAATTTCTTGTTTCTTCAAAGCTTGTGTCTTAAGACAAAATCATTTGTATAAAAATCAAATCAGTTTTACAAGTGTATTGGAGGATAGAGTGGTATTGTCAGTCTCATTAGTATTTCTTGGTAGAGTGGTGCGTACAGTTTAGTTATGTTTATGCTATTGCTTGTTGCTGTTTGATGCAGGGCACAATGCTGACGACATTGCAGAAACTATTATTATGAACGGTATTGCATTTACTGATGCTAACACAGATGTAATCTGACAGGCTTATTTTTTGTTGAAAATTGTCATAATATTTGATGTAATAGTTTGTTATAATTTGAACATTTAAGTTGAACAAGTCTTATCGAGGTTGCCAGATGGACAGTGCATTGATAGTAACCTAAACTGATATAATACTGCTGCATATTTTTATTACTACTGAAACTTATTATCATGTTATGTGAGTTAATGTGCCTAATAAGCTGATGTTCTCATGCATGCAGGCTTGGCTTTTGTAAACCAGTCTGTTGCTGTTGGAATCACTGTCACTTTAGTAATGTGCAGAGGATAAAATTAGTAGAATAATTGTTGTTGCATTAACTTTTTACAGACCGAGTGCTTTTTTTCTGTCATCCAGCTAAGAGCATCAAAATATGAAAATATGGAAGAATGATGCTTACTTGTTTGATGTGTGCTGTATATATCTGAGTTACTCCAATCCGTGCAACGTTTCCACAGATTTATAATGTTCTCAGCTATTTATTTTAGTGCAAGTTTTTTATGTACTTTTTGACATCGTACTAGCTTTTATGTTTGTCTTTACCTTTAATTTCAGCCATTTAGTGCATGGAAAATTGCATCATTTACATTAGGCTGATTCCGCGTAGGCCTCTACATCATCTAACAATTACGGCTGTGCGAAGCATTGAAACTCGATAATCCGTCCACTTTAAATGGTATACCATTATTTTGTATATGGTTACTGAATTATGTTACAAATTGCCCTATTCGCCTGAACTCATCGATAGCCACGTTTGAGAGAACTGCTAGGTGCAAGATTACTGGTCAAGTCGACTTAATAAGTCGACTTGAAATGACTTGTAATGAAACCGACGGCGCCAGAAAATTTCAATGGTGACGCTGCTATAGACCGACTTGACTTGACTTGGAAGGCCAAGTCAACTTGATCGACCCGACTCGCAGGTCTAGCATTACCTGTCAACTGACACTGGTGAACGTGCCCCATTTTAATTAGTGTTCCGCAGTCATTTCATAAGCATACTATTGCTTTAGGAATTTTTGATAATTTTTTTAGTAAATCCAGATAAGATAACTAGACATTGCTGCGTGTGTGCTGCAGTGTTACGTGGAGACATTGCTAGACTCCAGCGATGCACCACCATCACTTCTGTATGCAATTTGTTTTTTAGCATTTTCTAAGTAGCATCTTCACCTTTTATTGCTGTGCCACAATTTGTTTGTGCCCTAAGTGTAAGCCTTTTAAATTATTGCTATAGGAGTTTTTGATAACTTCTGTTTAATAGATCGGGCCTAACCTGCAGTATTGCTAGAAAACAGGTGGCTTTTAAACACAGATTAAAGTAGTACTCGTCGTAGTAGTAGAAGCAGTAGTAGTAATAGTAGGGTAGGGTTATTAGTTGTAGCAATTTGAGCAGTAGTGCAGCAACTTGGAATTTAGCCGTTGTTGCTACTTGCCATATTCGTTTCTGCTATAGAAGGTGCTGTTCATTAGTAATGACTGAACATTATTGTTGTCTGTAATAGGGCACTGAAGGGACACTTCCTCGCTGCAAGCCTTTGAAGTACACCTATGAAAAAGAAATAGTCATGTAAGTTGATGATTGTTGAGAGTAATGTGCTTTTTGTGCATGTGTTATTTTTGTCTGTTTGCCTTTGATTGCTGAGTTGTATGTTTTGGTTGATGAACCATAGTGTTTGTTGTCACTATATTTAATTGAAATTTAGTTTGTTCATTTTGCTTTATTTTGCTCATGTTGTGTGTCATGTATTAATGCTAAAGACTAACATACATATTTTGAAAGTTATTATAGTGAAGCATTTGAGATATGGCAGGGTCTTTAATGATTGCTTTAGTTGCAAGTTTATTACTAAGTATACCAGAGTTGTGTGTTTTATACATTGAAGGTATGCGTACTTCAAGAAGCTGGATTACTTTTCTACAGAATGCATTTACTCACCAAATGCTTACAGGTCTGCAGCCATGTTTTTTTTTTGTTACAGATTTTTCAGTTTGTTTCTGTCATTTTCAAACTCATGTAACATTTGTCTTATCATTGCTTTGATACTGTTGCTTGGATGATGGGATATTTCTACCATGAAAAATCTTCAAAGTTTTGTGTTTTGCACGTCACCTAAACCTAGAACAACATATTCAGTTGATTAATCTCTAAATTTATGAAGCTCTAGAGGCATCTGTTGTGAGTAGGCACACTGATAGAAGCCGGATCCTAAGGCGTGATTTGAAACACTGCCTACTAATGTCTGGTTTACAGTTTAGCTGGCAGTTCGTTCCACACAGTTGATGCCAATGAGTGGAAGTATAGCTTTGAAAAAGTGGACTGGTTGAACAAAACTGCTGTTGTGAGTGTGTTGCATTCCATTCATGTGAATGTTTGTCAGAGGCAATGCAAGAGCTTTCATTAAGGACTTGGAAAGGGTTCGACCAGCTGCGATCATTGGTAAATAACAGTTCTAATTCTGTCAACATTTACTAGTCATACGTGCGACTGCGCATTGTGCAACTTGGATGACATCCAGTCTAAAATATCTGTAAAACATTTTCCAAAAGTTGTCCATAAGGTTGTGTTTGAGTGAACTTTCTCATTGCAAATTGATCATTTTCTATTTTGTTGCTTATTGGACTTAATTAATGGTGCATACCTTTATTGCTTCCAATTAGGTGGAGCATACCACTGAGCTCGGTAAATTGCATAACACAGTATATTTCTACTGTTCGTTGCCATTAATTGATAACAGCATTTTGCATTGCTGTGGTCTGCAGTAACTTTTCGACTATGTTTCTACTATGTTACGTAAATCATTTTAATTTACCCATTTACAAATATCTATTAAGTCTGCAACCATCATGTAATGCATGTTGTGTTGTGCTATAGACATCATACATTCTGGAGAAACTGTCTCAGTGAAGAAGGATGTCAAGATGCCTGTGCAAGGTGGAATATGCTGTGATGTGATGCATCATTTGCAGCATTACTCCTATGTTCTGACTGATGGTGTTACATCTCACTGTTAACATTAACACATTAACATTAAATAACAGCAGCTGTATATAGCTGATATGTGTAGGAAATCATCAACCATTTAATATGGGGTGGGATGTTAAGGTCCTGGAATGTAGAGTATTTGTAATGTCTTGGTTGCTAGTCTACGACTCCACTCCATTGTTTAAAAAAAAACTAAATTTAAATTTACACTTGTGACATATCTTGTAACAAGTTATCTGTGAAGCTGGTTCATGGCAACAAGGACTAAAAACCATAAATGCATCGTAAATGCAGCAGAAGCTGATCAGTTTGTGTTTTTCCTATTGCATGTGGTGAATTTTCAGGCAAGCAGCAAACTCTGTGCTACAGCATGAAAATCCAGATGCTGTAGAATACTGTGGGCCCTGTTTGTGATGAGATGATGGCATAGTTTAGTGCTTAGTTAACATGTTGTGTCTGATCTGCATAGTTGTCTATGCAGTGCCCGGTTGATACTTGGATGGGTGACTGTTTGGACTGCTGGGTAAACTATTTTTGTATATATCTAACCACCCAAATCAACTCGGTTTTTCATCTTTTTCGGCCTAAGTAGCTTGAGACTTGAGAACTGGCTTGCTTGACTGTGGTTGTGGCAGAGTGCATTCACCCAGGCAGGTGACATCGATGGAATCACAGTGATTACATATGGCATGTGACGTCTCATAGCTCTGAGATGTGTTTATGCAAATTACACATTGCGACTGTATGCATCTTTTACTGTTTATTTGTTACAGGCACATGCAGCCGATGTGGCTATATGTCTAGTCAGTCGCTGTGTAAAGCTTGTCTCTTGCTTGAAGGATTGAATCGAGGACTGCCAAGGTACTATATTGCATCTCGTTGTTTAATTTCAGTCTGTTATGCTGAGTAATAAGTACTCTTAATTGATATTTTGTCAATATATAATTATGCTGTTATTAAGGCTGTACATTTTTCACAGTAGAAACTTGAAAAATTTGCAAGTCATTTACAGCAAACAATGCACAGTTGACAGCCATCAACTGAGATGATGGTGATGTGAGTTTTATAACCAGTTTCCGGTGCACTGCTTGCTAATTGAGTCGTGCAAATCATTAAAATGTATAATATTTAGGCTCAATATTTCCTGATTTTTCTGCAGAGTTAAAATGTTTATCCATTTCACTATTGTTTACATTGAAGAATTAATGTTTTTCTCTTTCGATCTATAGATGATTTATGGCTGTTGTTGCATGTCTGTAGAACTGCTGGTATTAAGTCAGTTGTTGAATTAAAAGGTACTGGTTGTAGATAATTATTTGCAGACATCTGTATCATGCTATTGAAATTTCGTTGTAGGCTTGGAATTGGAAAATCTGATAAAATTCGTCGTCAGGTTAGTAATTGTTACATTGCATCTAGTCTATTTGTATGCTATGCTGAAGAATGTGGCACCTACCTGGGGGCGTGGCTTAGATTGCTGATGACACTGGTATGACCTGTTGTAGGACTTTGGTTAGGATCTTTGATCAAGATTGCTTTGTTTTTGTCTGTGCATAAAAAATTTTTCGTTAATATTTTGTTTGTGTGTAGTTGTTGTTATTCATTGTTTTTTGTTGTGGCTTGTTTTCTTTTTATGTTGATTTTTGTTGTCAGTATCAGTTCAAGCATTTTTCTGCTACTATCCATCCCGACTCATGACGTATGTGTTCAGTGGGATGTACCAGTAGAAGTCTATTCACTCACCGTTATTGCCACTTTGTTGAATGTTTTGAATGATGACTGTGTGGTGTGTGGTTGTGCAGAATGGCTTGGCAACAAGACTTGATGTGCTTGCAGATCGTGACCACCAGAAACAGTCAACCGACACTCAGCTTCTGACGTCGATAGCTGCTGATGTGACATCTCAGTTAGCTGATGGTTTGGCGTCATCGACTGCATTGACTGGTGGCATGGCATCTTTCACTGGTGGTGACTTAGACTCACTGACTGATGACTTAGAGTCATTGAGTTGTAATGATTTGAAGTCATTGGCAGCTGATATGAAGTTGTCTGTTGTCCCATATACAGTCACTGATCAGTTGTCGTCGTGTCAGCCACAGCGTCATCGCAACTCTAGTCTCAGCAACTGTCATCTCTGTGATCCAACTTCGACTTGTACTATGTCCGAGTGATTTCAGTCGTTCTGTCTTTATGTGTTTTAGCAATGTTTTTTGTTGCCATATGACTAGTGAGTCACTCAACTTGTCTTTCAGCATCCTCAGTATGTGTTCAGTAACAGTAACACTAACATTTTAAAGTCATGTTTTGATTATTATTCCCCAAGTTGCATTTTATGCTGCTCCCAAATCTGGAATGCTATCCCTTTAAATATATGTATCTGTAACCACTAGTGGTCATAGTGCGATTGAAGAGTTGGGAAACTCTGCTTCCATGTCCCATTCTTCACCTTCCCTTCCCTTACAAGTAAGCCTTCTTAAATGCAGATAGAGGCCTGGAGGCACAATAAGCTCACCCAGTGGCGTCTAGAGTGGAGCCCCAGCGGAAATCAAATTTGGTTACAGTTTAGTCTAAACATCTAACATCTCGTGTCACCAGTTTCACTATTTATTCTGAGCGTGTAATCATTTTTATCCTAAATGCAGTGTGCCATCCATGACTTTGGGGATCATTCAGACCAGACTGATTTCAGCACACAATTAACGCCTTACCTTTTTAGTTACGATGGAGTAAAAGTGGGAGGTGAGTGAATGCAGTGCCCCCGCATTCCCCCTTACTTTGAATGGTCTGATAATGTGTTATGATCCATCACTCATCATCATTCCGTTCTTTTAAACGTCTCTCAAAACAGTTTACTTTGTCAGCAACATGTGCCGCCAGTGACAACCCCTTCTCTGATTCTGTCTATTTGCACGTAGTGTATCTGATGTGTTAGTTTAGCCTATCCGAGTTACTGTTGTCCGTTTCTCAGATGCTGATGGTAAATGAGATAGGTTTGCATTATAATTTTTTTTACATTAATTAGCTGTAATTACACATCTAAACAGTGTTTTGTGGAGCTTTGTTTGTTAAATTGTCGTCTTCTGTCGATGATGATGTTGCTGGGTGAATTACATTTTTTCAACTTAACTCTTTTCTGATGACAATACATTTTGAAATCATTTTTCCAGAAAAATTGCACAAATATGTTAAACATGTTTCAGCAATAAAGCAATAAAATCATTTAACGTTCCATAAATGTTGAGGCCTACAAACTGACGTAAAGTACAATACACGCGTGTAGTAGCGCCAGCTAGAACACTGCTGTGACAGTCAAACGCTGTATGTTCACACAACGACGAAATAATACTGACTGACTCGTATACACGAACGAATGATCGCTTAGTTTCCACGACGACGAGAATCGACTGACCACAATTAGTGCATGCCGTTTAAACAATAAAGGCAAACAAGGGCGGCGGAACAAATTTAAAAGTGGGGGTACAAATAATCTGTAAGCGAAGCGAGCAGAAAAAACTTTGAACTGCTGTATGCGGAATTGTCACATTAACTTTTAAAATTCCCACCATTTCTGGGGGGGGGAGTTGCACCCGTTAACTCCCCCTTAAATGTGGCCCTGACTATACCTATCTTTTGCAGAAAAATAGCAAATTTTGCAAAATTAAAAATAGTAATAATTTCTGATACGACTGTATGTACCTATGCCAAAAAGGTAACTAGTTTACTCCAGGTTGTAAATCGTTTGAGCGTCGCACGGTGATAGCAATCATTGTTGCTCGGGTTTCGTTCGTTAAGCCCCCGGTGCCTGCGCAACATCTGATTATAGAAGACATTTAGGCCTAGACATTTGCCGCCCACACAATTTTTATGTCAGTCTTAAAAGCGTCAACGTCCGTACTTGGAAATAAATAACCAAACCGAACACGAGGTGACTGTTGCTCATGCTGTTGAAGTGGTTCCGTGAACGGGAGGGAGACCGAGACAAGCCATACTTCTCAATGCAAAGATATAGCTATCTTTGGCAAAAACTCATCAAAATATTTTGGCCTACGTTCTGAGATTTCGTGGACAAGTCAGTCTGTCGGACTTGTTGCTGTCCGGCAGGCTTGTTGAACTGTACGTTTAAAAAAGAAGGCTTAAGTAGGCTGGCTCCTGTTCGCTGTCCAAAAGATAATTTTTTCACTGATAATATGAGTCTCTTTATTCGATGTAGTTTAAACATCTAAGCCATTTTCCCGGTTTTTAGGTAGGCCCCCTAGTTGTTATTGTCCGTGGAACTCAGGGCGATCTGAGCCCTGCTATTTCACGACTATACGCCACTGCTGTGATGGGTAGTTTCATAGACTCTAGAGCGCGTGGAACCGGTACCAGTCTTTGCGGTCGTCGACGTCGCCGTCTGAAAGTTCTGCCAGTTGTCTGACGTGAGACTGCGGTAGGTAGGACCCGACCACGTCCATGCTGCCGTACCTGACAGAGCCAGGCTGCCCGGTCGGCGGCCCACACCCAAGCACTGCGTGGTCTACCGCTCCCGGAGCACAGTACGATCTAGTCATCGATGTCGTCCCCTGCCACTGTTCCACCGTTCCCACGCCGTTGCCGTGGTAACCGTACGATGCGCCGCTGCCACCCACGTCGCCGTATCCGTACCCGGAGCCCACCAGGGTCGCGCCAGGTGCGTGGTTGCTGTAGAACCCGCTACCGTTCGGACTCATCACCATGTTGCCGTAGCCACCGGCGACACCGCTGCTCGTGGGTCCAGCGTTGTGTCGGTGATATCCAACGCCGTTGCAGCTGATGACGTTCTGCGGATCGGGCGAGTGCCACATGGCGGTGGCGGCCAGACACGAGGGTCTGGCTGGCGGCAGTAGAACGCTGGATGGTGACGACGGTGACGACGGCAGATTATAGTACGACGCCGGTCCTGCAGGTGGAGACACTGACGCCGCACTGCCGTCACCACTCGTCCGGTCCATCTCCACTCCGCTCGGCGGCGACCGTGAACAACTGTTTCCGGTGGGTCCGGTGACGGCGGGCGGTGCCGCGTTGAAGTTGGCTGGGAGCGGTGGGGAGTCTCCGGGACGTGGGGAGTCCGTCGAGCTACAGGCTGATGACGCTGAGCGCTGTTTGACGCTGTTGGTGTCCTGTGAGCCACCCGCGAGCGCGCTTCCGTTGCTGAGCTGCGACGCACAGCTGGAAGTCTTGACAAGCGCGGAGTTGACGACTTGCTGCTGCTGCTCGCCTGCCTTCTGAATCTGCCGACATTTGGCACGACGATTCTTGAACCACACCTGCAGTTACGTCACACACACCATACACGACACTATGGTAGTGTACAATATATCAGTACTGTTAATGATAGAGGCTTCTTTGCAGAAATATCGGCGATACCGTCGTCGATAATTCCGATGCACGGTAGACCTTAATCTGAAAACTTTTATACCTCCACTACAGGGGTTCGGCGAACACTGCAGATCTAGTTCCCCACAGTGGGACTGAGCGGAGTATGGCCAACAGAGCAATTTGCTACATTTTCGAGGTAGGCTACATTTGCATTGTTTCACACCAACTATGCCACACTTACATGACCTTGCTAATTGATATGTCCAGCCATTGACAGGGGATGTTATTGGATAAAACATTGTAAACCGTGTGGATAAGAAAATGGAAGAGGTTTGTAACGCGTCTGAACAGTTAAGTTAGACAACAGGGCCACTTTTACAGTTCCCAGTGATTCACAGTATGGGACAACAAAGTCGAAATAAAACGTAATCAGGCAATGGAAATAGCACTTTTCACTTCGTGTAGCAATACTTGGATCGACCCCCTGATTACACGTTGTGGCTGCTACTAGTAGGCCTAGCCTATCTGCTTTGAGTGCTGACGTGACTGTTAATCCATACAGCGTATAGAACGTTGCGGTCGCCTCGACCCTGTTTCTATACGCGTCGCTCGCCCGCCAACTAACAATTAGGAGATTATTCGTAGCGACTGAAGAAAATGGCAAGCGACTGCTTTGGACGTTGAATACGCGTTGCCTGCATACTGTCGTTGCGCCACCAGTCAGAATACCGTAGCGCACTACCACACGTTTTCATATGAGTCACGTATATTGTCGCGTTCAAGTTTCATGCCTTCCAAATGGTGTTAGTAAGGCTGTAACGAATTTCTGACAAAATGTGTCATTGGAGTACAACTAGGACAGGCCTAACTAAAATCAAGCTAAGAAATGCGTACGTGATATCGGAAT
>Ga0209671_1002128_pt1 | contig 17735 bp, 13 predicted proteins | sample WorMetHERISLAND2_2_FD_187401 | JGI IMG/M metagenome (GOLD analysis project Ga0209671, IMG submission 187401) | Marine gutless worms symbiont microbial communities from Max Planck institute for Marine Microbiology, Germany - Olavius geniculatus... | ecosystem: Host-associated > Annelida >...
CTTTTTTGCCACGGACACGCCGGGCGCCAAAGTAGGATTCATCCACCTCAACCTCACCCGATAAGGGCGAGGAGGCGTCACGAATTCGAGCGATTCGGGTCCGTAGTTCGAACAACAACTGATTGATCGTCGGGCGGCTGACATCACTCAGCTCGGCGATTTTCGAGGCCGGTAAATCGTGCGCAAAAGAGCGGATAATCACGCTGAATTTCGCTTCCGAAAGGTGTGAACGCCTGAAATACCTATTTTTCCCTTGCATAACATAACCTTAGCATGCTCTCGCAGTGGCTAAAGTTATCTAGACCCTTTAGTAATACGTGTGCATTCTACAAGACGGTCCAGGGTTTTAGCCGTAAACACTTTGCCCCTGGTTGCAAGGATCATTTTCTTCATATCTTCCCGGCGGACACCGAAGCCACGACCGCCGATGCAAGCAATGACCTCATATTTTGGGTCATTTTCTGAACGACCTGCAAGACTCAATTCGCCAAGATGCTGGATACGAGTTACTTTGTCGCGCGCTGTTCAGTCATCCTCGGTGATTTTGGCTTCAATTATGACTTGCGGGTTGAATTCGCTGGGAATAATGAAATCCGACGTTTGGTCGAAGCCCTCGATTCGTTCTGCCCGTTTTGTCTTACGAAAACTGACACCTGCTTGGGACAAAACGTCCTCAATCGCCGATTCCAGGCTATCACCAATAAGTTCGCTTACGGAATCCCGATGTCCTGCGAACGGTCTGCCAAGGAATCGTTCGTACAGCAACATAGCGTAAGGAACTCCAATTCCCGCAAGATTCCTGATGCCTTCAGTAGCACGTTTGGTATCCGCCTTGTCTAACCGATGCAACTGGTCTCCATTTACTTCTGGGACTCCGGCAGACAGCAGTTGACACGCTGTTTGGACCATCGCCTTCCAAACACGAAAAGACGGCATCAACATAGGATTCGGGGTCTTGCAGTATGACATCCAGGGATACTTCAAAAGGATACGTTGGCATACTCGGCTCCATATTCCGCAACACCTTCATGTACAGCGAACAAAGGCATATCTTTTTCTACCGTTGTTCTGTCATGCTCCATGCATTTTTCAACTTCAGTCCAGTTCCCGAAATGTTGGAGCCAATCCTTCACCCTTGCGATGCGTGTTATTGTTGGTTCTGTTTTTTCCCACTCCAGGCGCAGTGTCCAGATCGCTAACCGAACCAAATGCCCATAAGTGATGCATCTGATATCGCTTGGTGTCGGTTTGACGTTGCCGGTCTTGAGCAGCTCTAAGTCTTTTTCAACGATTCGAGCGACTTCATTAGGCGAATCCGCCAGCCACTTCCGTTGCATTGAGCCGGTTTGTCTGCAGACAAAGATGGTATCGATGATCGATGAACCAGTGCCGTTAATGTGGATGGATGCACCCATTTCAGCTGGACAAGGAAGCGAGGCCAAACAGGTTAGCCCAGCGTCAAGGATTGCTACCACCACGGGGTAGTACGCTTCGAGATTATTGTGATGGTAGGTAAATGCCAGAGGCGCTCCGGGCTTCAACGCTCTCGCCATGTGTTGGAAGACAGATGATAGTCCATCCGTGAAATGATCGAGCCCACGGCCCATATCTGCATTGCCGGTCAATTCATCCGGTGTGCGGGTGGATTTGGCACTGAATGCACTTAAATCCTGTCCGGCCAGTTTTCTGAGCCATACGTAACAAAAATCCATAAGCTCTGCGTACTGGACGTTTCCAAAATACGGAGGATCCGTGAAAACGGCATCCAATGATGCATTCGGCAGTTTGCAGGAGGCAGCGTTTTGGCATGAGATATTGGCGATCCGTGAAGGTATGGAATCATCACCATTCTGATGGTCGCCAATCCATTCTCCATCAATGGAAACAATTCTTTTTGACCGACCATGATATCTGACCTCAAATGGATGGTCACAGTAGGCTTTCGCCTTCTTGAACTTTTCAATGATATTGGCCCACCCACCGCTGCCGATGCACATGTTACAGCCAGGTTTCATGATTCCAAGGAAATTCGATTCGCATTGAATCAATCCCACCGGAAATCCGTGGATAGAGAATATATCGAGTGCCTTCAAAGCCCTGGTGTCATACCGGCAAAGCATGTTCTGATATCGGAGCAAGTCTGAGAGGTTCGTTGCCAACGCATTGCGTACACGTTCATTTGATGTTTTTGTGATTATACGGGCGGAAAGTTCCAAGCCAAGAAGCTGACGGTTGTTGAACATCTCCTGATAATGCATGTACCCCCAACGGTGTAAGCGATCCGTTTCATCACCGGTGGGAATTTCGTCGTCGGGAATGTACTTCGGACGCATTCTTGACCAACGGCTCTCGGCTTCATCGATTCGAGCCAGATCCTGATTGTCGGGTTTTTTAAAGAACCTTCCCCTATGGGATGGTTTACATCTTGGGCAGTGGTATTCGATTGCATAAAGCCTGTGGCGCGGCGCTCCAAGACTGGCATCAGGATAATGATTGACCGCGTCACAAGCTGGACATCTGCAACGGCTTCGTTTTGCAGGGCCATCCAGCGTCAGTTCCGTGGCACAATGGATGCATAGGCCTGGATTTTTTCGGCCATCCGTTTCCGTCAACTCTCCGCAAGAAGGGCATACAAAGACGTTTTTCGGATGCCTGGAATCGGCGGAAAGAAGATAACCGGGAAATAGGTCCACATCCTTTTCGCATTGATGACATGCCTTTACTTTAACCCAAAGAAAGTATTTCACATGGGCGTCGTCCAAGCCGCATACGGTGCAGCGTGTACGATACAAAGGCCCAATGTCGTTTTCCAATGTTGCTCGAAGCACATCTGCGGCCTTTGAATAAGCATCGAGATTGAGATGCTCAATTTCCTGTTTAACAATCCAATAAGACATCGGGTTGATGTCAAATCCGGTGACATTGCATCCAACACGATTTAGCCTCCAGGACGGGCGTACCACCACCCATGAAGGGATCGGCTACATGAAGACCCGGAAGGTCGTTCGCTTTGTAAAACACCTCCTGAAGCGGTCTTCCCGAGAATTCAGAGAGGAGCAAGCCGCGAAACAAAGTACCAGGCCGCCTTGCGAACCATTTGTGTACCGCAATAATCGGACGGTAGTTCTGCTGTATCTGTTTTTCCCGAAGTGCCATGTCCGCGATAAACGGTATGTCAAAGTTTCGCTCTATCATCGAGAATCCTGATTAGCAAGAATCTTCAGCCAGGCTCGTGATCGAGCCATCCGCAGGCATAATCGTTCAGCTTTGGGCCGGCAGGGGAGTAGAATACCCTATTCGCAACCGGAGACCTGTCTGGTAAACCACCCGCCGCGGACTCTCGGTAGCGGCCCATCGGCCCGAGAATGCTCGTCGTGATCGGTCCAGGCAGATCCACCACCCTGATCATCGAGGAAGCCCCCCGAATATGCGTCCCGCCCAGCTGCTTCGCATCCTGGACCAGGAGTTTCTCAGTACCTCCGCGGGCCATCACACCCCGGTCATGCTGTGGGGCCCCCCCGGCGTCGGCAAGTCCCAGATGGTGGCCCAGGTCGCCGCCGCGCACCAGGTCCCGGTCATCGATGTCCGGCTGTCGCAGATGGAGCCCAGCGACCTGCGAGGCATCCCCTTCCGGATAAAAGATCGCGTCGAGTGGGCGGTTCCCGCGATCTTGCCGGACGCGGAACGCCATGGTCCGCGGGGCATCCTGTTTCTGGACGAGATCACCTCGGTGCCGCCAGCGGTCTCGGCGGCGGCCTACCAGCTGATCCTGGACCGGCGTCTGGGGGAATATCAGGTCCCCGACCACTGGGCTATCTTCGCCGCCGGCAACCGTCAGGGAGATCGGGGCGTGACCTACACCATGCCGGCGCCCCTGGCCAATCGGTTCTCCCACTTCGAGGTCGATACCCACCTGGACGACTGGGTGGCCTGGGCCTATGCCAACGGTATCGACGAGCGGATCATCGGGTTCCTGCGCTTCCGTCCCGAGCTCCTGTTCGACTTCGACCCGGCCCATAACCCGGTGGCCTTTCCGTCCCCCCGCTCCTGGGAGTTCGCCCACCGGGGTTTGCGCAAATTCGAGGACCAACCGGAACTGCTACGGGGCACCCTGCAGGCCTGCGTGGGACCGGCGGCGGGCATTGAGCTCCACGCCTTTATCAACAGCCTGGACCAGATGCCCGATCTGGACGCCATCCTGGCGGGCGATGAAGTCCCCGTCCCCACCGAGATCGACCTCCAGTATGCGGTAGCCGCTGCCTTGGTGGGCCGGGCCATCCGTGCCGCCGGCGGCGACTCCGCCGCCCAGCTCATCGGCAACATCTTAGAATACGCCGGGCGCTTTCCCCAGCGTGAGATGGGCGTCATGTTGGTCTCCGACCTGCACCGGGCGATCGGCGACGCCCTGTTCGAGGTCCCCGCGTTTGCCGCTTGGGCCCAGGCGGTGGCGGACATCATGATCGACCACTGAGCAGGCACCGACACCCATGGCCGTCGATACCCGGACCCTCGATACCAAGCTCGCGGCCGCACGCACCCGCCTGATCCTGGACAAACCCTTTCTTGGGGCCCTGGTGCTGCGTCTGCCCATGCACTCTGCCGATCCCGCCTGGTGTCCGACCACCGCCACCGACGCCCGGGCCTTCTACTACAACCCCGAGTACATCGAGCAGTTGAGTATCGAACAGACCCAGTTCATGCTCGCCCACGAGGCCCTGCACTGTGCCCTCTCCCACTTCGCCCGCCGCCGGCATCGGGTGCGGCATAGATGGGACCTGGCCTGTGACTATGCCGTCAATCCTCTGCTGATCGACGAGGGCCTCGAGGCCCCGCCCCATGCCCTGCATGTGCCCCTATACAAGGGCATGACGGCCGAAGAGATCTACCCGCTGATCAAGGACAATGACGCATCCCAAACCCTGGATAAGCACGCCTACGACCATGACAACCAGGGTCGGGGTAGCGACGACGGCCCGCGGGAGGACGGCCTGACGGACCGGCCGGCGGCGGCCGAGCCCCGAGACGGGGAGCAGGGCGGCGGCACCCAGGCGCGATCCGAGCCGGAATCCGGCGGCGGAGGCACCGCCGAGCCGGAACCCCTGACCCCGGATGAGCAGGAGACCCTGAACGTCCAGTGGCAGCAACGCCTGGCCGGGGCGGCCCAACAGGCCATGCAGGCGGGCAAGCTCGGGGGCGAGCTGGCACGTATGATCGACCACCTGCTGCAGCCCCAGCTGCCGTGGCGCATGCTGCTGGCACGCTACATGACGGCAGCGGCGCGGGACGACTACAGCTATATGCGCCCGTCCCGACGCGAGGGAGATTTCGTCCTCCCGACCCTGCGTAGCCACCAGCTCGAGCTGGTAGTGGCGGTGGATACCTCCGGCTCCATCAAGGAACGGGAGCTGGCGGAGTTCATCGCCGAGATCGATGCCCTCAAAGGCCAGGTCCGGGCCCGGGTCACCCTGCTACCCTGCGACACCCGGCTGTGCGCAGGCGCGCCCTGGGCCTTCGAGCCCTGGGAGGAGTTCACGCCACCCGACGGGATCAGGGGCGGCGGCGGCACCAGCTTTCTACCCGTGTTCGACTGGATCGAACGCGCCGATCCGCGCCCCGACCTGGTGGTCTACTTCACCGACGCCCAGGGCGCCTTCCCACCCGAAGCGCCGCACTATCCCGTCGTCTGGCTGGTCAAGGGCCGTTCGCGGATACCCTGGGGACAACGCATTCAGCTGAACTGACCGGGAGTTGATTATTCGGAAAATAATCCTGTTAATCCTGGAAATCTTGTGAATCCTGTACCATTAGGAGGCAAGCTCGGAGATTAGGGTTTCCTCCTTATTAAATGTCAACACACCCTAAAACAGCCGGCAGATGGCCTCCCCGCCGTGCTCGATCCAGCCGTGGATCATCCTCTTGGTGGTGAAGCCGCTGGCGCAATAGCCCGCCTTGTCGATCACGATGACCCCACCACGGCCGGAGACCTTGCGTTGCAGGTAGGCGATACCCTCGGTTACGGCATCCCCGGCGCCGCTGCCCTGGAACAGGATGACATCGGAGATGGTCTTGGCGATCACGGTGCGCATGAAGTCCTCACCATAACCGGTGGTCGAGACGGCGCAGGTCTCGTTGTCCGCATACAGGCCCGCGCCGATGATGGGCGAGTCGCCGACCCGGCCCATGCGCTTGTTGACGATTCCGCCGGTGGAGGTGGCGGCGGCGAGATTACCCTCCAAGTCGCGGGCGACGGCGCCGATGGTGCCATATTTCTGTTCTTCCCCTGCATCCTCGGCATCGTCGTGATCCAACATAATGCGGTGCTTGAGCCGGGCCTCATCCAGTTGGGCTATACGCTCGGAGGTAAGGAAGTAGTGGTCCGGCGTCCGCTTCATCCCACAGTGTTCGGCGAAGCGGAGCGCTCCCTCGCCGACGAGCATCAGGTGCTCGCTGCCGTCCATGACCAGACGGGCGAGCTGGACCGGGTTGGCGATGTTGGAGACGGCGGCTACGGCGCCCGCGGCCAGGTCGCGGCCGTCCATGATGCCGGCATCCATCTCCACCCGGCCATGCTCGGTGAGCACCGATCCGCATCCGGCATTGAACAGGGGATCGTCCTCCAGCTGGGAGGCGCAGGTCTCTACCGCCTCCACCGCGCCGGTGCCCTGGGAGAGGATCTCACGCCCGTACTCCAGGATTACCCGCAGGCTCTCCAGGTAGCGAACAGAGGTACGATCGTCCTTGATGTTGTCCAAGGCACCGGCGCCGCCATGGATCATGAGAGAAAAAGTCTTAGGCATGCGCTGGAGCTATCAGAGACGCCGCTTGAGCTCCCGGATCAGCCGTTGTTGGGTTGCCTCCGATCCGGCGATCAGACACAGGACCTTGCCTACGAGGATCGGGCCCCAGTTGACCAGGACCACCCCCTCGCCGCGGTCGGGATTGTACTCGATGTCGGTCAGCTGCAGAAAAGCGAGTGAGCGGTGGCGGGTGGGAAAGACCCGCGCCAGCCAGGATTCGAGTCCGAGCTTGTGGGCGACGGCGGTGGGATAGGAGGCCCCATTGAAGCGGGGATTGCATTCGATGGCCAGGTAGTCGGTGCTGCTGCTCTTGGGTACGACTGCCACATCGAAGGCGAAGGTCCCCTTCATGCCCTCCCGGTGCAGCCATTCGGCCATGGGCTCCACGCACTCCCAGGGCGCGTGCGGTACTGGAAAACGGTTGCCCTGATGGACGCAGCCATCGAGGATCTGCTCGGTAGCCGCCAACCGTTCGGGTCCATCCGCCGTCACCTGATACTGGAGGTTGAGAAAGCTATTGCTTGTGATCTCCTGCTGGAGCTGGACCGGGGCCCTAGGCTCGCAGCGACCAATGGCCGCGCGCAGCTCCACGGCATCGCCGCAGCGGAAGATGCCGATTCCCGCGATAGAGACCGCGGCCTTGAGATAACAGGGATACGGGAAGGTTGCGATCTGCCGGTCGCTGATGTCCGACGCCTGCGCGAAGCACAGGGTTTTGGGAACAGGCACCCCGAGCCGTTGGGCGACGGACATGAAGTTGTTCTTGGAGTTTATGAAGTCCACGGTCCGGAACCAGGCGGCGTCCGGTCGGCCCCGATGCTCGCTGGCCCCGAAATAAAACACACTCACTTCCCGTTCGGGATGCCGGGCTAGCACACCCTGGTCGACATCCCAGATGATCTGTTCGGTATGACTGATTCCGACGCGCCGATAATGGTCTCGGATATACGGCCACTGGGGTTTAAGTTCCGGGTGCAGCTGGAGCAGGTCCCCAGGCTCGGTCAGGCCCAAGGCGCGCCCGGAATAGAGCTGGTTGCCGACCACGCCTTCCGCGGTGCAACCCATAATATCGTGGTTGACGATCCGCGCTGGCGCAAGTACCGGTTCGGTGAATGCCAATGCTCCCCTCATCGTCTGGAACCCCATATCGACTTGCGAAGTACATGGAGAGATAAAGCAAGATACGGGCCAGATGAATTGAGGCAGGATCAGGCCGGAACCGGCCCGATCCGGTGCAGTGGTGCCTGGGTCACACCGAAATCTTCCGGTAAGAGGGGCAAACCGTTCGTCCCCCTCCGCAGATTGCGCGGATTGCACAGCCAAGGGACAGAAGTATCTGCGACAATTTGTTTAGTTTGCAGATAGAGCGCTTCATCGAGGAGACCTCCATGCTCAACCGGATCAGGATTCGGGACTATAAATCGCTGCGCGATATCGACGTGGAGTTAAAACCGCTGTCCGTGCTGTTCGGCCCCAACGCCGCCGGCAAGAGCAAGCTACCAGCTACCAGTTGCCAGCAGAATTGTTTAGGGTCTAGATAACATTAGCATCTAGAGGCTAATTGTCATCATGATCTGGATGTGGTGCAAGCGATTTTACAGACCGGAAGCTCTCTTTAAGGGAATCATGTAGTGCAGCGGTTTCTGTCCGTGAATTTCCTGAATCACGGCTTTGCCGGACCCCTTGTAGTTCGGATCCAGGATGACAAAGGTTGGAATCGACTTTCTCTCACCCTCGAGAACATCCATTTTGATCTTGTACCAGCCCTGCATTGTTGTTCCCTGATAGTGCAGCACGATCTTCCTCACTTTTCCACCGCTCACTACATAGGTGGTGTAAGTAGGATTGTTCGGCGAGAGACCAAGCGTCAACACGGCCAGAATCAAAGAGGATGGATCGTGGAGGATATGGCGGCCCGGTATGAAGCTGCTCCTCCGGGATGCGTCGAATATTTTTACTTTTCGTTGTCCTTCAGTGAGCTTGGCCACGTCGGTCAGTGATTTCCTGATATTGTCATGCCTTTGATACAGATAACGGCCTTCACCCAGGAATTTGTAGGAATAGCATTTTTCATCGCTTTTTGTCGGGTCCTGCTCACACACTGTCGTGCGCAGAGGAGAATAATCCGAGCTTCGGCTGATGTTCTCCAATTCAAGACCAAACCTCCCGAGCGGCGTCGTGGCTCCCGCCACGGAATCGATTTTATAGCTGCCGGTGCCTAACTCCCTGACCTTATAAGTGGCAAAGACTTTGTACAATAACTGGCTTTTCGAGTACTCGATGGTCGTGTCTTGCGCGGCAAGCTCGGTACTCAACAGCACCAGGGCAATTCCGGTTATGGTAGGTTTCAGCTTGCTCATCAAGTATCTCCTTTCAATTCAGGGTCTGGTTTACAGCTTCGCATCGATCACGGAAACCTCATCTGGTTTCATCTTACCTCCTGCTATCTGACCGTACTTAAGCATAAGGCCATGCATTGCGGGTAAAGACCGCCGCGTAGCGGGCACCTGCGGGAAACGCTATGAGCGCCGGATCGTCTCGACCTCGATAGCGGATCCCCGCCGCCGCGGCGGACAAGAATACACCGGGGACGGGTTGATAGGAAGTTGTGTGATCGGTCATTTGGCGAGGGGTGGAGCACCATTTCTGGGCGCTGCAAGTGATTGAAAGAGAGGGTGTCAATGAGTTATGTTAAAATTCCAAAAAACGAACCAGGAAGAAAAATGCAACCAATTTGTATAATTCTCGATGATGCACCTGAAAACGTACATATTCCTGAATCGCTGCAACACCAGCGGGTAGAGGTGATCTTTCGGCCATTAGATACGGAAGATCCAGTTGTTTCCAGTAACAAAATCAAAGACCTTGACAGTGCCTGTGGAATTCTGACGGCTTCGCATAGTATTAGTCTTGAGCAGATGGAGGAAACAATGCGTTATCCCCATTCTGTTTGACGCAAGTTTTTTACCCAGGCGGAGCTATCAGCCATATCGGCACGATTTTCCCACATACCGATAAAAGGCTCACTTTCTATCGCCGATAGCCTATTTTTCGATAATGTGTGCCGAACATAGCGTTGTTTCAGGAAAGCGATAAAATCCATTGCCTCTTGTTGAGCAATCGGTGGTAGAGATGCGACATCTTGTCATAGCTTTTGTTGATTCATTGCGCAGACTCCCAAACAAAAGTTCATATCGATGCAGCTATCCGTGCTGGGTTTCGTTCCTCAACCCAGCCTACGCGCTTCTGAGATGTCCGTTGTGGTGACTTCGGCTTCCTCAGGTTGCAGTTTCAGCCCTGCAAAATGCTCCGTCAACATTCGGTGTACGAAGATGTAGCCTCCGCCGACCTTGCGTAAGAAGAGCCGATCTGCCGCGTAATCCAAAAAGTGCACATACCTGAGTGGTGCGTAGTCATAGCGCCACAGCAACAGCCGCAGGACATAGTGCCGAATATATGCCATCCCCCCGAACCGCAGCCCGGCGACCAGTCCGGCGATCAGTCCGAACATCAGCACGCCGACCAGCTCCAAGGTCAACCCGAAGATCAGCCCGACGACCAGCCCCTTGAGTAACCCCCTGAGCGAGCCGACAACCCCCTCTTTCCATGACCACTGGAGCGTCTCGACGGGCGCTATCCCAGGGAGCAATCCGCCGCCCAACCCGAAGACCAGCCCGCCGATCAGCCCGTAGATCAGCCCGGCAATCAGCCCGAAACCGATTCTGGGTAGCCACCGGTGGGCCTTCGGCAGCCAATCCGGCTGCATGTGCTCGAGGTAGAAGACCGTCTGGTCATAACGCACCATCGTCCGTGCAAGCCAGCTCAACCAGTGGCGGGTACGTTCGGGCGTATGGGGTGCCGGGGTCGCCCGCCGCTCGAACATAGCCTCAATGTACGCATCAAAGAGCACCGCCCGCCGCGCCTCCAAGGTGCCCTTGAATCCTGCTATGCGGACATCCGCCGGCTTTTGACCCTGATAAGCCAGAGCGAGAATACTCAAGATCAAGGGCGTATTGAGCAGCTCCCACAGGGACCCGTCCTGGCGCAAGGCGGTATCGACCCCCGAGAGCGCCTTTCCCGCCTGCCGCAGATACTCCTCTACTTGCGGGCGCTTCAGCGGCTGGATGGTGACCGCACCAGGCAGGCGAAGCCGCACGGTCAGAGTCTCAAGGTCCGCGACTCGACTGCACACCGCAAGTGGCAAGAGTCCGTGTCGCTCACGAAAGGCATTGATGGCTTGGACACACGCCGGGCGGTGTTCAAGCGTCACCTCGTCCAGGCCATTGAGAAGTGGTAAGACTTCCTCCTTCTCGATCCAGTGTTTGCCGAGCTTTCTGGGCACGTCGTAGCGTTTGCTCAACTCATCCACGAGCCATGCTTCTAACGAGGGGTGACGCAACGTCCATGAGGATAGATTGAAGACCACCGGGATGGGATGGTCGGGGTCCTCCTGTGCACGTTCGATCAGATCGCGCGCGAGCTCCAACAGGAGGGTCGTCTTTCCCGACCCCGGTGCTCCCAAGAGCAGCAGTGTCTTATCGAATTGCGCGAAGACTTCCTGCATGGGCATGCCGTCAGGTAGCGGCTGCGGGTCGTCCCGTCCCGGCTGCTGTGCCACGAGCCGCCACGGGTGCTCGACGGTCTTCGGGCTTTGGAGCAACCCAAGCTCAATACGGGCAACCTCCTGATAAAGGGATTGCTCCAATACCCCTTCGATCCAGAACTGCCGCACCCTCTCCAGCATCCGCCGGCGGTTGCGCTGCATGAGCGGTTCCGGTTCTGGAGGCGAGCGTCTGATCGTTTTCCATCCAACGAAAATGCCGACCACGGTAACAGCAATACCGACCACTGACAGCAGGATTTCCAATACGTCCATAACGACTTGTTGCAAGTTCGGTTTCTGGTTGCTTATCTGATAAATCCCGCTTTCCTATCGTCGTTGCAAAGGCTACAATCGCCCTCGGTTGCTTCTCTCGCTGGGATCTGTCGACATTTATCTGAGCGAGGACGATTGCGGGGTATTTTTCTTAGAGGCTGTCTAAAAACCAACCCATAGATTTAGAAGAGGTAGACTGGGTCGAGGGACGAGACCCAGCGAACCAAGTTGCCCGCAAAAGCTGGGGTTCGCCCCGCATCTAAATCCTCTGGTCGCAAGGGATAACGTGCTGTTGGCGCGGATAACCAGAAAATTTAGGTGCGGGGTTTCGTACCTCAACCCAGCCTACGCCTACGGTCCCTTTTTAGACAGCCTCTTAGCTTCGTGTTGCGTTAAAGACGCCGGCACTGACCTGGCAGACGACCAGCGAGTCTTTGGGCGTCGAACGCAACACGATGAACCCTCCCCGCTCCAAGGGGCGGGGTATCAGTCGGATAGGGGTCTTTTTTCTCGCCGCCAGCGGCGGGGAATTCGACCCACTGGGATTAAACTTTCCGGACAAGTCGTGGTAGGTCGGGTTAGGCGCACCTTCCGAAGTTGGCGTGTGCCGGCGAGGCCAAACGCGCCGTAACCCGACAATGCGGTCTATCGAGTCCGCACATCACATCGCTGTCTGCCGCCGGCCGCGTCTGAATCGGTATCTTCTCCGGGGCAAGCCGGCACACGATCGAATGTCGGGTTACGGCGTGTTCGAGGATGATTGCATCCTTCACCCTTGAAAGACGCGCCTAACCCGACCTACAAGACTTACCCCATCCCACGGCTGTCAGCTCGCTCTGCCGTGGCAGTGTTTGTATTTCTTGCCGGAGCCGCAGGGACAGGGCTCGTTGCGTCCGATCTTGCGCTGCTCGCGCACATAGGGCCGCTGCTGCTCGGCATGGTCTGCCGCCGCGGGTTGCTCCTGCTGTTCGACATCCAGTCCCTGGAACGCCTCGTGTCTGAACTCGAACGCCTGTTCCGGCATCTCCGTCGCAACCAGGGGGGGCAGCTCTTCCATGGTCCGCAGCTGCACTTTGGACAGGGTGGTGACGACTTCCTGCTTGATGCCGTCCAGCATGGCGCTGAACAGCTCGAAAGCCTCGCGTTTATATTCCTGCTTCGGGTTCTTCTGGGCATAGCCGCGCAGGTGGATACCCTGACGCAGGTAATCCATGGCCGCCAGATGGTCCTTCCACTGGGTGTCGAGGGTCTGCAGCATCAGGGTCTTCTCGATCCGGCGCATGATGTCCGCACCCACGGTCTCTTCCTTTTCCGCGTAGCGGTCGGCGACCGCGTCGCCGATGCGGGCGCGCAGGGTCTCTTCGTGCAGGTCCTGATCCCGGTTCAGCCATTCGCCGAGGGGCCACTCACCACCGAAGCCTTCGACCAGGGCCTGCTCCAAGCCGGGGACATCCCATTGCTCCTCCAGGCTCTGGGGCGGGATGTGGCCGTCGATGGTCCGGGTCAGTACGTCGGCACGCATGGCCGTGACCGTTTCGGAGACATCCGTGGCATCCATGAGGTCGCGGCGTTGCTGGTAGATGACCTTGCGTTGGTCGTTGGCTACGTCGTCGTATTCCAACAGCTGCTTGCGGATGTCGAAGTTACGTCCTTCGACCTTGCGCTGGGCGTTCTCGATCGCCCTGGTGACCCAGGGGTGCTCGATGGCCTCGCCCTCTTCCATGCCGAGCTTCTGCATCATGTTGCCGACGCGCTCGGAGGCGAAGATACGCATCAGGTTGTCTTCCAGAGAGAGGAAGAAACGGCTGGACCCTGGATCGCCCTGACGGCCGGAACGACCCCGCAGCTGATTGTCGATGCGCCGTGATTCGTGGCGCTCGGTGCCGACCACGTGCAGCCCGCCGGCGGCGATAACCGCGTCGTGACGTTGCTTCCAGTCGGCGCGGATGGTCTCCTCGGCATTTGGGTCGCCGTTGTCATCGAGCTCGGCCTCCAGGTTGCCGCCCAGGACGATGTCCGTCCCGCGACCGGCCATGTTGGTGGCGATGGTGACGGTGCCCGGACGCCCGGCCTGGGCGATGATGCCTGCTTCTCGCTCGTGCTGCTTGGCGTTGAGCACCTGATGCGGGATCTTCTCCTTAATCAGGAGTCCGGCGATGAGCTCTGAGGTCTCGATGGAGGCCGTGCCTGCCAGGACCGGCTGCCCCCGCTGCACACAGTCGCGGATGTCCTCGACGATGGCCTGGTATTTCTCCCGCTGGGTGAGGTAGACCAGGTCTCCCATGTCATTGCGGATCATGGGTTCATTGGTGGGGATTACTACCACCTCCAGACCGTAGATCTGCTGGAACTCGAAGGCCTCGGTATCGGCGGTGCCCGTCATGCCCGAGAGCTTGGGGTAGAGGCGGAACAGGTTCTGGAAGGTGATGGAGGCCAAGGTCTGGTTTTCCTGCTGGACCTGGACCCCTTCCTTGGCCTCCGCGGCCTGGTGCAGGCCCTCCGACCAGCGTCGCCCGGGCATGGTGCGGCCGGTGAACTCATCGACGATGATGATCTGGCCGTCCTTGACGATATAGTCCACGTTCTTCCGGAACAGAGCATGGGCCCGCAAGGCAGCGTAGACGTGATGCATCAGGACGATGTTGGCGGGATCGTACAGGCTCTCGCCTTCTCCCAGCAGGCCCAGCTCGGCCAGCATCTCTTCCACCTTCTGATGGCCATCTTCGCTGAGGTAGAGCTGGCGTGCCTTTTCGTCCACGGAGAAGTCTCCGGGGCCGAAATCCGGTTGCCCTTCTGCGTTGGTGATGGGCGCCTGGCGCGTGAGGCTCGGAATGATGGTGTCGATCTGCTGGTAGAGGTCGGTGCTGCCTTCCGAGGGGCCGGAGATAATCAGAGGCGTGCGGGCCTCGTCGATGAGGATGGAATCCACCTCGTCCACGATGGCGTAATAGGGATCGCGTTGCACCCGTTGCTCGGCCTCGAAGGCCATGTTGTCGCGCAGGTAATCGAATCCGAACTCGTTGTTAGTGCCGTAGGTGATGTCGGCGGCGTAGGCCTCCCGGCGCGTGACCGGGCGCATATGTCGGTAACCCTGGCCCGCGGGCGGCTCGTAGTCCGGATCATAGCGGTAGGAGGCGGCATCCGGCCCCAGGCCCCCGGAGGAGTTGATCACCCCCACGGTAAGACCCAGGAAGCGGTAGATCTTGCCCATCCATTCCGCATCGCGGCGGGCCAGGTAATCGTTCACCGTAATTACGTGCATACCCTGCGCGGGCAGGGCGTTCAGGTAGGCAGCTAGGGTGGCCACCAGGGTCTTGCCCTCACCGGTGCGCATCTCGGCGATCTTGCCGTCGTTCAGGACCATGCCCCCGATGAGCTGAACGTCGAAATGCCGCATGCCCAGTACGCGCCGGCCCGCCTCGCGCACCACGGCAAAGGTCTCGGGGAGCAGGTCCTCCAGGGAACTGCCCGCTTCCAGCCGCGCGCGGAGCTCGCCGGTCCTCGCCCGTAGCTCGGCATCGGCGAGCTGCTCGAGCCGGGGCTCCAGGGCATTGATCCGGGCGATCTGCTTCGACATTCGCTTGATCAAGCGTTCGTTGCGGCTGCCGAAGACCTTTTTGAGCAGATTGCTGATCATCGATTGGGGTTACCGAGCTGAGAAAGACAGCGGAATCATACCGAAAATACCCAAACGACGCAGTTGGCGCAGGGGCCGGGTAGAGGCACAGAAAGCGAAAACGGAGCAAACCGGCCAAAGGCCAGTCGGCGCCTGCCCCGCGCAGATCGCCGCCGAGCCCGGAGGGCGGGAAAGGCCGCATCGGTCGGGATCGCTATCGAAATCGGGATCGCAATCGGGATTGGGATCGGGGCACGCTCCCGATACCGATACCGATACCGACCCCGACTTGGACGCCGGGGACGTGCTGGCCCCGCACCTATCGTCCCTGGCGTCTGCAGCTCAGGGGGCGGCTCCCGCGGCGATAGGTGCGGGGCTGGCAGGTGGGTTGTCCTCATCCCGCCAGGCCGTTGTCCTTTTTTTCTTTTTGTGCCTCTACCAGGGGCCAGCGCAGGTCGAGCACGTATAAATTCGCCCGCAAACAAGACCTGAGCGGAGTCGTTAGGGAGTTGATCAGGTCAGCGTAGCCTGACCACGAGCGGGTAGGCGCGGGCAAGCCCGCGCCTACGGATTGTGCTGCAGCAGTACTCGCATCTCCCCACCAGAGGGAGAGGATGATTCAAGTAACCCATTGATTTTAAATGTTAAAAAAGAATCATAAAGATCCCTCGCTGCGCTTCGGGATGACACAACCAGCGTCCTTGTCATTTCGAGCGCGGCGAGAAATCCTTGTCCCGACGGAGGAAGGATCTTAGGTTCAGACAGTTGGCAAGTACTCAGGTTTTTGGATAGCCTCTTAGCTTAACGACGTTGGCTGGCGATCCGGCCCGGTGGCTACTCAACGCTGGCTCGCCCCGCACCTATCGCCGAGAGATCCAGTGATACTAGGGGGCGCTCAGGCGATAGGTGCGGGGCAAGCCGGCGCTACCGCGCCTGGTGGACCACCGCGGCCACGGCCAGTACCCGGAGGCTGGTAGCAGCCTATTCCTCGATCAGCAGTTTGTACGCGCCTACTCCGGCGCAGAGATCGGCGGCAAGGTGGGCGTGGATAAACCGCTTCCAGCTACCGGCTGCCAGTCGCCGACTGTCGGTAGGGGGCAGGCTGTGCCTACCACCTGTTGCCGGATCGCTTTTCCTATACTCAATCTTATCCCGACGCTACTCGACCAGGGCCACGGCCTTTACCTGGGCATAGACCCGCTTGCCGGGAGTCAGCTGCAGGAGCGCGGCCGATTTGCGGGTGATCCCGGCCAGCAGGGGCGTGCCGGCGAGGTCCAGGCGCACCAGTATGCGCGCCGGGTCGTTCTCCGCCAGCCCTTCGACCAGGGCCGGGAAGATGTTGAGAATACTGGTGTCGGTCTGGGGTTGGAGGGTGATGCTGACATCGCGGGCCAGCACCCGCAGGCGCGCTCTGTGGCCGACGGGCAGGTCGATGCGGGCGACACTGAAGCGGCCGCCGGAGAAGTCGAGATAGCTCAGGTGATAGGCCGGGTCGTGGGCCGTGATCTCTGCCTTGATGATGGCATCGGCCTCGGCGCCCAGGTCACGGGCGAGGTCGAGACGGGCCCGCAGGTCGCCGAGGCGGCCGGCGGCACGCACGCGCCCGGCCTTGAGCAGGACCAGATGGTCGGCAAGCCGCGCGACCTCGTCCGAGGCGTGACTGACATAGAATACCGGCATCGCCAGCTCGTCGTGCAGGCGCTCCAGATAGGGCAGGATCTCCTGCTTGCTCTTACGGTCCAGCGAGGCCAGGGGCTCGTCCATCAGCAGCAATCTCGGGCTGGTCAGCAGGGCCCGGGCGATGGCTACGCGCTGGCGTTGCCCGCCGGAGAGGCGATCCGGCTGTCGTTCCAACAGGTCCCCGATCCCCATCAGGTCGGCGACTTCATCGGGCCGCACGCGGCGCTCGCCGGGGGCGATGCGCGTGAGGCCGTATGCGAGGTTACGCCGCACCGACAGGTGCCGGAACAGGCCCGCCTCCTGGAACACATAACCGATCGGTCGCCGATGGGGTCTCAGGAACAGCTGCCTAGCATCGTCCTGCCAGGTCTCAGCGCCGACGCGGAGCCGGCCGGCCATGCGCTGCAACCCCGCTACACAGCGCAGGATGGTGGTCTTGCCGCAGCCCGAGGGACCGATCAGAGCGGTGATGCCGTGCATCGGGCACTCGAACCCCACATCGAGCGAGAAGCCGCCGAGCGACCCCGCGAAACGGGCCTGGATCTGTCCGTCTCCGTGCATCACAGCCTAGGGGCTGTTGACATAATCGTCGTGCCAACCACTAATAGGACAAGATTAACAGGATGCTCAGGATTAGGTATTATCCGCCCAAGTTGTCGGTTAGTGAAATCATGAGGTTACTTAAAGGAAGGACATCACGTAAACTACAACGAGAATTCCCGCATTCGAGGAAGCAGTATTGGGGACGACACTTTTGGGCCATTGG